>OAWP01000648.1_pt1 | contig 27853 bp, 50 predicted proteins | sample 1517081 | NCBI WGS metagenome assembly OAWP01 (sample SAMEA2580167, study PRJEB22360) | human gut metagenome | biome: human gut; feature: human-associated habitat; material: faeces | place: Denmark | collected 2008/2010 | reverse complement strand
ATTTTTTTAATGTTTTCTTATCTTTATCTTTTAATTCTTCTGTTGAATTTTCTAATTCATACACTTTATTTTCGTCATAAAGAGTTTTTAGTGTTCCATTGTTTATCATGTTTTCAATACGTTCTTTTGAAAATGAATATGATCTTTGTAATGGTTGCATAACAGTATATTCTTTATAAATAAATTCAGTATTTTTATAAATCTTACTCAATTCAGATTGTTCAAAATTTACATATAATTCAGTAATCTCTTTTCTGTTTTCTGGCGAAATTTCTTTTCTTTTATTACCTAATGATTTACGTAAATTTGTATAAATGTTAGAAGCATCAATTAATTGAATTTTTCCTTTTCTTTCTTCTCTTTTATTTTTTGAAAGAATCCAAATATATGTAGAAATACCCGTGTTGTAAAATAAATTTGTTGGTAATTGAACAATAGCTTCTATTAAATCTTGCTCTAATAACCAACGTCTAATTTGAGACTCACCAGATGATGTACCACCCGAAAATAAAGGTGATCCATTTTCAATGATTGCTGCACGTCCATATTCATCATCCATTTTATTAACAGCTGCTTGTACAAATAATAATTGTCCATCACTTGTACCAGGTAATCCTGCACCAAAACGACCATTAAATCCTTTAGCATGTTCTTTCCTTACAGCCTCTTCTTGTCCCTCTTTTGCTTTTTCTCCTCCCCATGCTTGTCCAAATGGAGGATTTTCTAAAACAAAACGCATCTTTTTGTCTTTAAAACAATCTTCTTTGAATGTATCTGCATTTTTAAAATTATCTGCACTTTGTCCTTTAATAAGCATTTCAGCCAATCCAATAGCATATGTTTGTCCCATAATTTCTTGTCCATATAACCGAACATTGCAATTAGGATTATAGTGTTTTAAATATGTATATGCTGTTGACAACATTCCACCTGTTCCACAAGCTTGATCTAATACAGATATTTCTCTTTGAGGTAAGAAAATATCCTCACATCCTTCTGAAATCAATAATGAAACACACAATTTAATGATATCTCTACCTGTATAATATTGCCCAGCTTCAACATTTTGATAAAATCTGCCAATTAAATTTTCAAAAATATATCCCATTTTTATACTGTCAAATTTTTCAATGCTTAAATCTAATTCTGAAAAGGCTTTAATTATAGAATAAAGTGTTCCTGATTTTTCCATTTTATTTATTTCTGCTGTAAATTTTAAAGTATCTTCGGACTTTAAAATTTCTTGGACATTATCCGAAAAACCGTCAATATATTGAAGGAAATTGTCTTTAATATTTTCAGAATCGTTACATAATTCTTTTAAAGAATATTCTGAAGTATTATAAAATTCATATCCTGTCATTCTATAAAAAGCTTTTGCGGGATAATCTGGTTTTTCATTGTGTTGTTTTACTACTTTTTCTTTTGTTTTTTCTAAAGCACATTCAAACCTACGAATAATTGTCATAGGAATAATGACATCACCATATTTATCTGGCATGTATACTCCTCTTAATTTGTTTGCTATTGACCAAATAAAATTGGCTTCAGCACTTATATCAACAGGATCTTCATCCCATGTAAATTCAATATTATTTACCATTTTGCAAATTCTCCTTTACGTACAACTGCCCCAATTATATCATAATGATCTTAATAAATTAATGCTTGGTCAGCCATAAAAGTATAAAAAAGCTTTTTGCAAATCATATAATCAATAAGCATTTTAAACTATTCTAATAAGTATTTTAAAAAATTACAAAGTGAAAAAAGTATATGATTTTATCATATTTTCGCATTAAACTTAATATACCCTTTTTGCTATCCTTTTTAGTGAAAGAATAACAAAGAAAATTAAAATAAATACCTTAACACATTAATCTCTGGTGTTTTTGCTCAACGCTAAAGCTATATGGTTATCACGTGCTATGCGCGGGGTATTAGTTTTATAATAAAAAGTAACAAAAATAATTTTGGTTTTATTTCAAGCCATGATATTTGAAACTGCTTTTCAAAATCTTGTGGTTTTAATATATGTAGTAAAAACAGACCTCTTCTGTTTCATGAGGTCTGCTTTTTTGCTTTATATTACTTTGATATCATGTCATACTTATTTAAATAATATAGAAAGTAAAAAGGATGATACCCAACATCGCCAAACGTCACTTATCATCCTCTGTCAAAAGACATGATTATAATAACTGATTACTCTATAAAACTCAATACTTCCAAAGCTAAAAATGATTTTGATGCACTTATCAAATTCAGAAAACTATAATAATTATTATGAAGATACAATCATTAAAACTTATAAAGAAGGAAGAAATAATTACTTTTATTATGAAAATCCAAATCTAGACTTAATGGAAGCCAAAGCGATTATTGATCTTGTTTATAGTTCTCATTTCTTTACTTTAAAAACAAAAGAAAACTATAAAAAAAGAATGCAAGATCTATTTAGTATTCATAACCAAGCTTATTTTCAAAAAAGACTAAATCTGCATGTTGTTAAAAATGAAAATGAACAAGTTTTCTACCAAGAATTAGAAGTCATTACCAAAGCTATCAAAGAAAAGAAAAAATTCGCTTTGAATATCAAAAACCTTCTTTAACATTTAATGAAAAACATAAATTAACCGAATTGGCTCCTATCGATACTGTCTTTTCTAACAATGAATATTATCTTTTATGTCAAGGTGCAAAAGATCCAAATACATGCATTCAATATCGTTTAGACTATGTAAAAAATGTTGAGATCGTTAAAGATAGTGATGTAAAGTTTGATGATTATCAATTAAACTCATTTGAAAAGAAGCTAAATAATATGACGTACATGTATGGTGAAGGAAAAATTAAAGTTATTGAACTTGAATTTACACCAAATGTCTATTCCAATATGATTGATAAATTTGGTAAAGATATTCATCCTAAAAAAATAAATGAAAATCTTTATTGTGTCCAAGTAAGACTTTCTATGCCTTTTCTTCTGAAATGTCGATAGCTATACAGTAGAATATCATTCTCAGTTTTAACCAATTTTTAATAGAAAAATCCAAAATGTCGGTAGACATACTGTAGCTATCCAGTAGGTAGCAAGTTAGAAATGTGTCAAAAATATGTCAAAAATAAATTTGATTGCTTTTTTTAATTATTATCCCTATATGTAATAAGGGTAGAGAAATTTATAAAATAGCATAAAAAAGCCCCTTATCCTTTATATACTAGTACTATTATGCTATAATAATATTGTAAAGAAAGGAGGGAAAATAAATTGTTAGGTATCTGTAATTTAAAAGATTTCTTGGAAACTCTAGCATACGTTGTAGCAATCGTTCTAGGAATTCAAGAAATCTTAAAAGGCTGGAAAGGAAATTAAAAAATTCCTTCTCCAATACTCATTATAGCTAACAATTTAAATATATGCAAATATCTGGAATAATAGCAATTTTCATTATTTTATACATTGTTATCAAAAGAAGAAAGGAACGTTAAAATGGAAAAGGAAAAATTTAATCAAGCAAAATACATGAGAGAATGGCAAAAAGAAAACATGAAGCAAGTAAAAGCATCGTACAAAACTGAATTTGTAGATGAATTCAAAGAAGCTTGCAAAAAACTCGGAATCAAGCAATCAGATGTTTTTAGAAAAGCAATGCAAGACATGATTGAAAAAGCAAATAATATATAAAAAATTGCCTACCCATAAATTGAGTAGGCTTTTATGTACATTAAAACTATGAGCCATGGTCATAAGCAGAATGGTCACGCTCTATACCTAAAATATGAAATATAGCCTGACATTTTTTGCTTCTATATCCTATTAAACGATATTTGTTTCCTCCAAACCTAATAACCCATACTTTAGTATCTTTAGCAAGGTTCAATTCATTTTGAGGATCTAGTGCATTAAAATTAATTTGAGAATATTCTAATAATTCTCTTCCACCTTGAAATTTATTTTTATTTCTCAAGGATTCCCATCCATCAGTACCCATTCTATTTAAACAATCATGGAAAGCATTTAAGAAATCTATATCACTTCTTAAATTTTTACTTCCTTTAAATCCTTTTAAATTATACCTATCTTGGTTTGTAAGATATTTAAAAGAAAATAATATTGTATCATGGTCATTCATAAATAAACATTTTATTTTTAGTCCTTGCTTAGATATTTTATTATTTTCTTGTTTTCGCTTTAACTTTCCCATTAATCAGTAATATATGTTTTTTCAAAATAATCTTTTATCAAAGGTAAAGGAATCTCTTCATTTCTTTGTGTTTTTAACCAAGGATCTTCTTGATGAGTCATATTTCTTAATCCCCACGCAGAATATTTACCAAAAACATCATATACTTCTTCTAAAACTGCAGTTGTATCATTATCAATTAAATTATCATAATCACCTTGATATTCTATACCATTTGAACCATTATTTTTATACTTATGATAGATTTCCTCTACAACAGGTCCATGCGCCCAATTTACAATTTGTTCATTAAATAGCGGTTCATTCTTTAATGCTAAATAACACCCTTGAGCATAATATAATAATTTTTGTAATTTTAAATTGGATATCAAATCGGCATCTTCTTCTTCTAGAATTTTGTCATTGTACCACAAAAACCATTTAGCTACCGTCAAAGCAGAATATTTACCTTTCATATTCCTTTATATCTCTTTATATTGCAATAAAATGCGCTAGATTGTTTTGAAACTTACTATTTTATTTATATACTATATTTCTATAAAAAATACATTAAAACAAAAAAGAACCTACTCAAATTAATGAGTAGTTCTTTCTTTTTAGTTAATAAATAAGGTTGTAGACTTTCTGAAGAATAGATAATATTACATTTCACTTTTTCTATTAACTAACACATTGAATGTGCATATATATTGTACATCATATTTTTAATATTATTCACTGTAAACTCCCCATTGTTCATTCATTTCTTCAATCTGGTATTGATGTTTCAAATTTTCTTGTTTTAATTTCTCAATTTGATTATCTTTTTCGATAATTTGAAAATGATGTTGAGTATTTTTGGCAAGTAAACAAACAATCAATAAAAGTAATACAATGATAATAATCTTTAGTTTTTTCATTCTAAACACCCATTAATTTCAAAATAGTGTTTCTTCCTGCAATTCCATCAACTTTCAATCCTCTATCTGATTGGAATTGTTTTACTGCAGCTTCTAATCCACTACACATTAATGTAATTTCTACTGCTGTAACAAGGTATTGAGTTTCTTTACGTTTTACATAGTGTTGACCTAAAGCAGCTTTACTGTTTTTACCAAAAGCACCATCAACTTTTAAGTTTTTGCCATAGTCCAAATTAATAGCATGTTGGAAGCATCTAGCAATATTTGCTTGAGTCTTAGGACCATATGCACCATCAGTTGCAATTGAATGACCTGTAAAGTTGATTGAATGTTGTTGACCTCTTGCAATCAAACTGTCTAAGTTATCATTTTTAGCAGCAGCTGGAACTACAGTGCCTGTGCCTAATGCTCCAGTTGTAGAGTTAACAATGTTATTCTTGAATGTTTGCCATACGTTATCATTTAGTAAACCATTACAGTTTGGGCATAATTTACCATTGACATCGTAATGACGTACAACGTGATCAATATCAATATTGTATTTTTTCATCAATGCACGTGCTAACGAATAAGTATTAGCAAGAGTTTCATCGCAAATATGAACAGTACCCTCTTTATGGTTATCGCACATCTCAATAGAAATTGAGTTAGTGTTTTTAATCGTACCATAATATGGGTGGTGATTTGATTGACATTACCTCCAACCGCATAAGCAGCATAATTATCTGGAACACTTTGAGTTACTGGATCATCATCTACAAAATAATGAGCAGATGCTTTAACAACTTCCCTAGCAAAATATTTTCCATTTGCTTCATCACTATCTCCATCATTGCTTGTATAATGAATAACTAAGTATTTGATTTTTGATAAATCTCTTTTACTTCCATAATTGGCACGGTTGGCTAAATTTTGTTTTAATTCATATGACATTTCTATTTTCTCCTTAATTTTCTTCCGCAAAAGTCTAATCTTCTGATAACATATCACTTTGACTTGCTAACCATCCTAACTGCACACCGCTTGTCCCATGAAAGGCAATTGCTTTATTACCCATATCAATATGATCTACATTAATAACTTCATCATTAGGTGTTTTGAAAGATACGTTTGTTGCAAGTTCAATGTATTGGTCTTTGCCATTCCATCCTTTACGTTTCACTTTCATTCCACGTTTTAAATACTTAATAGCTTCATCAAACCCAAAAGTGGCCTCTCCACCTAATTCTGGGCAGTTTTCTTCATCAGCAAGAATCCATCCATCATCAAGAATATTAGATAACGTATAAATGACTCTTTCAGTTTCTCTAATATCCATTTCTTTGCCTTCTTTGGTATGCATAATGACTGTTTTCTTTTCATCATCCCAATACCAATATCCACCCCAACTTGGAAGTTTAATTCTTTCTCCGTTATACATAAGTTTAAACGCTCTTTTAAATTTCATATTTCTATTCTCCTAACTTTATGCATCTATTTTCAAATTTCTTATAAGCATTAATATAGAGCTCTTTCTTGTCTCCATTGTACGTACATTCATACAACATAGCTCCTTTATTTGATGCACTTAAAATAGCCTTATGGTTTTGTAATGTCTTACATTGCCAAACAACAAAAACTACAAAATCTTCTTTTTTATCCATGTGTTGCTCATTGTGCTTTCTAACTTCTTCTTTACAAATTTCAATAAATTCACCTGAACTCATTTTTTTCTCCTTTTTTACTAAAAAATTTCTAAAATAAAAGCAATTATCATAATTAAACCGAAAATAAAAAGTGGGATAAGAATTTTACATAACCCACAAATAAATAGATCAATAAGTTTCAAAGCAATTAAAAGAATGAATAATACTTTGATTACAGTTTTCATATCATATCTCCTGATTTTGAGCAAAAGAAAAAGCCAACTTTCGTTGACTTATTTTTACTGTTTTTGTTCCCAAAACCATTTTTTTGCTTTGTTGTACGCATCAATTGCTTCTTGAGGGACGCCTTCTAATTTTCCTTCATAAATTTGAATGGCATAAGGATCATAAATATCTATGCATTTTTGAATTTCTTCTGGGTACTTTATATACGCTGACATTCTATTTCCTTCCTTTCTTATTCCCAAAAAGTTTTTTTCTTAATTCTTCCATTTTTTCTTCCAATTCTTCAGGGGTTAAATCATCGAATTGATGTGCTGTATCATCTCCATCATATTCAGTCCATTCATAGTTTCCTTTTCTGATTCTTTCAGCAATTTCTTCCTCCGTAACAGGAACAACTGTTACCTGAATTCCTTCATTATCATTTTTTTTCAGTTCTTTTTCTTCCATAATTCCATCCTGCTTCCTCTGAAATTCGTTTTAAAGTTAAATGTCTAATATCATTTTCACTTGCATCAGGATATTGACTTGCTACCCAATTACGTTTTGCATTAAAATAACTTCTTAATTCCTGACGTGCTTCTTCAGTTGATAAGTCAATTCTAGCATCTTTTGGAATTGAAAAAAAGTAAGTTTCACCATCACTATTGATAACTAACATTTCACCAATTGCTTTGTTGTTATTGCAACTAATGATATCCCCAACAGATGGAGGAGATTTTTTAGGGTGATTGTGCACCATTGTAAGACTGTTTTCATCTGCCTCAGAAATAATCTTATACATTTCTTTACTAGGATTCACATGTGACTTGTTACTGGAAGTTGATAAATTTCCAATTTGTTGTCCTGTTTTTTTGTTTGAAATAGCTATATATTCATAACCATCTTTTAAAGAAAGACTATCTATTTTTGCGAATGTTTCAATAATTTTTTCTTCTTTTTCTTTCGAATAATCAAAGATTTTAGGAGCACCATCGTATTCAGCACTGTTGATTTTTTTTCGTATCTTACCGTTTGAATCTTCTCCAAAAAATGGGCGTTTAACAACTTTCTCTCTTGGATAAGCCTTTTTAAGAACATTATCAATACCATGTTCTTTCTTGAATTGAATATTGCTTTCTTTAATGAATTGAGAGCGTTTATCTTGCCATTCTCTAATCTTTTTAGCTTCTTTAGTGGAATCTACACCGCATTCATCAAGAATATTCTTTCTTTTCTTCCAAGAACGAATCTGACGTTCATAATATCTTTGCTTTTGTTCCAGCTCGTATTGATCATCATTCCTGTTCTTGTCAAATTCTTCGGTATCAACCAGATTGTTCTTATACTCATAATCAGTAACTTCATAAAAAGAATGTCTACAGTTTGCTCCTCCTAGACCATCAACACGGCCATATCCCGTTGCCTTTTTAAAGTTCTGTAGACCTTTTACAGGAGTATGAAGATAAAACAATTTGCCCTGCCACTCTTGATGGGATGGTCGAGCACCACCATGACTTGAAGTCTTTACAATGTTGATACCCAACTCTTTGCAGTTATCCATTTTAAATTTTAAAGACGTTTGATTGACACCACTTGTAACTGCTCTTTTCACTGCAGCGTCCATTGAAGTTGTATGATCAGTATAACCAACTACTTCGATACCTTTTTGAGAAAGCTTTCTGATTGATGATTCAATGGCCTTGTCAGCATTGTTTCCTGCAACAATTTTAGAATATGCTTCATCACATGCTTTTATAAATTGCTTGTTGGTGCATTTTCTTGAAATGTTGCAAAGGTTTTTGATTTCGCCTTGAGTATCCTTGATACCTTTGTTCAAATTCTTATTTGACCTGTTCAACATGTCTTTTTTAGAAGTTTGAGCATCAGTATCTTTCAATCTCGAAAAAATATTGCTGACCGTCATTGCTATTCCATTCTTGATAGCTGTTTTTACTTTGCTTTGAGACGATTTCTTGACCTTTTGAAATTCAGTACCCGAATATTCAAAAAACTCTCTACAGGCTTTATTTTTCCATTTTGGATACTCTTCTTCGATATCTTCTAAAGATGCAAGATTTCTTAAACGCAAACCCATCCAAATTAAAAGAAGAGTTTCCAATGTGCTGAAGTCATTTGAGACATCATCACCCGACTCTTCTAAAAATTTATCAGTTAACATTTACATCCTCTTCTGTATCGTCATCTTCATCATCATATTCAATGCCTTCATCAGAATTTTCAGCAACTTCTCTTTTTGCTTCTTCTTCACTCATGCCTTGCCATTTGACTTTGTATTTCCATTCAGGCATCAAACCAGCATTGACTTCTTGAAGGTCGATATTTCTTTGTTTTTCAGTATCGGTCAAGATACTGTCTCCCCAATCAGTTTCAACAACACATTCCATAGACTTTGATTTGCCCATTCCGATAGCATAAACATTCATTGCATATGCTATATCTTCAAGTACAGTATTCAAACTGTCTTGAATAGCTGAAACAGTATCATATTTTCTTTGTTTGGATGACTTGATTTCTTCCGCAGTTTTATCGACTTGTTGTGGATCACTTAAATCTCCATATGATAAACCACATTCAAATTCAATTCTCTTTAGAATATCATTAAATCCTGCAGCATAATTGGCATCTCTTAATTGAGGAGCATGTACTTTGATTAAATCATTGATGTTTGTTGCTTGTCCTGATGAATTATCGATATCGTATGTTCTGTACAATCTTTTCTTTCCTTCAGGAAGTTTTGGTTCATTAGTACGTGAATCAATTTCAAATGCATCACTTGATGCTTCAACTGCCATTTCGCCACCAACGAATTCCCAAATGTATCTGCTGTATTGTTCCTCTGCATCTTTAATCAGATTGATTGCTTTGACATAACAAGGTACACCGAGCGGGGACATCTTATCAATTGTATTGATGACTGGTGTTTTGAAGTAAGAAAAAAGCGGTCTGTCAACGCCACCAATCTCAAAATGTTCCTCTAAATCTTTCCACTCTGGAATAGTATCCAATGGAATTTGATTGCCAAAATCCGTATAGAAATTGTAATTTCCTTGAGAATAATCTTTTTTCATAAATGCATAGTTTTCAAACGTATTTACTCCATTTTCATATTTTTGATATTCTAATCGAGTATACACGTTTTTGCCTTTAAAAATCTGTTCTACAAAGATACCTGCGGTGATTTTCTTTCTTCCGTTAAACGTAACAGGAAAAAACTTATCAGCATGTACAACATCAACAAATATTTGATTGTCACTTACATATGGCTTAAAAACAACACCGCCTTCGCCTAAAGCCCATTGAAGATTTTCATTCATATCTTTAATGAATTCTTGATATTCCTGATTGACAAAATCATTTGATATGACTTTTGATATCAATTCTCTTGTTGAAGTTTTAGAAAGTTCCTCACTGATCCCTTGTGCCAATGCTAATGATTTGACACCTTTTTCTTTACTTAGCCAAGGCTGTTTGTTTTCTAAAATCTTATTCCATAAATCAATTGAATCGACCATGTCATTCGACATTGCAATATCGATATCGAAAAATTTATTTATATCTTTTGTTGCAAACATTCTGTTCTTAATCCTTTCTAGAAATTTCTTTATTGCTGTAAACACTAATCATCCTCACCACCTTCATTCTTCTCGACATCAGGAAGATATCTTTTAATGTATTTCCAAATGCCCATGATGTAATATCTCAATGCATCCATGCAGTGATCATCATCTTTTACTGGTTTTTCAACACCACTTTCAATGCTTTTTTTATCATAGCTGTAAATAACGATTTCATTCAAAAGCATTTCCTGACGTGCACCAAACAGTACTTTTTGAAATGCTATTGCTTTTTGGACTCTTGAAATCCCTAATTTGACATCATTTTGAGCACCTCTTATTTTTATAAACGGACAGGCTCTTTTGATTTCTTCAGCAAGTCCTCTTGCACTTGGGTCAATATAGAGGTTTCGAGGATATTGTCCAAATTCTTCCTTGATTTTTTCGCACATCTTCTTGAATTTAAATGCATACTCACTAGGTGTCAGCTGTTTACCACTTTCACGCCCTGAATGATAAAATTCATCAAGTCCAAAAACAGTTTTCTGTGTGGGGTTGAGTCCCCAAAACTCAAATACTGTTGCATTCATTTGACCATAGTCGCAAGATGCATCAATCCTTGTAATTCCATCTATTTCATCATTTGTAAGGTTTCTATCCAAAACATGTTTATCTTTATCAAACATGTAATAGACGATTTCATCCAAACCAATTGATATTCCTAGCCAAATCCAGTTGTACATTCTTTCATCGACTTTTTTCATTTCCATTGCTGATTGAATAAGCTTTTTACCAAGCCACTTTTCTGGTACATCTCTATAATCAACATGGATATGAATGCAGTCGCTACGCTTTTCCATCTTTTTGACCCATTTAAAAATAGGTGCGTTAGGATTTTTAGGCGGGTTGAAATAATATTCCATGCAGAATTCATCATCATTACCACGTACGAATGTTGCTTCTATGTTGGATATTTCATCTTCCCCTTGGCCACGTTCGAAAAACTCAGTAAGCTCATCTAAAATAACAAGCTTGATAGGTTTTTCCTCATCAATGATTCCTTTTGTATCATCAATAGAATCGTTTCCTGTAAAATAAACCGAATTGCCATTTTTAAGATATGTAATCTTCATTGGATTCTTGGTTATCTTGAATTGTTTTTTCTTCAACCCTAGACGTTTGATTGCACGTTTAAATTCATTGTAGACAGTCTTAGAAAGCTTATTGTGGAACTTTCTCATGACTATTACCGAGCATTCATCTTCGCTTACAATCTTATAAATCCCATGAATAGCAGCATAGCTTGATTTTGTTCCAGCACGACCACTATCCATAATTTTATGAACGTGTGAAATGTCATTGAAGCAAGTCAAGAACTTTGGAATGACAATATCTGAAATACGTACCTGTTTTTTCTTAAATTGGTGCATCATTTATAATTTCAACTCCATCATCTTCTTGATCATTCGTATTCAATTGCTTTTTCAATACTTCAATTTTGAGTTTTTGTTCTTCGTTGGCCATGTTCAAATGACTTGATAACCATTCGAGAGCTCTAAGAGAATCTGACATTTTAATTGCCTTTCCATCCAATTCATCGGAATCTAAAAAAGCAATATCAATGTATCTTTGAACAATATCGTTAGGATCCAAAAGAATATCAGTATATAACTCTTGCTTTAGTCTTTTAATTTCTTCTTGGATTTCAGGCTTTTTAAACCATCTTGATGCCATGACACAAGCACTGTTATATTTAGCTTTGGGTTTTATTTTTAAATATGCTTTGACTTTATTGTGATATTTCAAATAATAAATACAAAAGAGCTGATGTTCTTCATCCAGCTCACTTGTTTCTACTATTTCTTCAGCTATTTTTTTGCATTCTTTTTTGGTGTGCACACTTTTATTTTGGTGTGCACCCTTTTTCTTCTTTTTTGACCATTCATAGCGACGGCTCCATGACTTGACAGTGTTGATTGTCGTACCATATTTTTTAGCAATTTCTTTTTGCTTCATGCCGTTTTTATAGTCTTCAAACGCTAACTCGTGTTTTTCCAAATCATGTCACCACCTCCATTTTTTTATTTATATAAACAACAGTTAAAACTGCGACGTTGTTCTTTGCAAAAGAAAAAAAGCTCCCGTAAGGAACTTTTTTGCAAGGGGTTTAACCTATATGTCTGAACTGTGATTTTAAATTAAATGGGATTGTTTCATTTCTTTAAAAACCACAATAGCATAATAGCACGGAAATAAGGGTTCAATCTAGGTCCACTTTGGGTCCAATTAGGGCTCACTTTGGGTTCATTTTGGGTCCAAAATGGGTCCACTTTTAATAAAAAGTTATCACTTGTGATAAAAATGTTCTTATTTATGGCTTTTGATACTATTTCTAGAGATTCGAAACACTGCTTTTATTCGCTTTTCTGCACCACTCCCAAATAGACATTTTAAAACAAAATGTGATAAAATAAAAAAGCACATCCAAAGATGTGCAAAATATACTACGGAGGTACTAGCAACATGCTATTTACATCAAGCAAGAATATTAGCTTTGGTGTAAGGAAAGGAGCAAGTATTCATGGAATACCTAGTGATGCTCTTTTTAATCTTAGTAGCAACTAAAATGTTGTTGAACTAATCCCACACTTACTTAAAGCTAGTATTCGAAGTAGAAAAAGAGGAAGAATTGCCGTTCTTCCTTTTTTCTTTTAGCATGCTATTTTATTCCCATACTTACAAAAAGCATTGTAGCTATGTTGTTTTTACAATGATTTTGATACTTCCAAGCTACATAAATAATATAACACAAATAAGAAAAAAATGAAGATTTTTTAGGTGAATTAAGGTAAAGTTAGTTAAACTTAAGCGTATTTAGGTGTATTTATAGACATATATAGACTTTTAGAGATTATTTTGACGAATAAAAAAGAATGAAATTTCTATTCATTCTTGATACTTTTATAAAAAATATTATTCAATTTTTCGAGCGATGGGCGGTGTTCCATGTCAAGATATCTAGATAATTCTAAACATGCTTTTGGAAATTCTCTTTTGTAAGTTGATTTGCTGATACAAAATGATTCTTCTAATGTGTCAATCATGTCATTGTACCCTCTTGAACATACATACGTTCTAATGATGTTTCTATGCCCTGCGTTGAGTAAATATACTAACGGCATAAATTTATCAAGTTCTTTGTTAAAGAGCTCTAGGCGCTTTGTTAGAAGCTCCCTGCGCAACATATTAGAAGTGATTTGTTCTCCTTTTGGTTTTGAAAAACCTCCAGGAGCTTCATCACTGTATTTAATTGATTGAGGGCTTGGAATGTCCTCAATTTCAAATGTTAAAGAGAATTTTTCAATATTTATTAGGCGTAATTCTCTAAGATATTTTTTAACTTCATCAATGATCTTCTTTTCTTCATCTGTATATTTCATTCCTTGCCCTCCAAAATAATTAATTATTAATTTTTGTGATCTTGATAAATTGCATAAGCAATTATCCCTGCCAATTCAGCAAGAATAGTTGCTGCAACTCCACACCAAAATGGGTTAATGTACATTATTTATCACCATCTTCTTTTATTTCTACATTGCCTTCTTCAAGGTACTTTCTTTGTATTTCAAGTTTTTCAATTGCTTTCAAATGCAATTCCTTATCAAAATTAGTTGCACACGTTAAACGACCAATAACGTATTTGATTTCTTGATTAGTCAACTGACAATCATTAAGCTTTTTAATTAATATATTCATTTCAATCACCTTTTTTGAATTTTTGACTACATAAATCAATACCATACACAATGCTTACGACCGAGAGAAAATAAAACATGAGTGAATTTCGATATGATTGATTAATGATTGCAGTGATTATATGAGCTATGATGATTACAGTATAAATCGCTAACAGTTTTGTATTTTGTTTTAAAAGCTTTTCTTTTTGTTGACGGTATTCTCGAAGCAAACCGTATAGATTGCTTATTGTTTCATTTGCAAGATCCAATCCACTAATCAATGCCTCATTTTGTTCTTTTAAATTTTTGCAACGTTTTTCTAAATCATTTTCAGCTTCTAATTTAATCTTCTGCATTATTTACCACCTACTCACTTGATTTGATATCAATAACACCATTTTCAATAACTTCTTTTGCTGGAAAGAATTGAATGTCATAGGCATAAGGATTTTCTTTTTTAGCTTTTGTTTGAATACAAGTGTATGTAACATCATTTGACAAATGCGCATAGAACAGCTTGTACTTTCCTTTTCCAGTTTTGATTGTTACGTTTAAATCTCCATCTTCATCACTATCAAGGGAAATCTTTCCCTCAACAGTGAATAATGGATCATTTGTTCTAGTATTAAGAGCAACGACTTTTCTTGTGATTTTAAAGTTGTTTGCATCTTCTCTAATATTCCAATTAACTCTAGATGCTTTTGAACATCCAGTTAAAGCAAATACGCTTGCTAATATGATTAATACTTTTTTCATTTATTTTTTCTCCTCCTTTTTGGAAATATGATTTCTTTCTTGATAAATTTCTACTTCTTTTTCAACTGACTTCAATAAATTCTTTTCTCTTACTAGATCCTTTTCATTGGCGTTCGGTCTAGTGATATAGTATCGCAAAGCATGTTTTACTGTTTGCAACTTTCTATAGTACGTTCCCATTGTTTTTTATTTCCTTCCCATGGAATTTGAACTGGATAATATCTATTTTCTTCAAATGGCCTAGTTAGAACACCTGCATCGCAATAAAACGTTGTCATTTTAGTTTCCTTGGCAAGAGTATCATCAGAATATAAATATGTATTTTCTAATCTTGTAAAAGTTGTAAAGAAATTATCCCAAACCCACATACCAGGAGTTAAATCTTCAAATTTAAGGGGTTGAGGATGCTTGATTTCATTCATTGCATCCTCATAGCCTTCATCATATTGTCCTCTATCATAAATTAGAGCTTTTAGGAGTTCTTCTTTATCAACATTTATGCCGACTTTTCGTACAGCTTTAAATACTGCATTTTCAAAGTCCTCATCCATCTTTTGACGTACTTCTTTCATTATTATTTCTATTGGTGGTTTATACATTCTTCATACCTCCAAATCAATTCATCAATGGTTTCATCATCTTCGGCATCTTGAAAGTAGCCTCTCATCCTCATGCCAACTAATGTACTGATTTCATCAAAGTCATCTCCACCACATCCATCATCAGAGAATTCTTTTAATAAATCTAATTCAAATTTAGTCATCTTCCATCAACTCCTTTTTCCATTCTTCTTTAGATAATCCACATTTTTTAGACATTTTTCCATAATGACACCAAGCTGAATTAGAATGAAGTTCTTCACACGCTTTATCAAGAGCTTTTTCTAACTGATCACAATAGATTTCTAATGTTTCAGCATATTCTTCTAAAAATTCAAATTCTTCAACTTTTGGTCTATTCATTATCAACCACCTCGCAATTATCTAAAATATCTTGGATTTTGTAAGGTTCTTCATCTTCCCATTTGATGAATTTAAAACAATTACTAAATAAAGACATACAACAGCAATCTCTTGTCTCCGTAAACCAACCGAGATTTCCTTTTTGAGGTTTAGTGCCATATGCATGAACATAAACTTTACATTTATCCCTTGCTAGATATTCAAGTTTTTCACCTTTAAGACATTTCAACAATTCAAATTCTAAACGAGATAGCTTGATAGGTTCTTTGTATTCTTCATAGAGCCATTCAAAAGCTTTTACTATGCAACTTCTCATATCGGCTTTACTTTTATCAAATTTGCATCCAGTACACTTACCTTCACAAACACATGGTTTATTATTTACAACCGCAATAAGCTTATTTTGATTCACTATCTCTTTAATCTCTTTTTCATATTTTTCAAAGTTTTTCATCTTCAACCCTCCAGTTTTTGTCCGCACGAATGACAATATTTTTGTCCTTCTATTAAAAGCGATTTACAAGAAGGACACACTAATGCTGTTCTTCGAACAATCGAACCATCAACAGTAACACCATCAGCAAATGCTATTAATGGTTTTTTTGTGTTTCCCTTTTTTTTAGTTCTTTATAATCGATAAGCCATTGTAATAATTGCTCATGTTCTTTAGCACATTTGCAAGTCCCTTTTGATTTTTCTTTGTAATGTTCGATTGCTTCATCTAACGTCATTCTATCCACCGCCTTATTTTCTTGGTTGCAATTTAATCTTATAAATACTGCTTAAGAAATCTATTCCTTTTTGGGTTACATAATAGTAACTTCCTACGATGGCATTAGAAGCTTTAGCAGCATCTCCCCACTTGACTAACTTCTCCCAGCTTTCTTTATACTCTCCACTAGCAACAAAAAAATTTCTATAATACTCATAAACTTTTTGACCTTTTCTAATTTCATTAGGATCAAAGCCTAAGGCGTGGCACATATTGTCAATTTCAAATAAAGCATCATCCATTATAGCCACCCCAATTCTTTAACTTGTTGGTTGATTGCTTTAAGTTCATGGACGAAAATTCCATTACCGCTCATTTCAATAAATTGTTGCTTATCTGCATAAAACTTAATCCAATCTTTGCTTACTTCGTTTTTATACACAATTGTTTTTAATTCACCTTTTATATAATTTTTTGTTAATGAAGTATATCCTAACTCTTCAAACATTTCTTGTGCTGTCATGATCAGTTACCTCACAGTTTTCTAAAAGTTCTTGAATTTCAAATTGGTTTCCGCCCCACACAAATTTAAATAATTTTCCAAATGGTCCTTCCATATGAAATGCATTGCTTTTATATGTAGTGAACATTCCTGATAGATTGTGGTATGGCAGTTTTTTATCACACGCAACTAATCTTGGCGGTGCAAATTCTCCGCTGCTATCTTTTGCGATGTAGTTATATCCTTCAGTTTGAAGAAACACTAATAATTCATGTTCAAATTTTGTTAGTTCATATTTTTGTTTGTTTTCTTCCATGATTTTCCAACCTTTCTTTTTCTCTTTTAGCTTTTTGAATTTTCACTTTAAAAACTTCATCATCACTAACGTTAAACATAACTTTCAATTGATATAGCATGATTTCAACATCAGCTATTTCTTCAATTAAATTGGCATAATACTCAGGTTCAGCCGGTCTATCAGCATAACGTAACATTTTATTTGTTGCTTTAATTAACTCTGCGCACTCCTCCATTAATTGTCGGCATTGGGGTTCTTTGCCGTGTTTGATAATTGATTGGTTGAATGTATGGTTCAACATATTATTTTCATTTTTAGTGATTTCATATCTTTCAATCAATCCATGTATGGTTTCATCATCTTTTGCATCTTGAAAATATTTTCTTTCTTTCATTTCAAGTAAAATAGGTATTCCACCAAAACATACATTCAGTTTGTTAAGTAATTCATCTACAGCTAACAATAAATCTAATTCAAAATCTTTTTTATTTTTCATTTCTCTCGTTCCTTTCTATTTTTTCAATAAACCAATCAATAAACTTAAATAATTCATAATAATCACTAATTACTCCACTTTTTGCTTTTGGCATTCTTCGTAAAACCATTCAAACAATTTTGCTAAACAATTGCTATCACTACTATTGAATTTACATTCACCACATGAAGCTCTTGTACATGGCACTAATTCATTGTTTTTCATCAAAGCAATGTTAGTTTGTAATTTTTTTATTTCGCTTTCATAAGCTTCAAAATTTTTCATATCAATACACCCCTAAATAGTAACGTTTGATATTTTCCTCACCGAATTTATCAATGAGATTTTGAACTGTTTCCTCACTGTCGAAAAATAATTCTGTAGGTTGAACATTAGTATAGGGTGTTATGAATACTTCCCCACCTTCGTGCGCATAACGAAGAACGTAGTTGTATTTATTTAAAACATACTCCCTAGAAGCGTCCATAAATGCTCTTTGAACATCACAATATAGTTGACATTCTTCTTTTGTTTTAAAAATGCGATTATATTTAATAATAGGATTACTTAAATGAATTTCATCATTAAAAAAGACTGTTGGGCTTAAATTATAATGTGCGACCCAATATTTTTCTCCATTTTTAGGCTTCCAACCTTTTGGTGTTGGTTCAAAACTGTTTTTGTTCTTTTTAAGTTCTTCTAAATCTTTTCTAACTTCTTCTAACATAGTTTCTAATTCTTTTACTGTTTTCATTGTTGTTCCTCCTTAGTACCGTTGTTTCTGCAATCTACAGATTTTTTTACACCTTAACCTTTCTTAACGTATTCAACATCAACTCCAAAAATATATTTCTTGATGTTGTCTTTCCCAGCCTCTTTAATAGCTTTTTGTGCTAAAGCATAGGATGTAAAATAAATAGTGCCTTGATAGCAAACTCCTCCACTCGGATAAATTGCAACCTTTTTATCAACAAAATCATAAAGAATAAAATATTCTTCATCTTGAGAACTTTTGCCTTTTTTTCCGTATTTCAACAAAGTGGTTTCAACCTTGCGTCTTTCAACTTCAAATTCGCCTTCTTTTTTTGTTAAGAAACAATTTCCAATAGCTCTTCTAATAATCTCACATTCAAAATTAATCCATGTACTTTTACAAATTTGCCCATAATCTGAAATATACCAATATTTATCACTTCCTTTTAAATCCCATACTGTTTTAGGTTTAGGCAGAGTGAGAAACTCTTTTAGTTTCTCCTCGTCCACTTCGTAGCCTTTGTATTTTTCAGCGATTTCTTCTACTTTAATCATCTTTGTTCATCCTTTCTTAACGATATCTTTCATGTCATTTTTATAATAACAATCTTCACATACTGCATAGCCAAATCCACCGCTATTCAAGATGATTCTTGATGTATAAGAAGCTCCGTACATGATTTTCTTTCCGCATTCACAACAGGCAACTTTCTTGTTCATATCATCTTCGTAATATGTAGACCCTTCAGGCAATGCACAATCTTCATATTGGCCGGTTTCCAAATCATATTTTCTAGCAAAAGCATGATCCATTGCAGTTTTTAATAAATCAAAATACTTTAAAGCATCATCTTGTGTCATATCTTTGTAATTTGCATCGAGGACAACAACACCACGCTCTTTACAAAGTTTTGACCATTCTTCACCTGTCATTTGTATCACGTCCTGCTACTGGTTTATTGCGCATGAAGTCTTCAAAATCCATATTGCAATCGGAACAGATTTCTGCTTTCTTTCTTACAAGTCCCATACCACCATCACTTTTCAATCCACCTGCTTGATATGAGATTTTATAATTATTGACCTCTTTGGTTTTGAAAACTCTTTTACATCTATCACATCGAACAATTCCTCTATCTATTTTCATAATTTGCTTCCTCTCTTCTTTTCTTTACAATCAATGCGAGTCTTTCATTTCTTTCTTTGACTCTTAAATTTTGCATTCTCAAACGATAATTTTCATTCTCGAGATATGCAATTTTTTTCTTGAGGGGCAAATAATTATCTTCACCCCATTCGAGAAGTAATTTTCTTAATTCATCACACTTTGACATCTCTTAATTTCCTGTTCAATTTTCTTAAAAGTTTGTAAGGAAATGGATTTTCTTCTAAATATTCAAAATAGCTGACTGTTGTTGAAAATCCCTTTATTCCATCAAAATTTCCATGTGAGTAAGGTGTAGCGATAATTTTATTCAAAGCAGCTTCAATATCACCATCAACAATCCTTTTATCGGCACTACCCATGCACATTGCATTTCCTGTCAACATATTTGGCATTGCATATTCATACAATTCGGTATCTCCGCCTTTGTATTTCTTATAGCAATAACATTGGATGCCTTTTACGATTTTGTTGTCATATCGAACGATGTAAATTGCATTGGGAAAATTGATTTTGTATGAGCGATTATTATAGGTGACATATTGCATATGCTCAGGTTGCTTTATAACGGTATAATCAATACCAGCACCTATCGTGTTTTCAGAAAACAATTTTATGTTTGCTTTCTCATGCTGATCTTTGATAAAAAATTCATTAAAAAGTTTCACCAGTTCTTCTTTTGAAAGCATTTTGAATGTAATCTTTTCATTCTGCTTGATACATAATTCAGCATCATCTTTTTTATTGTTTAAACGAATGATTACTTCTCTCATTACATGATCACCTCATTTTTTGTCTTTAATGTGTTTGAAAGAGCTGAAATCAAAGCATTTGAAGTAAATTTATAATCACAATCATCTACTTTTCTTTCGACTATTATTTGCAACAATTCCGTATTGTGTCTTTCTTTTTTTGAAACATTGGCCATGATTTCTAGAGCTTCATTTGCCACTCCAAAATTCAAATCAGGATATTCCCATCCTTCAATTTCAATGTTTCTTACGTTTCCTTTAACGAATTGGCTATTTATAAATCGATATCCAAAGCCATATAGCATTGCTCTTATTTGATAGCTCTTTTTATAAAGCTTTCTGAATTTCCTAGCTTTTCCCTTATTTTTGAATTTGATATACAGGAACTGTATTTCAGTGGTACCTAGATTGTAATAATCAACCTTAGGTTCGGATAATGTTTCATCCGAGTACTCACACCATCCTTTGGCTTCTGTATATATGTCTTTAAAAACGCTTTTCAATTGTGGAATAATAAAATCTACATTTATGAACACTTCATTCTGTTCATCGTATAATCCTTCAATCAATGTTTCAAAACCATCAACTGCAAATTCGTTTCTGTCAAAAAAAGAACTTAATATAACTTCTTCAAATTCATAATCGATAACATCTGGAAAAACATGTTCATCTAATAAGTCAATTTCTTGAAAGTTTTGTATCAGATCATTAGACTCATCTTCTTCAAATGCAATCGTTAAATCATCTATAGCTTTTGGTGATGTATAGCTTAAAGCGTTGATGAAAAACTTTTCATAGGTGTTAGGTTCTAATTTATCTGGAACATGATCAGTCGTAAAAAACTGTCTCAAATCTGTTGACAAGTTGAACACCTTCTTTCAACTGATACATGATTAAAGCATTACAATGTTCCAATATCGATACAGCCATTTTTGCATTGGTTACTAGAAACTGAACATTTCCTTTGGCGGCCTGTTCTTGACAAGAAACGTCAAGTGGGTGCTTATCTAAATCAAATTTGTAACATTGACTTCTCAAATTACTTTGTTGAATACCATTCTTTTTTGTTGTGATATAGATATTTCCTTCATATTCACTATTTGCTGAGTCGATATAAATAACATCATCAAGCTTTTTAAATACCTTTTCTAAAATCATTCTTGTAGCATCATTATCGACACATCCTATAATTACAGGAACATATCCCTTATCATCTTGGATAAGAGCAAATAAACTTTCATAAGTGCAATATTTATCATCGAACTCACACTCTATTGGATAAAGAGAATTGATTTTTCTCGATAATGCCAAAGCCTTATTATCACCAACGTCTTGAGCTTGGTATCCTTGGCGTTCAATGTTTTTAGATTCAACTGTATCACCATCTATGAGCATCATTTTATGTGATGTTCCTAAAAGAAGTTTGGGAAGGTCTCTTGCTAAAAGAGAACCAGTCCCACCAACTCCAATCACGTAAAATTTATATCTTGTGTAATTATTGGCCATGTTAACCACCTAGCCTTTTCTATGTTGTTTTCCAGTTACAACAAGAACATTGTCATCCTCGATATAGCTGTATTCCATTGTTCCTGCAAACTCATAATGGCGGTGTTGTAACATGATGTCCGTGATTTCCTTTTCTGTATAATCTTGGCCATCTACAAACCCATAAGAAGAAATATCAATCAATCTTCCTTCAGAGTAGACTCCAAATGGATACTTGTAAGTTTTTTCAGTACTTGCTTTTTTCTTAGGTACTTTTTTACTTGCGGGTTTTTCTTCTTTTTTAGATTCTTCTGCAATTTCAGTTGCTTGTTCTACTGCTTGTTTTACCTCCTCAGTCGCTTGTTTTTCAGCTTTTGCAACTGGAGCAGGTTGTTGATCAGCTTCTTTTGGTGCTTCTTCAACCTTTTTCGCTTCTTTGACAACTGTATCTTTTACATCTTCTTTAGCTGATTCCTCAGCTTTTTTCTTTGCTTCCTCTTCTCTAACTAAATCAAACAATCCCATAATTTTATCCTCCTATTTTGGCCTTCTTTTGCCAATTTCTTCTAGACATATTTTTAAACATTCATTTTCAGCAAATTCACGAATGATAACCAGTTCACACACCTGGATATCGTCGTAATATGCTACGCTATTGAGTGCATCTAAAACCACTTTTATAATGTTGTCGATATCCGGTTTGACTGTACAAAGAAATGTCTTATCTAAAAGCCAACCTCTTAATTTTTTAGTGGTTGATTTTGGTATTTCTCTATAAGCAAATATCTTTACTCTTAAAGCCTTATCACTTTGATAGCTTGTAGTCTTTCGATAGCACATGGCTATTTTTTGTTCATAATCCCTTGTCTTTTTAGGTGTATACGCTCTAACGAATTTCCCTTGAGTAGTAAACCTTGGCCGACCTTTTCCAACGATTGCCCCAGGAACGGTAAACCAAAATTTCTTGTACTCAGCTTTGACACCTAAATCAAGCGAGCATTGGGTCGAAATCATCTTCTAATTCCTCTGGAACAATAGCATCTTCAAGAAGTGCATCCAATTGTTCCTCTTCTTGATAATCATCTTCAATCATTTTTTCTTGTTCAGCAGTTGCTTCAACTACACCTTCAGAAGCCACTTCATCTTCAAGTTCTTCTACATTCATATCTTCGAATTCGTCATAGTTCGTAGGTTGTTGTAAAAGTTCCATTGTTTGTTGATCACAAGCACTTTTCTTAGGATCTTCTTTGATATTGAAGTAAACTGTCATTGTGATAGTGGTTTGTCCACCATTTAATTCGGTTTGATCACAAGCTGCCAAATAATATGGGTTCCAATCACCAGCAAGCGTAATAAATTCATCAACACGTTTTGCATCCAACATATAGATATCAGGAAATCCTATCTTGTCCAAAATCTTATTATCTTCTTCAGAAATCCATCTTTGTGTCACTTCAACGATTTTAGGAATCTTGTAAGGATCACCTTTATCAACAGAAAAAACCTTTTTCGACATATACCCTGTATGTTTGAAAAAATTTCTAATTGCAATTAAATATGATTCTTGACAGCTAAAATGTTCAGATTTTGTCAATTTCATATCCCCGTTTGGTAATTCCGATAATTCATAAGGGATTTTTCCAAATTCTCTTAATTCATCATCTAAAAGCAAATTACTTTGAAAATCATAAACTGCAGCATAGTTGTTACATACTAGATATAGCTTTTCATCGTCGCCATAAAATACTGGTGTGTATCTTTTATTTTTCCTGATGATTTCCTTTGCTATTGAAAGAAATTTATAGAAAAACGGTTCTTCATCCTTTTTTATTAGCATTTTCATCTCTCCTTTTTTGTTTAATTTGTTATTTTCTTGGTCAAATATTCATTCTAACGAATGTTTTTAGATAATTGGTAAAGTTAATCATCTTTAAAACAAACACTCGCTAGAAACGAAAATTTTAAGTTTTTTATTTTAGACTAGAATTGAATGTCATCTTCCATGATGTTGAAAGGTGGATTTTCATTCATAAAACTGTCTTGTTGTTGATTTTGCGTTGGTTGTTGGTATTGATTTGGATTGTATGTTGATTGTGAATGATATTGTTGTTCTTCATATTTGTCTTTAGATTTTGTTTCTAAGAACTGAACTGAATCACAAACAACTTCAGTAACATATACACGTTGACCTTGAGCGTTGTCATAAGATCTTGAACGAAGTCTTCCTTCAACTCCAACCAGTGAACCTTTAGAACAGTACTTTTCAACGTTTTCAGCGACTTTATTCCAAACAACACATGAAATATAATCAGCCTGTTGCTCTTCATCATTTCTCTTTGGTCGATTAATCGCTAAAGTAAAACTTGTAACTGCTGAACCGTTTTGAGTTCTTCTGAGTTCAGGATCACGTGTCATCCTACCAACTAAAACTACTCTGTTTATCATATCTTCTACTTCCTTTGTTATTTTGATTTTGAAGTTTTTGTTCTAATCTTGCCTTTGCTTCTCCCCTGTATGTAAGAACCAAAGAATTACGTTTTCTAACATGTTCTTCATGTAAGATCTTGATTGATTCTTTATCGTAATTGCATTCTTGAAACTTTTTGGAATATTCTTTAGCATCTTGTGAGTTTAAAAATCTAAACGGAAAGTTTCCATAGGTTTCATCTTCAAACTGAATGATTACTGTGTTGGGTGGAATCTTTTCAATTGTGTATTCAGGAACTTCAATGTTAGAAATAATTTCAGGAATATTAGCTGGATAACTTGATTGAGATGTTCTTTTAATAATCGCATTCTTTACTTGTTCAAATGAATATTCCTTTAGCATTTCATACCACGTAGCAAACAAAGTTTTATCTTCGATGTTAATCATTGCTCCTACATACATACTTTTGTAAAATTTCAAAATTTCTCTTAATTCCTTTTTTTCCAAAATTTCTAAATTCCTTTCTGTGAGTGTGAGTTACTACTATATATAGCAATCTGCAAAGTCGTGTGCGAAGGGTTGTTATCGTTGCGTGTACTCTCACCACTCGTTCTTTACGTTCTTTACGTTCTTTACGTTCTTATATAATAAAGATAGGGTGTCTATTTTTTATACAACGGATGTATAATTTTTAGACAACCGGTGTCTATTTTTTATACAACGGATGTATAATTTTTAGACAGCAAATCCATTTATTTAATCTTGATATTTAGAATAATTAGGTACATAAATGGTGGTATCTTTATTGGATGTCTTATAATCAATATACGAACCTTCTTTTAGGATTTTCATAAATTTGTCTACTGTCATTCTTGTTTTCCATCCTAAATCATCTTTAATTTGATCCATTGTAGTAACGAAGGACCCAACCTCGCCACGTTTGCTATCAAAAGTGGCATTAAAGAGGCAATACGTGAATAAATGCCATGCTTTAGAATCTTTAAAAACGGGATCCTTCATTGCTTTTCTATACAGTTTTACATAGCCTTTCGTATCTACCTCTCTAGCCATTTCATTGTTAACATCCTTTCTTTTATAAATTTCCAAATTGTGATAAAATATATCTTGCCTATGTGGCAGAATGGAGAGTGGTCTTTTTGACAAAACTTTTGATTTTGCCCTGTTCTCTTATTGTGGGGACAACAAACTGATGCCTCGACAGGTCAACAGGCGTAAAAATAATTGCTCTGTAGTTTTCACTTTCGTGAAGGAAATCACGTTAATAACGCAGTGATGGCACACGTTAAAATGCTAAAGAACTACATCAATTCCCATGAATCATCAACTAACGGGCAAACCTTTAACTAGCTTTTTTGAAGGCTATCATGCAGAACTGAAACTGCATAAGTGATGATGCGTACATAGAAGCATTATGCGCTATATAGTGTAGTGATTAAGCTTTATACTTTTTCGCTTGCATATGTAAAGAGTAAACAAATTCAGGCAAACGTCAGTAAGAATAGCGCTCTTATTGACGTTTTGTTTTGCCTAGAAAAATATTTTATCAACACTTACATTTGGAAATTTCTTTTTAAACTTCAATAGGAATTCATAGCTTGGAGTTTGATAACTACTCTCAACCTTGTAGTAATACGAAGGTGAAACCCCAATTTGAATTGCCATGTCTTTTTGTGATAACTTCTTGGAATTTCTAAATTCCTTTAACTTATCCATTTTGAAAACCTCTACATTGACATTGGATCAAAGTCATCAACTGGAACTTTTTCAGTTTGTTTTTCCTCATTGATGATATCTTGCATTGTTGGTGCAGTAGTTGCTTCAATTGCTTGATGTACTTGAGGAGTTTCTTCTACAACAAAGTTGCTTGTCGTATCTTCGACACCCATTTCTTCAGGAACATACATTCCTTGGAATTCTGATGTAAAAGCTTCTCTTAAACATTGAGCAACTGCAACTTTTCTAATCATTGTTGCTGGTTTACCACTCCATTGAGCGTTGACTGTTCCATCTTTCTTTTTACCAACATATTCATCAAGTGATACTTCTACACGTTCAGGTTCTCTGTCTTTTCTATAGACTTCACACCATCCGCCTACAAGTTCTTCTCTTGATGGAATATAGAATGTACCAACACGATAATCAATCTTACCTTCAGCAGTTAAAACAATGATTCCTGCTTTTTTTCCTTGATATTCGGGGTGTTTATCTGCTCTTTTTTGATAGACATCTTTAGAAACAACCATTGTTGCTGGACTACTACCATATTTGATTAAATGTGCTTCTTTGATGAATGGATTTAACTTTTGTGCTGAACATAATGCGATGAACAATTTAACTTCTTGATCACTCACATTACCTCCTCCAGCAACCAAATAGCTTTTTACGATATTTGAGCTTAATTTAATTTCTCCTGTATCTGTTTTAATTGTTGTAATTTTGTTTTCTCTTGCTTGACTTGCTTGTTGTACCATGCTTTGTACTGCCATAATTTATTTTCTCCTTTTGTCTTGTAATATTTTTTAAACATGAATTTCAAAATCAATCGAAGCTAGATCATCCACTAATGATTTGGCTTCTTTTAATAATTCTATTAATTTTTCAGCTTTCTTTGTTTCTTCATCAATGTTTTTTATTTCAACATTCAGTGTGATTTTTTGAATGTTGGATTCTTTAGTTGTTTCACTAATATCTAATAATTCAAAATAGCTTATATTTAATGCATTAGCTACTTTTTTTATAGTTTCTAATTTCAAGGTTTCTTTAGATTCGTATTGGCTTACCATAGGCTCACTCACATTTAATAATTTTGCTAATTCTTTTTGAGTAAGCCCCCTTTTTTTTCTTACTTTCCTTATGTTATCTCCTACAGTCATTAATTAACTTCCTTTACGTTATATTTATTGATTGCTCCTGTTTGTGGGTCGCTAAGTTCTTTTTCAGTTAATTTAACTTCTCCAAAGCCGAATGTTGGATTGATGCTTTTGATTACATCCATGTATCTGTTCAACATTTGAAGTGCTGCTAAATCACCTTCAAACTCAAACGTTTTCTTCCATGTTCTGCCTTGGAACTTTTCAGGCGTTTGCTTGATTTCAGTAACGATATACTTATCATTTACGTTAGCAATCGTTTCTTCTCCACGTTTAACTGGTGTGTATTTAGGTTGATTTTCAACTGTTTGAGAAGCTTGTTTTTTGATTTCTTCCAACTCTTTTTGATGTTGGATTTCAGCTTCTTTTTGTCTCTTTTCAAACTCTTCCTTTTGTTGTTGA
>OAWP01000631.1_pt1 | contig 28245 bp, 24 predicted proteins | sample 1517081 | NCBI WGS metagenome assembly OAWP01 (sample SAMEA2580167, study PRJEB22360) | human gut metagenome | biome: human gut; feature: human-associated habitat; material: faeces | place: Denmark | collected 2008/2010 | reverse complement strand
TATTGATGGTAAATGGATTTTAAGAGTTTATAGTATGTTGAAGAATTTTGTTGTTTTATTTTTATTGAATTCTTTACTAGGTTTAAATACTTTTACAGATGCGAAAGATATTTATTATAGTATTATAGGACTTTTTCCTTTTTTAGAAAGTGATTTTTTAAAGAATGGAATGTTTATTATTTTATGGGTCGTTTTATCTTTTTCAGAAGTTTATATTATTAAAGTTTATACGAATCTATTTATCCTTCGAATGAATAAAAATAAGATGATGAAATAAATGAATTCATGTATAATATAAGGTAATAAAGAGGAGGGTATTTCATGATTAAGAAGCTTATGCAACTTAGAAATACAATAGTTGCTTTATTAGGTATAGAATTTGTATTAGCTTTATTAACTTATATGTTTTTACAAAATCGTGTTACTTTAGCTTTAATGATTTATATTTTAATAAAAAATGTTGTTTGTATCATTGTTCTCTATTATCTCCATAATATGTTTAGTGAAACAACTTATAGTGTTAAAGAAGCATTAAATAATGAATCAAAGAATGCTTTGATTTTTGGTGGAATAGGGCTTATTAAATATGATGAAAATAGAAATGTTGTTTGGGTCAGTGATTTATTACACGAACTTGGTATTCGTATCGTAGGGAAGAAATTACTTGAATGGCAACCTTTACTCGCAATACTTTTTGAAGATGAAGATGTTAGAACAATAGATATTAATTCTAGAAGATATGAAGTTTATAATTCTAGAAATAATCGTTTATTATTTTTAAAAGATGTAACAGATTTAACAACGATTGAAAAGGAATATAATGATCAACAATTATGTGTTGCCTATTTAACAATTGATAATTATGATGATTCTATTGAATATGCAGATGAACAAAAATCAGTCATGATTGAAACAACTTCAAGACAAATGATTTTTGATTGGGCCAAAGATAATGGAATTATCTTAAAAAGATATAAAGAAGATGGTTATTTAGCTGTTTTTAATGAAAGAATTTATCGTAAACAAGTAGAAGTTCATTTTTGTATTTTAGATGAATTTAAACAAAAGATGGAATCAATTGGTGCCGTGATGTCTTTATCAATGGGAATAGGAAGAGGATCTAAAGTTTTACGTGAATTAGATGAACTTGCTTTTAGTGCTATTTCTTTATCGTATTCTCGTGGTGGAGATCAAGTGGCAGTAAAAACATTAGATGAAGAAATTCGATATTTTGGTGGAAATAGTGAAAATAGTGAAAAAGCGAACCGTGTTAGAGCACGTGTTATTTCACAAACACTAGCAAGTTTAGTAAAACAAAGTCAAAATGTCTTTATTATGGGACATAAGCAATCTGATTTAGATTCTTTTGGAGCGAGTTTAGCGGTTGCTAAGTTTGTTAAAGCATTTGAAAAGGATGCTTATGTGATTGTTGATGAAAATTCTTTAGAAGAAAAAACAGGAAATATTGCACGTCGTTTAATGGCAGAAGATTTATATAAAGGAAAAATTATTTCTCCTGCAAAAGCTATTGATTTAATTGATGAAGATGCATTACTTATTTGTGTTGATAATCATAAGCCAGCATTGGCTATTAGTGAAGAACTTTTGGATAAGGCTGAAAAGATAGTCGTGATTGATCATCATCGTCGAGGGGAAGACTTTGTTGATTCACCAATTTTAACTTATTTGGAACCAGCTGCTTCTTCAACTGTAGAATTAGTGGTTGAATTATTTGAGTATCAAAGAGTTGAAATTGAAGTTTTACCAACAGAAGCAACTGTTATGTATGCAGGAATGTTGGTGGATACAAACTATTTTAGAAATCATGTTGGATCACGTACTTTTCAAATTGCTTCAAAGCTTAAAGAAAAACAAGCGAATGTTTCTAGAGCTTATGAGTTCTTGCAAGATGATTACAAAACGACACAAGAAAAAATGTCTATTTCAGCTAATGCATATCGTTTTGGAAATGATATACTAATAGCATATGGAAATGAAGAAGAAATTTATACAAGACCTCTACTAGCGAAAGTTGGTAATGAGTTATTAAATATTGCTGAAATTAAAGCGGTATTTGTTGCAGGACGCGTAGATAAGGATAAGATTGCTATTTCTGCTCGTTCTAAGACAGAGGTTAATGTACAGTTGATTATGGAAAAACTTGGAGGTGGTGGTCATTTTTCAATGGCTGCTTGTCAGGTTGAAGAAAAAACTGTTAAGGAAACGATCGATAAGTTAGAAGAAGCTATTGATCAATATTTGGATGAAAGAGGGTAAAAAAGATGAAAGTAGTTTTATTAGAAGATGTTAGAAAAGTAGGTAAAAAAGGTGATGTTGTCAATGTATCTGATGGATATGGACAAAACTTCTTAATTAAAAATAAATTAGCTGTTAAGGAAACAGCAGGTGCTAAAAAGATTTTAGAACAACAAAAAGAAGAAGCAAGATTACAAGATATTGAAAATAAGAAAAATGCGGAAGCACTAAAAGAAAAAATTGAAGGTATTACATTAGAATTTGTTTTAAAATCTGGTAAAGATGGTAAAACGTTTGGAAGTGTTTCAACAAAACATATCGTTGAACAATTAAGAGAAAAATATGATATTAGAGTCGATAAAAGAAAATTTATCAATGCACATCCAATTGGAGCATTAGGATATTCAAACTTAAAAGTTGAACTATATAAAGGAGTTATCGCTACTATTAGAGTTCACTTATCTGAAAAATAGGAGGGAGATTTATGCCAAGAGTTTTCCCACATGATTTAGAGGCAGAACGTTCTTTACTGGGATCTATGCTTATATCAAAAGAAGCTTGCCAAGATATTTTGAATAAGTGTGAAGATAGAGATTTTTATGAAGAATCACATAAAGTATTATTCAATGCAATGAGTGAACTTTCGAGACAAAATATACCTGTTGATGTTACAACGATTACTTCTTATCTATTAGATCATAGCCAATTAGATAAAGTAGGTGGAGTAGAATACTTAAGACAATTAAGTGATTCAGTTCCAACTTTAGCTCATAGTGAATATTATTTAAAGATTATTCATAATAAATCGATTTTAAGAAAAATCATCAATGAAACAACAAAAATAGCTGAAAATGCTTTTGGAGATATTGAAGATATTGATGGTTTTATTGATGAAAGTGAAAAAACAATGTTGGCCATTACGAGAGATCGTAATGCTGGAGAGTTTGTTGACGTAAAAAAAGTTATTAGAGAAGTAACGGATCGTTTAAATAAATTACAAAGTATAGATGGTAATATTTCAGGTATTCGTACAAATTTTAGAGATTTGGATAAAATAACATCAGGACTTCAAAAAGGAGACTTGATTATTTTAGCGGCACGTCCAGCAATGGGGAAAACAGCTTTTGCCTTAAATATTGCCCATAATGTTGCTTTTAAATCAGAAGATCCAGTAGCTATTTTTTCATTAGAAATGCCTGCGAGTCAATTAGTGCAAAGAATTATTTGTTCCATGGGTGGAATTGAAGGTTCTACCATGAGAACAGGTGAAATCTTGAAAACAAATGCAAATAAATACTATGCGGCAGCTGAAAGAGTCAGTAAATGTAATTTATACATAGATGATACGCCAGGAGTTAAAATCAATGAAATTGTCGCTAAATGTCGAAAATTAAAGCAAGAACATGGTTTAAAATTAATTGTTATCGATTATCTTCAATTAATTACTGGAAGTTCCAATAATCGAGAATCAAGACAACAAGAAGTCTCAGATATTTCAAGACAATTAAAAATGTTGGCCAGAGAATTAGATGTTCCTGTTATTGCTTTATCACAGTTATCACGTTCAGTTGAACAAAGACCAAATAAACGTCCAATGATGTCTGACTTGCGTGAATCAGGAGCCATCGAACAAGATGCCGATATCGTTACCTTTATTTATCGAGAAGGATATTATAAAGCAAGTGAAGGAAAAGAAGAGGAAGATAATGGTTTAACAGAAATTATTATCGCTAAACACAGAAATGGAGCAACAGGTGAAGTTAACCTTGCTTTTGAAAAGAATTTTAGTAGATTTACAGATTTAGCACCTATTGGTCCTGATGGAAGTAGTGCGGGTGTAAGAGATGTAAGAGGTTAGGAGAAGAAAGAATGTATCACCAATATCGAGAAGGATATATAGAAGTTATATGTGGATGTATGTTTGCAGGAAAAACAGAAGAATTGATTAGACGAATCAATGTTTTATCTTATGCGAAACAAAAAATATTAGTATTTAAACCTAAAATAGATGATCGCTATTCAGAAATAGAAATTGCATCACATTCAGGAAGAAAAGTCCCTTGTTTTGCAATTGATGATCCAGAAGAAATCTTAGATAAAGTGACAGATGATGTACAGGTTGTCGCTATTGATGAAGTTCAATTTTTTAATTCAAAGATCGTAGATGTTTGTGAATATCTTGCTGATAAAGGCGTTCGTGTCATGGTTGCAGGTTTAGATAAAGACTTTAGAGGTGAAGCATTTGGTGTAATGCCTGAACTTCTTACAAAAGGAGAATTTGTGACAAAGCTTACAGCTGTTTGTGCAAAATGCGGCTCACCGGCTACACGTACACAAAGACTTGTAGATGGTAAGCCAGCATCTTTTGATGATCCTGTTGTTTTAGTAGGAGCAGTTGATCATTATGAACCAAGATGCAGACATTGTCATGAAGTTGTCAACAAACCTATAAAAATTAAAAGAAGAACTAAAAGTTCACAATAAATTAACATAGATCCATTATTATAAGGGTGTAAAAGAAAACCTCCCCTTAATATAAACAAAGAAAAGGCACATGTTGAGATAACATGTGTTCTTTTTTATATCATCTAATAAATAATTATCAATGTAATAAAAAATGATTTATAAACTTAAATAGTGTACTATTCTAATAACTACTAGAGGGAAAGTGGTAATTTGAAAATAATATCTTTACAACTAGAGATATTCATCATCATCATTATTATAGGATACATATTTGCTAGAAAGGGAATTATTACTAAAGAAGTTAGAAAAAAATTAACAGATATCGTTATTGATCTTATATTGCTTTGTGCCATTATTAAATCATTTATGATGAAATTAACATCAGAGATTATAAGAGATACGGTAATTATTTTTATTGTTTCTTTTGTTATTCAACTTTCTTATAGTGTATTTAATCGTATTTTTTATAATCGCTTTGATGATTCAAAAGTAATTATTTTAAAATATGCGACTATTGTTTCTAATGCAGGATTTATGGGATTACCAATTGTAGAAAGTATTTATGGGCAAACTGGTTTATTATATGCTTCAATTGCTTTAATACCGCAAAGAATCTTTATGTGGAGTGCGGGTTTACCTTATTTAGGATTTAATTTAGATTCTACAATAATTGCAATGATTATTATTTCTTTATATCATGGAGCTTATATTAGTGAAGTTGTTAGAAGTGGGATTGAGTCTGTTTCTCGTGGACAATATGAAGCAGCTGAGTCTCAAGGCTTTACTTTTGTTCAAACAATCATATATATTATTTTATCCCAAACGATTAAATTAGTTATTCCTCAATTGTTACAAACAATTATTACAATATTTAAAGATTCTTCTTATTTAAGTACAATTGGTGTAGTTGATTTTATGTATCAAGGTAGACGTTTAATGGCTCATTTTTTCCAAGCAGATCAAATTATGTTTATCTTTGTTTATATGGCAGGAATTTACTTTATTATTAACTTTGGTTTATCGTTAGTAGTAAGATATATGACTTCAAAGAAACGTGAAGCTAAAAAACGTATGAAATTAAGTAGAAAGTTACAAACTGTATAGCCCCCCTTATAAGGACAATGGAAACAATGTTCTTTTTTTGTTGCTATATATCGTTTAACGATATATAATAAAAATGAAAAAAGTATCGTTAAACGATATAGGAGATGAAATAAATGCCAAAAAGAGAAATGGAAGTATTGACCCCACAAATGTATTATGTATTACTTGTTTTACATCAACCAATGCATGGCTATGAAATTATGAATGAAATTACTCGGATTACTAATGGTGAAATCACTGTAGGAGCAGGTTCTTTATATACTTTATTACCAAAGTTTGAAAAAGAATGTTATATCAAATTAGTGAAAGTAGAAAATAATAAAAAAATCTATCAAATTACAAATCTAGGAAAAAAGAAATTACAAAAAGAAAAAGAAAGGATGCTTAAACAAATTTCATTATTAGATCAAATAGGAGGATAAGGATATGAAATACAAAGATGTCTTAAGAAATAGTTTGTATTTAGATGAAGAGTTACAAGATTATTTTAATGAAATGTCTAAAAAAGGATGGCGTTTAGATTTTGTTGGTTATTATTATCGATTTATAAAAGATGAACATGTTTATAAGTATCAAATAGATTACACCCCTATATCTAGTGAATATCAAGATATTTTAAAGGGAATGGGGTATCACGAAGTAAGAAATTCATTTGATGATTTTAGAGTTTTAGAAAATGAAAATGTTGATGCACCTGATTTAAATACAGAATTTGTTTTTGATAAAAATAATAAAATGAAACAATTTAAAAAGATTCACTATTTTATTTATCCAATTTTAGCTTATTTCTTATTTTGGTTAGGTAAGATTTTTATAAAAGATATTGTAGAGATAGGTAAACCTGTTCTTTATTATGAAGGATTTGGTTCATTGTTGATGGGTATTGTTTTTATTGTTTTATCATTTGTACTCTTATTTGTGACAATTTTAAATTTTTCTATTTTATATGCATTAAAAAATGATAAAGATTTAAAAAGTTTAAAAAAACTAAACAGTATTAAAGATCATTTAAGTATTCTATTTTATATTTTGTTATTAATAAGTGGTGTTTTTTACTTATTAAAATCATTTATAACATTAGATTTAAAAGTCATTGTTTATCTTTTACTTACATGTATTATAGGAGTAGTTTTATCACGTATTATTAAAAATAATAAATATAACAGTGCCATTGCTGCTTTTGTTGCTATTGCTATTTGTGGACTTATTTTTCCTCAGGTACAAATGGATGATTCATTATTTGAAAGCAGCACTGTTAAAACAAAAATCACAAATTATGAAAAAGATATAAAAGATACAACATGTACCTATCCACAATTAGATGTCTTGATTAAAAAAGATAAGTATAAAGATGAAATCTTTAAATACATCATTATCAAAACAGAACATGATACAAGAGATAATCAAAATTTTGAAAAAGCAGTAAATACAAAATCTAATGTTTCATGGGACAGTAATAAAACACAATATGTTCATTATGAAAAAGCTATTCAATCCTTTAATAAAAAAGGAAATACATATGACAATGGAACATATGTAATCAAAATATTAAAAAATAGAATTATAACGAAATATAAAGAAAACAAATAGTAGAATTCCATCTTGATAACAATTTATCATAGGATTATAATATTCGCGGTGAGAAATATGAAAGATTATGATGAAGTAGAACAGAATGTTGAACAATTAGAAAATGAATTAGAAGAGGTAGAGGAAGAGCTTGAACAAGAAGAAGAAGGCTTTCTAGAGTGTGAACGTTGGCGTTGTTTTTTATTATTGATTACTGTAGGTGGATTCTTTGGTGCTTATACTTTTTCAGTTAAAGGTGGCGTTTTCTGTAATGCCCAAACGGCTAATATTGTTTTATTTGGAATGGCTTTAGGAAATATGGATTGGTCGAGAGCGGCTTATTTATTGATTCCTATTAGTTCTTATTTTATTGGAACCATGGTTTCTGAATATTTAGCTTTAAAAATAAAGAAATATAGAAAATTAAGATGGGATACTATTTTAATTGGTATTGAAATTATTACGGTTATTATTCTTGGATTGTTACCAAGTAGTGTTCCAGATCAAGTCTTTCAAGTAACGATTAACTTTATCTGTGCTATGCAGTTTAATACTTTTAGACAAGCAGAAAAGGTTGGGATGGCAACAACTTTTGTCACAAATCATATCAGACAAACAGGAAGTTTCTTTGTTCGTTGGTTAAGAAAAAGACATGAAAAGAAATATTTAAATCGTTCTTTAAGACATTTATGTATGATTTTATGTTTTATAGCTGGAGCAATTTTTTCAACTGTTTTATGTGCTTATTTTAAAGATCGTGCAATTTGGGGTGCCCTTATTTTCTTAGTTATTTTACAAGGGGACTTATTATATGCTGATTTAGTTAAAGAAAAAGAATTATTAGATCAAGTTCCAAATGGGCATTAACGCCCATTTTTTCTTGTTTAAATCGTATATTTCATGTATTATTATTGTGCTATGAGTATAAAAAATTAATGGAGGTAAAAGCTATGAATGAAAGTATGTTAGATAGATTAGTATCTATGGAAAATAGATATGAAGAATTAGGTCATATGTTGATGGATCCAGATATTGGTACTGATATTAAAAAAATGACAGATGTTACAAAAGAACAAGCTTCTTTACAAGCTGCTTATGATTTGTTTCAAGAATATAAAGAAGTAAAAGATGGTATTGATGGTGCTAAAGAATTAATGAAGGAAAATGATCCTGAAATTAAAGAAATGGCAAAAATGGAATTAGATGAATTAGAAGAAAGAATGCCAGATATTATTAAAAAATTAGAATTAGAATTAATTCCTAAAGATCCAAATGATAATAAAAACGTTATCATGGAAATCCGTGGAGCTGCTGGTGGAGATGAAGGAAATATCTTTGCAGGTGATTTATATAGAATGTATGTAAAATACGCTGAAAGCCAAGGATGGAAAGTAGAAGTTATGGAAGCTGAAGAATCTGAAGCTGGTGGTTTCTCACTTATTTCATTCAATGTGATTGGTGATGGTGTTTATGGTAAATTAAAATATGAATCTGGATCACACCGTGTTCAACGTGTTCCTAAGACTGAAACACAAGGACGTGTGCATACTTCAACTGCAACAGTATTAGTTATGCCAGAAATGGAAGAAGTTGATGTACAAATTAATAAAAGTGATTTAAGAATTGATACTTATCGTGCAAGTGGTGCCGGAGGACAACATATCAATAAAACAGATTCAGCTGTTCGTATTACTCACTTACCAACAGGAATTGTGGCAACAAGCCAAGATGGACGTTCTCAACATGATAACCGTGATAAAGCAATGAAAGCTTTAGTAGCACGTGTTTATGATTACTTCCAATCTCAACAAACAGAAGCAATTGATAGTGAAAGAAAATCGAAAGTTGGTACAGGAGACCGTGCTGAAAAGATCAGAACTTATAACTATCCTCAAAACCGTGTAACAGATCATCGTATTGGACTTACAATTCAACAATTAGATCGTATTATTGAAGGTAAATTAGATGATATTATTACAGCATTAATCAATGAAGATCAACGTCTTAAATTAGAAGGACAAAAATAATGAAAACAGTTAGAGAATTAATTAAAGAAGCCGAAAGTAAATTGGATGATGAACATAAAGATGTCAATGTCGCAAAAGTCTTATTTTATCATCTTGCTAAAAAAGAACCTCATGAACTTTATTTAATGATGAATGAAGAAGTAGAACCTGAATTAGAAAAAGCTTTTCTTGCAGGAATGGAAGAATATTATCAAGGAAAACCTATTCAATATATTAAAGGTTGTGAAAGTTTCTTTGGTAGAGATTTTAAAGTGAATGAAGATGTATTGATTCCTCGTTATGAAACAGAAGAATTGGTAGAAAACATCTTATATCGTATTGATGATTACTTTAATGATTATAAAGAAATTCATTTATGTGATGTAGGGACAGGAAGTGGTGCTATTGCGATTACTCTTGCTTTAGAAGAACCACGTTTAAAAGTTATTGCGACAGATATTTCTAAAGAAGCTTTAGTTGTTGCTCAAGATAATGCGAAAACATTAGGGGCGAATGTTGAATTTAGAAATGGAGATATGTTACAACCTTTATTAGATACACATGAAAAAGTAGATATCTTTGTTTCTAATCCACCTTATATTCCTAATGATCAAGATATTGAAGCAATGGTTAAAGACAATGAACCTCATGTAGCATTATTTGGAGGAAATGATGGTCTTTATTTCTATCGTAAGATTTTTAAAGAAGTAAAACCTTTATTAAATGATCGAGCTTTATTAGCTTTTGAAATGGGATTTGATCAAAGAGAATTGATGGAAACAGCAATCAAGGAATTCTTTGGAGATTACCCTTTTGAAATTATTAAAGATATTAATGGAAAAGATAGAATGTTATTTATCTATTATAATTTAAAATAATATGAATATAGAAACAGAAAGACTCATAATCAAGCCACTTACATTAGATGATGCCAGACGTTTTAGTGAATATCGTGATAAAGAAGAAGTTGCAATGTATCAATCATGGGATGAATATCCTTTAAACAAGGCTATTAACCGTATTGAATATTGTCAAAAACATCCATTTCATGGACAAATTGGTAACTACCAATTTGGTCTTTATTTAAAAGAAAATAATCAGCTTATTGGAGATATTTTTATTGAAATAGATGGGCATACAACTTTTACTTTAGGATATACTTTAGATAGTGTTTACTGGTCTAAAGGATATGCAAGTGAAGCATTAAAGAGTGTATTTAAGGCAATGCATGAAACATATTCTTTTAAAATATGTTTATGTCATGTATATGAAGATAATATAAAATCAATTAAACTATTAGAAAGAAATGGATTTGATAAAATCCATAAATCTTGGTTTTACCAAGATGTACTTTATCGTAAAATGTTAAATAAATAGAGAAAATAGAATTATTCATATTTTTTCTTAAAATGAGCGTGGTCTTGCTAAGTAGACAAATCAAAATAAAAGACATCAATTTAAAGATGTCTTTTTTTAGTGACAAAATATTTAAAATAAACTCTATATAATGATTACGAGGTGGAAATAAAATGGATTTAGTTATCGTCAATAAACAAAAACACGTGCACTATATTTTACCAATCATTATATTTTTTAGTACCATTATTTTAAGCTATGCTAAAATACAAGAAACAGCCTTGCCTTTTTTATTACCTTTATTTATTGTATCGTTTTATAGTGGATATTTGTATCTTATATGCTTTTTAACAGCGATTATAGGAATATCGATTATTAATCAAGATACATTTACAATTGTTGTCATCATTACTTTATTACTGACAATTTATCTTCTTAACTTTACACATCTATTAAGAACAAAGTATATTTCTTTTATTATGACAGCAATTTTGATTCCATTTTTTTATGCGAATCATTACAACATCTTACAAACAACAGTTCTAGTCATGTTAACGTTATTTAATTGTTATCTTGATCAAGAAATTATTCCTTTAATTATTCATCAAAATAAAAATGTTTTAAATATAAAAAGATTACAAGCTTTAATTGTTGTTGTCTGTACATTATTTATTAGCTTTATTCCTTTTAATACAACATATACAATGATTTTTTTAAGATATTTCTTATTGATTTCTATTTACTATTTATCAATTGAAAAAGTCATGCCTATTATTTTATATCTTTCTATTCTTTTAATGCTCATTGCTCCTTCATTAAAAGATGATGTCTTATCCTTAATATTACCAATGAGTTTCTTTTTTATGATACAACCTAAAAACAAATATCTATTCATGTCTATTTTCTTATTATCACATATTACACTACCATTTTTTATTAATTACAATTACTTCTATTATGCCTTTGTGATTCTTGTTCCAGTTTTTTTATTTATGATTTCTCCACAATTTAAAAATAAAAAAATAAAGATCAATCCAGAATTTATAGAAATAAGTTATCAAGAACAACTTAAAAGTAAAGCAGATGCTTTTGCATCTTTATTTCATCAACTCACAGAAGTTTTTAAAGAAGAAAATCAAGAAACCCATTTATCTGAATATGTGGGATATGTTTATGAGGATGTGTGTCATCATTGTTCTTCTAAAAAATATTGTTTTTTTAGGTAAGTTGATTTCTAAGGGGATTCAAAAAGATTTAGAGGTAGATGATTATAATTATATTTATCAACATTGTTTAAAGCCGGATGATTATTTAAAGAGTTTAAAGAATCATCAAAAAGGTTATTTTAAGATGTTAAAAGTTAATCATGCACATGATCATTTAAAAAAAGATTTATTTCAAGAGTTTTCAATCATGGGGCATGTTTTTCAAAACTTTTCTAAAAAGATAGATGAACAAGATAATGAAAAGAAAATCTTAGAACATTTAAAAGCGTATCATTTTGAAGTGTATTATTTAAAGAAAATAAAAAAAGATTATGAAAATTATATGTTAGAAATAGGAATAGAAGATATAGATGAAAAAACTGTAACAGAAGAACTTATTCCTATTTTAGAAAATTATTTAAATGAATCATTAGATCTTGTCTCTATTAAAAAACAACATCTTCAAATAGGTTATACTTCAATTTTATTAAAACATGAACTTAAATATACATTACAACTTGCGAAAAAACAATATGCTTTAGATCAACAATGTGGAGATAGTATTCTTACTTTTGGTTTAGATGAACATCATTATGTAGCTTTATCTGATGGTATGGGACAAGGTTATATTGCTTATAAGGAAAGTAAATTGACATTAGATGTCTTAAGTCAATTGCTTAAAAATGGCATTCAATTAAGAGATACATTGAATACTTTAAATACGTTATTAAAGATAAAGAATCAAGGAGATATGTATACGACATTAGATTTATTTGATTTTAATTTAATGAATTCAAGATTAAAAGTAATTAAATATGGAGCTTATGAAAGTTATTTAATAAGAAATCATCAAATAGATGTTTTACATTCACATTCTTTACCAGTAGGAATGGCTTCTACAATGAAGATGGTTTCTTATGATATGAAAATCAAAGAAAATGATATATTGATTCTTACAAGTGATGGAGTAGGAGAACATTTCTTTGATTTATTAAAAAAATATCAAGAAGAAATTGAAAAGATGTCAGTTTGTGAAATTGTTTCCTTTCTTTTTCAAAAATCTTTTCAAAAGAAAGATCTAGATGATATGAGTATTATTGTTATTAAAGTGGTCAATAGAAATTAGAGATATGCTATAATACAAGCGGTGAGATTATGTTAGATGAAAGTTTGTTAGATAAAAATAGAAAATATCTTGTAGGAGTATCAGGTGGCGTCGATTCGATGGCTTTATTAGATATGTTGGTTAAAAAAGCATACAATGTCATTGTTGTACATTATAATTATCATTTTAGAGAAGATAGTGATCTTGATGAAAATCTCGTACGTAGTTATTGTCAAAATCATCATCTTCCTTTTTATGTAAGACAAGGAGATAAAAAAGAATATCAAAAAGGCAATTTTGAAATGTTAGCAAGAGAAAAAAGATATGCTTTTTATAAAGAAATAGGTGATTTAAATGGAATTGATACGATTATTCTAGGGCATCATTTAAATGATCATTTAGAAACGATCGTGATGCAATTACTAAGACATAATACAAAGGGATATTTGGGTATAAAAGAACAATCTTATGTTAAAAATATGCATGTTGTAAGACCCTTATTAAAGTTAAAAAAACAACAACTTATAGATTATTGTACTAAAAATCATCTTGAATATCATGAAGACTATACAAACTATGATACACGTTATACACGTAATCATGTAAGACATATCGATTTAAAAAAATATAGTGAACAAGAATTATTAGAAAAGGCAAGTAAACATAATAAACAATACAAAAAACAACAAGCTAATCTCCAACAAATTTATCAAGAATATGATCAAAATCATTTCTTGTATTTAGATAAGTTACCAACAGAATCATTAGATCAAATCATTTATTATATGTTAAAAAAAGAGATCTATCCACCACTTATAACAGAAAACTTAGTACAAGAAATTATTAAACAAATCCATTCACAAAAACCAAATATTGAAATATCATTACCTGTTAATTTTGTGTTCATAAAAAAGTATAATAATATAGCCGTTAGAAAAAAAGAAATTGACGATACTTATTATGTAAAGTATGAATCTTTTTATAAAGATCAACAATTACATTATTTTTTAACAGATCAAGGACATCTTCACGATGGTGTTTTTCTTTCAAAAGAAGACTTTCCAATAGTTATCAGATGTTTTAAAAATGGTGATACAATCAAAACATCTGGAGGAACAAAAAAGGTCTCTAGGCTATTTATAGATCGTAAAATTCCTAGAGATGAGCGTAAAATATGGCCAATCGTTGAAAATTGCCATGGTGAGATCATTTTGATCCCACATATCGCCAAAAATATCAAGTATTTATATACAAAACCAAATGTTTTTGTGATAAAATATGACACATGTAAGTGAGGTGTAAGGTATGCACAAGGATATAAAAGAAATATTATATACAGAAGAAGAAATTAAGGCTAAATGTGATGAATTAGCAAAACAAATTGATCAAGATTATGCTGGTCAAGAAATTTTATTAGTTGGTTTATTAAAAGGTTCAGTTCCATTTATGGCAGAACTTGCTAAACATTTAAAAAGTGATGTTAAGTTCGACTTTATGTCAGTAAGTAGTTATAGTGGTGTTGAATCTAAAACATTAGTTGTTAGACAAGATATTAAAGAAGATATTCGTGGTAAGAATGTTTTAATCGTAGAAGATATTTTAGATACTGGAAAGACTTTATATAACGTTAAAGAAATGTTAGAAAAAAGACATGCTAAGAGTGTTAAAATCGTGACTTTATTAGATAAAGAAGAAGGTCGTGTTTTTGATATGAAAGCTGATTATTCAGGATTTAAAATTCCTAATGCCTTTGTTGTAGGATATGGTCTTGATTTTAATGAACGTTATCGTCAATTACCTTATATAGGTATTTTAAAAGAAGATTGTTATAAAAAATAGTTAGGAGATTTTATGGGAAATAAAAAAGGATTGTTGAAGTCTATCCTACCATGGCTTATTGTACTGATGGTTATTTCTGTGGCAATTCCTTTCTTTAATCAAAGTGAATCGTCAGAAATTAGATATGATAAGTTTATAGAGATAGTTCAAAAAGAAAAAGTAAAAGATGTAGAAATCGTTCCTAAATCATTAGTCATTGATGTGAGTGGAACATATTCTAAAAAAGCAAGCAATGGTAAAAAAGAAGATACTAAATTCTCTGTTGTTATTCCAAGAACAGAAACAGAATTAGATTCTTTAATTAGCTTGTTAGATGAAAATGGTACAAAAATCAATGTTGTCAATGATGCTGAAAGAAATCAATTATTGAACTTCATTGTAAGCTTATTACCATACTTGATCTTATTTGGAGGAATGTTCTTCTTCTTGAAGATGATGTCAAATACTGCTGGTGGTAATAATAAAGCCTTTGAATTTGGTAATTCAAGAGCTAAACTAGAAAAAAATTCTAAAACACATTTTAGTGATGTTGCTGGAATGGATGAAGAAAAAGAAGAAGTTAAAGAATTAGTTGACTTCTTAAAAACACCAAAGAAATTTGCTGATATGGGTGCTAAGATCCCACGTGGTGTTTTACTTGTAGGTCCACCAGGTACAGGGAAAACATTACTTGCTAGAGCAGTAGCAGGTGAAGCAAACGTTCCATTCTACTCAATTTCAGGTTCTGAATTCGTAGAAATGTTCGTTGGTGTTGGGGCTGGACGTGTAAGGGACATGTTCAAAAAAGCAAAACAAACAGCACCATGTATTATCTTCATTGACGAAATTGATGCAGTTGGTCGTCAAAGAGGTACTGGTATGGGTGGAGGACACGATGAACGTGAACAAACACTTAACCAATTATTAGTTGAAATGGATGGTTTCTCTGGAAATGAAGGAATTATCGTTTTAGCAGCTACAAACCGTGCAGATGTCTTAGATCCAGCTTTACTTAGACCAGGTCGTTTTGATAGACAAATCCAAGTAGCTAATCCAGATAAACGTGCACGTAGTCAAATCTTAAAAGTTCATGCAAGAAATAAACGTTTTGCACCAGATGTTAATTTTGATAACATCGCTCAACGTACACCAGGGTTCTCTGGGGCTGAACTTTCAAACGTTTTAAATGAAGCTGCCTTACTTGCTGTAAGACAAAATCATGATTTAATTACAATGGCTGATATTGATGAAGCGGTGGACCGTGTTATGGGTGGACCTGCTAAGAAATCACGTAAATATACAGAAAGAGAAAGACGCTTAGTGGCTTACCATGAAGCAGGACATGCTTTAATAGGTTTAACTTTAGAAGATGCCAATAAAGTACAAAAAGTTACAATTGTTCCTCGTGGACAAGCAGGTGGTTATAACTTAATGACACCTAAAGAAGAAACATATTTCCAAACTAAGAGTCAATTAAAAGCAACTATTTCAGGATATATGGGTGGACGTGTGGCTGAAGAAGTCTTCTTTGGAGATGTAAGTTCAGGAGCACACAACGATATTGAACAAGCAACTCGAATTGCGAGAATGATGGTTACTGAATTAGGTATGTCTGAACTTGGACCTATTCAATATGATTCTGAAAATGGACAAGTTTTCTTAGGTAGAGATTATACACAAAGAAGTAATACACATTCAGGACAAATTGCTTATGAAATTGATGTTCAAGTACGAAAAATTATTGATGCTTGTTATCAAGAAGCAACAAATATTATTGAACAAAATAAAGAAAAACTTATTTGTATTGCAGAAGCATTACTTGAACATGAAACATTATCTGGTGAAGATATTGAATCTTTATACAATACAGGTAAAATGTTAGAACATCATGATGGAACTTTAACTGAAGAACCTGTTCAAGAAGTTAAAGAAGAAAAACCATCAATTGATGATCAAGATGATTTATTAGATGAAATGAAATAAAGCGAATTTCGCTTTTTTTCATTTAGAAAGGGGATAAATATGAGTACACGAACAAAGAGAATTGTAATCATCTTAATCGCTTTAAGCATGATTATTCCGATATTTTCTTCCGTGTTCTTTTTATAGAAAAGAAAAATGAAAGATTATTTAGTAAGAGGATTAGTCAATAGTAAAAATTGTCGTGTGTTTGCCTGCCAAACAACGAATTTATTAGAAAAAGCAAGACAAGAACATGATTTATGGCCAACAGCATCTGCTGCTCTTGGAAGAATGATGTCAGCTACTCTTATGATGGCTGCAATGAATAAAAATAATGAAAAAATGACTGTCACAATTAATGGTGGAGGACCAATTGGTACGATGATGGCTGTTACGCGTGGTGATGGACATATTAAAGGTTTTGTAGGTGATCCACATGTTCATTATACTTATAATGATACTGGACATTTAGCAGTAGGTGTGGCTGTTGGAACACAAGGAACGTTACAAGTGATTAGAGATATGGGGTTAAAAGAACCCTTCTGTGGAACAGTACCACTTCAAACAGGTGAAATTGGTGATGATTTTTCTTATTATTTCATGGCAAGTGAACAAACTCCGTCAGTTGTTTCTGTAGGTGTTTTAGTTGATGAAACAAATGAAATCTTATCTTCAGGTGGTTTTATTATTCAATTATTACCAGAAGCTACTGAAGAAGATATTTCTTATATTGAAGAAAAAATAAAAGATTTCCCTGCTCTTTCTTCATTGATTCATGAAGGAAAAACACCAGAAGAAATCTTAAAAATGATTTTTGATGATGTTGAAATTACAGATCGACAAGATTTATTCTTTACTTGTGATTGTTCAAGAGAAAAGATGATCAATGCTTTATCAACTATTGGAAAACAAGAACTTCAAAGTATGATTGATGAGGATCATGGTTGTGAAATTACATGTCAATTCTGTAATACAAAATATCAATTTAGTGAAGAAGAATTGCAAAATTTAATAAATCGTTTATAATCACATTGAAAAATGTGATTTTTTAAAGGAGAAAAAATGGAAAACAAGAAAAAGAAATTAATTATAGGACTTATACTCATTGTTATATTAGGTGCAATTGTTTTCTATTTAACAGGTCATCTTACTAAAACAACAATTTGTAAAGGAACATTAGATATGATTACAGATGAAGAAGTAGAAGTTATATCTAGTGATGATAAAGTTAAAGAAACAAAAACGAAAGTAATTTATGATTATACAGATTATGTATCAGAAAGTTATCCAATTTCTTATTATAAAGATTATATAAAAAATAGTAATACATTTTATAAGAACGTAAAAGGTGTTAAAACTTCTTTAAAGGTTGAAGGAAATAAGATTATTTATGAAGTAGATATTCAATATAGTCAAGATTATATGAAGGATTTAGTAGAAGCAGGGCTTGTAAGTACAAATGGTAGTTATAAAGATATTGATTATATATCTTTAAAAGATACAATAGAAAACCAAAAATCAGCAGGGTTAACTTGTAAAGAAAAATAAAGGCAAATGCCTTTATTTTCAAGGAAATCAACTCTTATTTAGATAACTTATATCTATTTAGGGGAGGAAAATAGAGGGAATATATAAGTTATCTATTTATATTATGAACAGATGTTTAAATTATATACAGGAGGAGATAAAATTTGAAAATTAGAGATATAGAAATTAAAAATCCTGTCATTATGGCACCAATGGCTGGAATTACTAATATGGCATTTCGTAAGATTGTAAAAGAGTTTGGAGCTGGACTTGTATATTCAGAAATGGTCAGTGATAAGGCAATCTGTTATGGAAATCAAAAGACAATAGAAATGTTACAAGTAGATGAAGGAGAGCATCCTGTTAGTATTCAATTGTTTGGTGGAGAAGTGGAAAGTATGGTACAAGCTGCCAAGTTTATTGATGAACATTCTAATTGTGATATTATTGATATTAATTGTGGATGTCCAGTGAATAAGGTTTTAAAAGCAAATGCTGGAAGTAAACTTCTTCAAAATCCTCAATTAATTTATGATATTGTAAGTAATATTGTTAAAAATGTAAGTAAACCTGTAACAGTTAAAATTAGAAGTGGTTTTGATAAGGAGCATATTAATGCGGTAGAAGTAGCGAAATTAATTGAAAAAGCAGGAGCTAGTGCCATTGCTGTTCATGGTAGAACACGTTCACAAATGTATGAAGGTCATGCTGATTGGTCAATTATTAAAGCGGTTAAAGAAGCAGTTAGTATTCCTGTTATTGGAAATGGTGATATTAGAAGTGTAGAAGATGCTAGAAGAATGCTTGAAGAAACAGGCTGTGATGCAATTATGATTGGTCGTGCAGCACTTGGAAATCCTTGGCTTATTAAACAAGTTGTAGAAAGTTTAGAACATGGAACAGAGATACCTGAACCAACTTATAAAGAAAAAATAGCATGGTGTTTAACACATGCTAAAAGGTTGATGACGATTGAACCTGAAAGAATTGCTATGTCACAAATGAGAGGACATGCTCCTTGGTATATCAAAGGTTTAAAAAATTCGTCTGCTGTTAAAAATGAACTTTCAAAAGTAAATACGTATGAAGAATTAGAAAAAATTCTTAAAGATTATGAACAATTTTTAGATACGTTATAAAAGGATGTCACGACATCCTTTTATTCATTAATCAATAAGCGTATTGTTTTATATAAATGAGGTTTAAATTCTTCTATTGGAAGTGGATGACTTTCAACAATAGAAGTAAAAACTGTAGAACTTACAAGTTCAATAATCATAAATAAAGTCATCTCAGGATATTCTAAAGGAATATCCTTTTCTTTTACTTCATTTACAAATAATTCCTTGATTCCTAATTCTTCACTATCTAATAAATCAGTTAATTTTTCACTATATAGTCCTAAAGATAAGTTCTTTTGAATAAACTTAAGAATGTTAGGTCTAACAATTAATTCATTAATAATAGAATCTATAATAAAAACAATCTTATCATCTAAACGATCAAATTGTTGTTGAGTAGCTTCCTTACATGCTTTGGAAAATAATTCATGAGATGTTTTAGCTAATAAAACATCTTGAAGTTCATATTTATCTTTAAAATACAAATAAAAAGTTCCTTTAGCAATACCTGCATCTTTAACAATATCTTGAATAGAAGTTTTTTTAATTCCTTTTTCTGAAAATAAATGAAGTGCAGTATTAAGCAGTTTACGTTCTTTTTCTTGTTTATTATCATTTATTTTTGATTTTATCTCTTTAATTGCCATAAAAACACTCCCTTTAGCATTTATTTTAGGGTGAAGAATTAAAAATGTCAATGAATTAATTAAAAAAGTGACTTTTAGTCATTTATATATTGACCGATGGTCATTTTAGTGCTAGTATCATTTATGACCAAAGGTCATTTAGGAGGAGAACTATGAAAAAGCTAGGAGAAGCAATTGGTAAATTTGTTGTTAAACACAAGATACTTATCGTGATTGCATCAGTTATTCTTTGTATTCCATCTTTATTTGGATATATCAATACTGATATTAATTATGATATTCTTGTTTATTTACCAGAAGACATTGATACAATGAAAGGACAAGATATACTAGCTAAAGATTTTGATATGGGATCTTTTGCGATGTGTGTTGTAGAAAATATGTCTTCTAAAGATGTCTTAAACTTAGAAGAGAAGTATAAAAAAATAGATGGTGTTGTTAAAGTTATTTCCGCAAATGATTTAATAGGAACAACAATACCTCAAGAAATGTTACCAAGTGATGTGACAAAGCAGTATAAAAAAGGAAACAGCGAACTCATGTTGGTAACATTTAAAGATAGTACAATTGCGATCGATGCAATTACTCAAATGAGAGAAATTACAAGTGAAGAGGTCGTTAAAATAGGAGGAATGTCAGCATCTACATTAGATACAAGTATTGTTGCTGATAGTGAAATTATTACCTATGTTATTGTCGCTGTTATTTTAGTTTTAATTGTTTTAATGGCATCGTTAGATAGTTATGTTGTTCCATTTCTATTATTAGGAAACATCGGACTAGCAATTCTTTATAATATGGGATCTAATATTTTCTTAGGTCAAATTTCATATATTACAAAGGCAATTGCCGCTGTTTTACAATTAGGAGTTACAACAGACTTTTCAATTTTCTTATATCATAAATATGAACAAGCAAAAACAAGAGTTAAAACAAATAATGAAGCGATGACACTTGCTATTGGAGATACACTTGTTTCTATTGCTGGAAGTTCACTTACAACGATTGCTGGATTTTTAGCTTTATGTACAATGCAACTTACATTAGGTTCAGATATTGGAATTGTTATGGCTAAAGGTGTCTTTATTGGTGTTCTTTCAACAGTTACGATCTTCCCAGCATTTTTATTAGTATTTGATAAACTTGTCTTTAAGACAAAACATAAACCAATTATTCCATCATTTAATGTAATTAAAAATTTTGTAATTAAACATTATAAAATTATTTTATTAGTCGCATTAGTTATTGCTTATCCAGCTTATTATGGAAATGCACATGTTAAAAGTTATTACAATCTAACAAAAGATTTACCACAGGATTTAAAGAGTTGTGTGGCTAATAGTGAATTAAGTGATGAATTTGATTTAGTTGCTTCGCAAGTTATTTTAGTAGATAAAGGTATTAAAGATAATGATTTAAATAAAATGGTTGATGAAATAGAAAATGTTGAATCTGTTAATCTTGTTTTATCACCATCACAGTTATCTGACTTAGCAATTCCTGATGAAATGATCCCAGACGATGTAAAAGATATCTTTGAAAGTGATCGTTATAAAATGATATTTGTCAATTCAACAGAAGAAATTGCAACCAATAAATTAAATAAAGTCATCGATAAGATAGATCATATTATCAAAAAATATGATAAAAATGCTATAATGGCAGGGGAAGGTCCATGCATGAAGGATTTGGTTAATATAGCAGATGAAGACTTTAGAAATGTAAGTATTGCATCTATAGGAATTATTTTTATCATTATGTTATTTGTTTTAAAATCAATTTCACTTCCAGTATTGTTAGTTTCTGGAATTGAACTTGCTATCTTTATCAATATGGCAATCAGTTATTATACAGGGGATGTTTTACCATTTGTTGCCTCTATTGTTATTGGAACTATTCAACTTGGAGCAACAATTGATTATGCTATTTTACTTACAACAAAATATTTGGAAAATAGAAAAAATGGTATTGATAAGATTAAAGCAATGGATAATGCAATTAGTAATTCTGCAGGTTCAATCTTTGTTTCTGGAATGTCATTCTTTGCAGCAACATTTGGTGTAGGAATGATTTCTAAATTAAATATGATTGCATCATTATGTAATTTAATGTCTAGAGGAGCACTTATTTCAATGTTTATTGTTATTTGTGTTATTCCAGCAATCTTACTTGTATTTGATAAAGTTATTATTCATACTTCTATCGGTTTTAAACAATTAAAAAATAAAGGAGAATGTTAACATGAAAAAAGCAAAATTAATCACATCTTCTGCAGTTGTAATGACAATGGTCATGAGCTCAATTGTTCCTGCCTTTGCCTATTCAAAAGAAGAAACAGTTTATAGTAAATTAAAAACTAATGGTACAGAAAAGACAACTGTTGTCTCTGAACATTTAATCAATGACCAAAATGAAACATCATTAGATGATCAATCATCTTTAAAAAAGATTAAAAATGTAAATGGAAAAGAAACATTTAAACAAGATGGTTCTAGTTTGGTATGGCAAACAACAGATGGACAAGATATTTATTACCAAGGTAAAACAACAAATTCATTACCTGTTTCAATGAAAGTAACTTATAAATTAGATGGTAAAAAAATGAAGTTGAAAAATATGCTTGGTAAAAAAGGAAAAGTAGAAATTCAAATAGATTATACTAATAATGAAAAACAAGATGTAGATGGTAAAGAATTATATGTTCCTTTTGTCGTTACAACAGGAACAATGTTACCAACAAAAACAGATTCTAATATTGAAGTAACAAATGGCAAGGTTATTAGTAATGGTTCTTCTAATATTATTATGGCAGTTGCTGCCCCTGGATTATCTAAAAATTATGATAATAATGAAGAATTAGAAAAATTAAACTCTGTAACTATTAAATATGATACAACTAAATTTAAATTAAATAGTTTAATGTCAGTAGCAACACCGTCATTATTATCTGAAACAGATATTAATTTTGATGATTTAAATGATGTTTATGATAGTGTAGATACATTAAATTCATCATTTGACCAAATTATTGCTGGTGGGCAAACATTACAATCAGGTTTAAAACAATATTCATCAAAATATAATGAATTTGATCAAGGTGTTGGATCTTTAAAAACAGGTGCAGCTTCTGCTCTTGTAGGATCACAAAAATTAACAACAGGTATCGAAACACTTTATAATGGATTAATTACTTTAGATGGACAAAGTGCAACATTAGTTGGTGGAGCAAAACAAGTATTTAATACTTTATTAACAACAACACAAACACAAATTAATAATCAATTGGCTGCTACAGGAATGTCTATTGAATTGACAATTGATAATTATCAAACAGTTTTAAATGGTTTAATGGCAAAATTACCAGCAGAAAATCAACCATCAATCAAAACAGCTTTAGCACAATTAGATTCATATAACAAATTCTATCAAGGATTACAAAGTTATACAGATGGAGTTGCTCAATTAAAAGAAGGAGCTAAGAGTGCTGTTGATGGTTCTAAACAATTAAGTGAAGGATTATCTTCATTAAGTGATGGATCTAATACTTTAGTACAAGCAAGTAGTCAATTAAAAACGGCATCAAATCAATTAGCTCAAGGTAGTGATGCTTTAGTTGATGGTTTAACTTTATTTAAAAGTAAAGGTTTAGATAAGATTTCTAGTGTTTTAAATGATACAGTGAAAAAAGATGTAGATACAACACAAGAACTTGTTGATTTAGCTAATGATTATAAAACATTTGCAGATAGTAAAGATGGTGTAGAAGCTAAAACTAAGTTTATCATGATTATTGATTCAAAATCTAAGAAATAGAATTGGGTTTCCAATTCTATTTTTTTACAAATTAAGATAAAAGGTTTGAAGATAAAACAATATTTTATTCTTATGATAAGTAATTAGAGAAAAACGTTGATTTCATGCGCTTTTTCTTAAGAAAAACACTTTACAAATAAAAAAAATGGTATAGAATACTTACCAAGGAGGAAGTAAAAACTGAGGTTTTGAAGTGAGAGAATATGAAAACAATGATCGAAGTACAATACCAAGAAAAGAATGTTAAAAATGGTGATTTAGATAAATACGTTAAAGAAACTTTAAAAGAACAAGGTGTAAAAACAACAGAAGTTGAAACTTTAAATATTTATTACTTACCTGAAACTGCTAAAGTTTTCTTTGTAGCAATTAAAAAAGATGGTTCTGAATTAAAAGGTGAATTAGATGTTAATGCTATGCCTGAATATCCAGAAGTTGTTAAAAAAACAGCTGCAAAAAAAGCACCAGCTAAAAAAGCACCAGCTAAAGCTGTAGCTGCTAAAGAAGCTAAACCAGTTGTTAAAAAAGCAACAACTGCTAAAAAAACTACTAAAAAATAATAGAGGAGAACCGAGAGGTTCTTTTTTTATGCTTTAAATGTATGATAGATGATAGTTAATAAGTATTTGAAGATTTATATAGATGATTTAAAATATAAGCAAAAGGGGGATCATATAATGGAATATGTTACATTAAATAATGGTTTAAAAATGCCAATGGTAGGTTTTGGTGTTTTTAGAGTACCAGATAAAAAAGAATGTGAAGAATCAGTTTATCAAGCAATTAAAGTGGGATATCGTTTAATTGATACAGCTGCTGCTTATTATAATGAAGATGCTGTAGGAGCTGCTGTAAAAAGAGCAATTGCTGATGGTCTTTGTACAAGAGAAGATTTATTTATTACTTCTAAATTATGGGTACAAGATATGATGGATTACGAAAGTGCCCAAAAAGGAATTGAAGCTTCTTTAGAAAAAAGTGGTTTAGAATATTTTGATTTATATTTATTACATCAAGCTTGTGGTGATTATTTCAGTGCTTGGAGAGCCATGGAAACTGCTTATCAAGAAGGTAAATTAAAAGCAATCGGTGTTTCTAACTTCTATCCAAATATTCTTACAAACTTCTGTGAAGTTGTTAAAGTAAAACCAGTAGTCAATCAAGTAGAACTCCATCCATATTACACTCAAGAAAAGGCATTAGAAACAATGAAATATTATGAAGTTATTCCTGAAGCATGGGCACCACTAGGTGGAGGAAGATATAATCCATTTGAAGATGAGATGTTAAAAGGAATTGCAGCGAAATATAATAAATCAGTAGGACAAGTCTTACTTAGATGGAATGTACAAAGAGGTGTTGTTGTTGTTCCAAAATCAACACATGTAGAAAGAATAAAAGAAAATATAGATATCTTTGATTTTGAATTAAATGAAGAAGAAATGAAACAAATCTCATCATTAGATATGGGTTATTCAGGATCAAGAGCTAAACATTTTGAACCTGATTTTGTAAGAATGGTTTTAAATAATAAGATTCATGATTAATGCACTTACGTGCATTTTTTCATTATTAAAACTAATTTTATCGCTTATATTGACAATAAATTTGAATTAAGTTAAGATAACGAAGTAGAAATAAAGGCAATGAATAGACAAGTAATAATAGTCCTTCATTCAAAGAGAGTCTTGGTTGGTGGAAAAGATAATGAAACTATTATGAATAAAGACTAGGAGCTGCATCTTGGATGTTTTGATAAGATGACGTAAGCCACGTTATAGGCAAGACTATTAATAGATAGTTATTGAGGTTAATAGGGTGACCTATTGATGAATTTGGGTGGTAACACGATTTAGCTCTCGTCCCATGGGATGGAGAGTTTTTTATATTTTAGGAGGAAATTATGGAAGAAAGAAAATTTAGTGAACAAGAACTTGTTCGTAGAGAAAAAATGCAAGAACTTATTGATAAAGGGATTGATCCTTTTGGTCAAAGATTTGATGTAACTGCTTATTCAAAAGGTATTAAAGAACAATATGGTGAAAAAACTCATGAAGAATTAGAAGAAATGGCTGTAGAAGTATCTGTAGCTGGTAGAATTATGACTAAACGTCGTAAAGGTAAAGTATGTTTCATGCATATTCAAGATAGAGATGGACAAATCCAATTATATGTAAGAAAAGATACTATTGGTGAAGATGCTTATGAAATCGTTAAAAAAGGTGATATTGGAGATATCATTGGGGTTAAAGGTACAGTATTTATGACAAATACTGGAGAATGTTCAATTAAAGTAAGTGAATATACACACTTAACAAAAGCATTACGTCCTTTACCAGAAAAATTCCATGGTTTAAGTGATATTGAAGAAAGATATAGAAGAAGATATGTTGACTTAATCATGAATGAAGATGCTAAAAAAATTGCGTTTACAAGACCAAGAATCATTCGTTCAATTCAACATTATTTAGATAGTAAAAACTATGTAGAAGTTGAAACACCTGTATTAAATCCAATCTTAGGTGGAGCAGCTGCAAGACCATTCGTTACTCATCATAATACATTAGATACTGATTTCTATTTACGTATTGCGACTGAATTATCTTTAAAGAGATTAATTGTTGGTGGTATGGATGCTGTTTATGAAATCGGACGTTTATTTAGAAATGAAGGTATGGATAGAACTCATAACCCTGAATTTACTACAATTGAAGTTTATAAAGCATTTAGTGATCTTGAAGGAATGATGGATTTAACTGAAGGTATTATTTCTAATGCAGCTATGGAAGTTAATGGAACTTATGAATTAGATTATAAAGGACATCATATTTCTTTAGCTCCAGGGTTTAAACGTGTTTCTATGACAGAAGCTATTAAAGAAAAGACTGGTATTGATTTCAATGAACATATGTCATTTGAAGATGCTAAAAAATTAGCTGAAGAACATGGTATTGAAGTAGAAGCTCACTTTGGTTATGGACATATTATCAATGAATTCTTTGAAAAATATGTAGAAGAAACAATTGTTGAACCAACATTTGTATATGGTCATCCAATTGAAATCTCACCACTTGCTAAAAAGAATTTAGAAGACCCACGTTTCACACAACGTTTTGAATTATTCATCTGTGGAAACGAATATGCTAACGCATTTACTGAATTAAATGATCCAATCGATCAATATGAAAGATTTGCTGATCAATTAAAAGAAAAAGAATTAGGAAATGATGAAGCAAACGAAATGGATTTAGATTACGTAGAAGCTCTAGAATACGGTTTACCACCAACAGGTGGAATGGGTATGGGTATTGATAGATTAGTTATGTTATTAACTGGACAAGAATCTATTCAAGAAGTTATCTTATTCCCTCAAATGAAGCCAAGAAACAAATAAAACACTGATAAAATCAATGTTTTTTGGATTTTAAATTTGTGATTAACACATCAAAATAAGACACATCTATTGATGATAAATATACTTAAAATAGTACTTATTTAGGTATAAAAATCATTAATTAGATGTGCTTTTTTTATTGCATAGAAGGTGTAAAAACATTAAAAATGGGGTAAGTAACCATAAAATATCCAACTTTTTTGTAAAAAATGACTATTTTGATTTAAATTTCTATGATTTTCCGTAACAAAATGAAGTTAGTTACATTACTTGGCATGTTCGATAAAAAATATATATGATTCGTAGCAAAGTGATATTATTTAATAAAGTATAAAAATTTTTTAATGATAAACTCCATTTTAATATTATATGTTTAATAAAAAAATGTTGACTATATTCCTAGCATATAGTGTTTAATGAAGACAAAGGAAGGGAGATTTAATTATGAAAACACATGATGTAGAAGAACAATTAGGTATTACTAAACAAGCATTGATTTATTATGAAAAAGAAGGATTGATTAATCCTATAAGGGACAAAAATAATTATCGTCAATATACTCAAAATGACATAGAAATCCTTCAAGTTATTTTATTGTTACGTTCTTTTGAAATTTCTATCGATGAGATAAAGCTTGTTTTTTCAGAAAAACTGTCAATAAGAAGTTGTCTTAATACTAAACAAAATTATTTAGAAAATGAAAAAAATAAGATAAAAAAAATAGAAGAAAAAATTAAAGAATATACAAAAAGAACAAAAGTGGAAATTGGTAACAATGGAATTGAATTAGAGGAAGATTATATTCGTTTTAGTTATTCTAAGAAAAAGATGAAATATGGGAAAAATGAAATAAATGTCGATGATGTTCAATCTATTGATATTTCATTATGTTGTTC
>OAWP01000619.1_pt1 | contig 28771 bp, 26 predicted proteins | sample 1517081 | NCBI WGS metagenome assembly OAWP01 (sample SAMEA2580167, study PRJEB22360) | human gut metagenome | biome: human gut; feature: human-associated habitat; material: faeces | place: Denmark | collected 2008/2010 | reverse complement strand
ACGCCAGCGCGGCGGCCCCCGCTGGGGCTGCCGGCGCGAGCCGTCTTGAGGTCGGGGGCGTGGGTGACTTCGCAGGTGATGAGGTGGGTCGCGCCCTCGCCGTCACCGGCGTGCTCAGCACACATATGCTCGGCAATGGCGGTCAGTGCGGCCACAAAGGCGTGGTAGTCGGCGTTCTCCTCGGTGATCTCCGGGTTGCCCGCGAGGCCGGAGGCCATGATGATGAGGGTATCGTTGGTGGAAGTGTCCAAATCGACGCTCATCTGGTTGTAGGTCCCGGGGACGACGGTCTTGAGGGCCTTTTCCAGCAGGGCGGGGGAGACGGCGGCGTCGGTGGTGTAGAATGCCAGCATGGTGGCCATGTTGGGGGCGATCATGCCGCTGCCCTTGCCGATAGCGCCCACCGTGCAGATCTTGCCGCCCAGCTCAAACTGGATGGCATATTCCTTCTTGTGGGTGTCGGTGGTCATGATGGCCGTCGCCGCGTCGGTGCTGCCCTGTGCGTCAGCCGCCAGCTTGGCGGCGGCGGCAGGGATGCCCCGGGCAAAGGGGTCAATGACCATCGGCTGGCCGATCACGCCGGTAGAAGAGGGCAGGACATCCTTTGCGTCGATGTTCAGCGCCTTGCCCACCAGCTCACAGCATTCCTCCGCCAGTGCCACGCCGTTGGCGGCGCAGGTGTTGGCGTTGCCGCTGTTGACCACGATGGCCTGTGCATAGCCGTCCGTCAGGTGAGCGCGGTCCACCTTGATGGGTGCGCCGCAGACCTTGTTGGTGGTGTAGACGCCGGCGGCGGCGCAGCGGACGTCGGCCTTGATGAGCGCCAAATCGTACTTTTCACTGTGGTTTGCCCGGATGCCGCAATGGACACCGGCTGCTGCAAAACCCTTGGGCGCGCAGATGCCGCCCTCAACTTCTTTATACTGCATCTGAAAATCCCCCTATAGCACTACTATAGCATCCTTGCCCTCTCAGGCGCTTACGCGCCAGCTCCCCCAAAGGGGGAGCCAAAAGTCTCTCCCTTCGGGAGCAACAACGACGACCGCCGCCAGTGGCGGAAACAGGGAGTCATTGTTGGGGCCGCGGCCAGCAAGACGCAAGTGCTTTTCAAAGCACGAAGCGGATGCTGGGTGCCGCAACCCGGGCGTGGCACGGCGAAAGCCGTGACGGAGAGGGCAAGCCCATTTTTACTCTAATCCTTCCGTCTCATTCATTCCCAGCATCAGATTCATGCACTGGATGGCTGCGCCGGAAGAGCCTTTGCCCAGATTGTCGAACAGGGACACCAGCATCATCTGGTCGCCCGCTGCGTTGACGGTCATGTACAGCTCCATCCTGTCGCTGCCGGACAGGGCGTTGGAGTACAGACCATTCTCGGGAAGCGGCTCGTTGAGGGCGTGGACGGAAACGGCCGCGCCCTCCTTGTAATAGTCCGCAATGCCTGCGGCCGCCGCCTCGGCGCTGGTGCCAGCCAGCTTGAGGTCCAGCGGAACGAGGACCTGCATCCCGCTGTAATAATCGCACACCACCGGCACAAAGGCAGGGGTGTGGGCGAGGCCGCTGATCTTCTGCATCTCGGGCAGATGCTTATGGGCGAGGCCCAGGCCGTAGCTCTTGGGCGCATCCAGCTTGCTGTGAGCCGGACGGTCGGCGCTCTCGTACTCGGCGATCATCTTCTTGCCGCCGCCGGAGTATCCCGAAATGCCGGTGCAGCTGAACGGATAGTCCGCCGGGGCCAGCCCCAGCTCCACCAGAGGCCGCGCGATGCTGATAAAGCCGCTGGCATAGCAGCCGGGGACCGCCACACGATACGAATTTTTGATCTTCTCTTTCTGGCCCTTCAGCTCCGGGAAGCCGTAGTCCCAGGCCGCGTCGGTGCGGAAGGCCGTGGAGGTATCCAGCACCCTGACGTCCGGGCGGAGCAGAGGCATGACCTCTTTGGAGGCCGCATCGGGCAGGCAGAGGAAGGCAAGGTCGGCAGAATTGATGACCTTCGCCCGCTCGTTCACATCCTTGCGGCCCTCAGCCGAGATGCTCAGCAGCTCGATGTCAGGCCGGGCGGCCAGACGGTCGGCAATGCGCAGACCGGTGGTGCCGGAAGAACCGTCGATAAAGACTTTTACGCTCATGCGTTTGCCGCCTCCCATGCGCCGAGCTGGGCGCTTGCCAGCTCGATCTGCTTCTTGACGCTGGCCTCGCTGGGACCGCCGTAGCTGGTGCGGCCCTCGCAGCACTTGATGAGGTCGATGGCGTCGTAGATGTCGTTTTCGAACAGAGCGCTGTAGCCCTTGAACTCATCGAGGGTCAGCTCTTCGAGGGTCTTATCCTTGCTGATGCAGTCGGAGACCATGCAGCCGGTGAGCTTGTAGGCGTCGCGGAAGGGCATCCCCTTCTTGGTCAGATAGTCGGCGCAGTCGGTGGCGTTGATGAAGCCCTTGGCAGCGGCCCGGCGCATATTGGCGGGCAGGGTCTTCATGGTATCCAGCATCGGGGTCACGGTCTTGAGGCAGAGTTCCAGCGTATCGACGGCGTCGAAGATGGCCTCTTTGTCCTCCTGCATATCCTTGTTGTAAGCGAGAGGGATGCCCTTCATCATGACCAGCAGGGTGTTCAGATCGCCGTAGACACGGCCCGTCTTGCCGCGGATGAGCTCGGTGACGTCGGGGTTCTTCTTCTGGGGCATGATGGACGAGCCGGTGGTGAAGGCGTCGTCCAGCTCGATGAACTTGAACTCCCAGCTGCACCAGAGGATGATCTCTTCGGACAGGCGGGACAGGTGCATCATGCAGATGGAGATGGCGTTTGCCAGCTCGATGCAGAAGTCACGGTCGGACACACCGTCAAGGCTGTTGGGGCAGGGTGCCGCAAAGCCCAGCTTTTCGGCGGTGAACTGACGGTCCAGCGGGTAGGTCGTACCGGCCAGAGCGCCGGAGCCCAGCGGACACTGGGCGTCCATCCGGGCGGTGGCGTCCTCGAAGCGCTGCAGATCGCGCAGCAGCATCCATGCATAGGCCATCAGGGCGTGGCCAAAGGTGATGGGCTGGGCGCGCTGCAGGTGGGTGTAACCGGGCATGACGGCAGTGGTGTTCTCGGCGGCCTTCCTGCAGATGACCTTGACCAGCTCCACGATGTAAGCCTGCAGGGTGTGGCTGTAGTCCCGCAGAGTCAGGCGGATGTCCAGCGCCACCTGGTCGTTCCGGCTGCGGCCGGTGTGCAGGCGTTTGCCGGCGTCGCCGATGCGGGCGGTGAGGGTCTGCTCCACGAAGGTATGGACGTCCTCGGCGTTGGGGTCGATGGTGAGGGCGCCGGAGGCCAGATCATCCGCGATGGAGGCCAGACCGCTCAGAATATCCTCGCAGTCCTTCTCGGAGATGATGCCCTGCTTTGCCAGCATGGCGGCGTGGACGCCGCTGCCGCGCATATCCTGCGCGATCATCCGCTGGTCGAAGCGGATGGAAGAGTTGAAGTCGTTGACGCGGGAATCGACCGCCTTGGAGAAACGGCCCTTCCAAAGTTGTTCTGCCATTGTTAAATCCCTTTATCTGAAAAAGTGTCTGAATTTCGAGTGCAAGGCCCAGCATTTTATGCATCGTCGAGCCTTTTTGTCCAGCTCAGACCTCACCGGTACGCCAGTGGCTCCCACTCTGGGGGAGCTGGCGAGCGAAGCGAGACTGAGAGGGCTAGAAACGGCAAAGCCGCCGCAGGGGAAAAAGCTCCCGCGGCGGTGCCGCCAGCAATGATGCCGGTAATTTGAGCCTTCAGCGTGAAAGTGTAAAAAACACGCCAAAGGGGATGGTAAGCAGGTTATTCCTTGACCTCGGGCCAGTTCTTGGACAGCTTTGCGCGCTCCTTGATGGACAGGCCGAAGAGGTTGATGAAGCCGGTAGCATCGGACTGGTCATAGTCCTTATCCACGCCGAAGGAGGCAGTCTGCTCGTCGTACAGGGTGTACGGAGAGGTGACGCCGGCGTTGATCATGTTGCCCTTGTAGAGCTTCAGCTTGACGTCGCCGGTGACGGTCTTCTCGAGGCTGTCGGCGAAGGCATCCAGCGCCTCACGCAGCGGGGTGAACCACTGGCCGTTGTAAACGATGTCGGCGTACTTCTGGGCCATCTGAGCCTTGAAGTGTGCGCTCTCCTTGTCCAGAGTGATGGTCTCCAGAACATTGATGGCCTTGTACAGGATCGCACCGCCGGGAGTCTCATAGACGCCGCGGCTCTTCATGCCCACCAGACGGTTCTCGACGATGTCCAGCAGGCCGATGCCGTTCTCGCCGCCCACCTTGTTCAGGTACTCGACCAGCTCGACAGCGCCCATCTCCTTGCCGTCAACGGCGGTGGGGATGCCCTTTTCGAAGTGGAGGGTGATGTAGGTCGGGGTGTCGGGTGCCTGCTCGGGGGAAACGCCCAGCTCCAGGAAGCCGGGCTTATTGTACTGCGGCTCGTTGGCGGGGTTCTCGAGGTCGAGACCCTCGTGGCTCAGGTGCCACAGGTTCTTATCCTTGGAGTAGTTGGTCTCACGGTTGATCTTCAGGGGGATGTTGTGTGCCTCGGCGTAGTCGATCTCCTCGTCACGGCTCTCGATGTCCCACTCACGCCAGGGAGCGATGATGGCCATATCGGGGCAGAGAGCCTTCAGGGTCAGCTCGAAACGCACCTGATCGTTGCCCTTGCCGGTGCAGCCGTGGCAGATGGCGTCTGCGCCTTCCTTGATGGCGATGTCAGCCAGAGCCTTTGCGATGCAGGGACGTGCGAAGCTGGTACCCAGCAGGTAGTCCTCATACTTTGCGCCGAACTTCAGGGTGGGGAAGATGTAGTTCTCGACGAAGTCCTTCTTCAGGTCGAGGACGTACAGCTTGGAAGCGCCGGTAGCCTTGGCCTTCTCTTCCAGACCGTCCAGCTCAGTACCCTGACCCACATCGCCGGAGACAGCGATGACTTCGCAGTTGTTGTAGTTCTCTTTCAGCCAGGGAATGATGATGGAGGTATCCAGACCGCCAGAGTAAGCCAGAACAACTTTCTTAATATCTTCCTTTTTCATGATGATCGCTCCTTTGTTTATTACACTTTTTATACTTTTGTTTTCCGCCCGGGCATCCCTCCCGGGGCGCTCGACGTCGTGTCTTTCTGAGTACGCTTTTATTATACGCCAAGCGGTTTTTCCGTCAATGCAGAAAACCGCCAAACCTTGTGCAGATTTGGCGGTCCTTTTCTGTTATTTTGTATGTTTATGCATTATTTTCTAAATATATACAAATTTTATGCATTCTTAGTTTGTATATGCATGGCCGTATACAGTCCGGTTTATCCATTCTGTCCGCCGTCGGCACGGGGTTGACAGCCCAGTTCCGGCACAGCGCGGCGTTCGTGTTTTTATTTATTCTTTTTCAGCCGTCCACCCGGCGCAGAGGGCCTCTTTCTGGGCCTTCGTCAGCTTTTTGAGGGCAATCTCCCGCCGGAGGGCGGCAGACTTGTCCGCACACGCTTCCAGGTAGGCAAAGCCCAGCGCGGTATGGGTGCGGGTATACTTTGCGCCTTTGCCGCTCTGGTGGGCCTTGAGGCGGGCTTCCGGGTCGTTCGTCCAGCCGGTATAAAGCTGGCCGCCCGCGCAGCGCACCATGTAGACGTAAGCTGTCTTTTCCGGTTTCTCAGATGCGGCCATTGTTCTTCAGCACCTGACGGCAGGCGGCGAGGGCCGTCTCCTTGTCCTTGGCCGTGATAAGGAAGCGGCTGGCGTGGCAGAAGCTGATGCCCTCGATGCCGCTCTTCTGCTCGATGACCTCCTGCGGCTGGCCGGCCCAGCTCTGGGGGAAGGGGAGCTTGGGCTTTTTGGTCTTGTGGTCGGTGACGCACTGGGCGCTCCAGCCGCCCCGCTGGCTGGGATAGATGACGAAAAGGGCGTCGGTCTTATACAGGCCGTTCTTCCAGGGCAGATAGCAGGGCAGCACCACGATGCCGTCGCGGGAGTTTTTGTATGCCTGCTGGACCTTCTCGTCGGCGCGGTTGACGGCGTTGGCGCTCTCGATCTGGTTCTCCAGGATCTGCTTTGCCACGGCCACCGCCTTGAAGAAGCAGGCGTCCTGGTCCTCTTTCGAGTCCCACACAGGATTGAAGAAGCCGATGGCGTCGCAGAGGCTGTTCTGCTCGCCGGTATTGTCGTTCAGATCGAGGGGCTGGATGAAATTCTCATCAATGAGCCGGGCCTGACGCTCGCCCACAAGGCCGGGGCCGAGCACCTGCCACAGCAGGCCGAAGGCCGCGTAAGGGATGCCGTTGGGGCGGGTCTCGCGGGGCTCCTGATGGTGGTCGAACATGCCAAAGCCGATGTCGTATACGATGCCGTCGAAGTCATCCGGCACCACGAAGCCGCGGGTTATTTTAATATCCGGGCGGAGGATCTGGAGCAGGGCAGTGGCGAACACGTCGTCGGCATGGAACTTGCCTGCGTGGGTAAAGCCGTTTGCGGGTATTTTCATAGGGGGTTCTCCTCATTCTCTCATGCATTCTGTTGCACACAGTATAGCACATTCCCGGGCGGCGGACAACAAAAAGGAGCCGCCGCATGACGCAGCAGCTCCCATATTCTACAGAAAAATTTCTCAGTGGTTGGCCTGTGCCGCTTCAAACTCTGCCTGCGTCAGGATCTGATAATCCGCAGGGATGTTGAAGAGATTCTGGTCCACAGTGGTGCTCGTGACGCGGTACTCCACGATGGTGCGGCCCTCGGCAGCATCGGTAACGACATACTTGAGGTCATCGCCGACCAGACAGTAGGAAACGGTGGCCGTCTGGCCGTTGGCATCGGTGACAGTGTAGGACAGGGCCTCGCAGTCCTGACCGTTCACATTCACGGTGGTCACAGTGCAGGGGATCTCCTGTGCTTCGCCTTTGTCAGCGGAGACTGCCTCGCTTGCGCTCACAGTGGGTACTTCGCCCTTGACGGCCATCCTGGATGCATCGTCCACCAGATAGCCCTGACCGTCTTTCAGGATATAGACCAGACTGCCGGCGTCGCCCATATCCATCTTGATATAAGCGTTGCCGTTGCTGCGGGCTGCGATCATGGTCTGGGCGGTGCCATCGGGGGCAGTGGTGACGATCTCCTGATACAGCTCTGCGCCGGTGCGCTGTGCGAGCGCGTTGTTGATGCGGGTCTCAACGGAGTCGCCGGGAGCCGCCATGCACACCGGCATCAGCACGGCGGCCATCACTGCAGCCACCAGCAGAGAAGTAAGTTTCTGATACAGCTTCATAGAAAATTCTCCTGTCTTTCAGCTCATTTTGCAAAGGCGTTTTTCCTCTTTTGCATTTGCATTATCTTACAACTTTTTCCGGGGCACTGTCAATCATCATATTTGCCCTCATGTCAAAAAACAGCCGCAGAGGCGTTCATTTCTCTCTGCGGCTGCGGTTTGTAAAGTTTTTGTGGAAATCACTTCCGGCCCTTGCGGCTGGTCTTGGTGACGGCACGGGTGGGGGTCTTGGTCACGGCTGTGGTGGGCTTGACCGCCGGGCTGAGGTTGGGCTTCGGGGTCAGGGCCTTGGTGGTGGGCTCGCCCAGAGCCAGCACCTGGGAAAGCGCGGCCTGTGCGGCGGCAGCATCGCCGTCGGTGACGGCCAGAACATCGGAGTAGAACTGCTCCATCTCCTCGCGGGTGGAGAAGGTGGCGACGTACATCTGGTTGCCCATCGCGCCGGAGAGGGCGTCGGGGATGCGGTCCACCATCTTGATGTTCTTCTGGTACTTCTGCATGATCTGCTCATGACTGTACACGAAGTTCTTGCCGTCGCGGCGGCCGGCAAAGGGGCAGTAGTAGTGCTCGCCCACGGGCATATCGGTGCCGCCGAAGGCGATCATGTCGGCCCAGATCTTATAGACGTTGGTGGAGCGGGCGAAGTTTATCATATCGGGGGTGAAGCCGCCGCAGGGGCGCATATTGACTTCGAGGGCCACGATCTGGCCCTTCTCGCCCATGCTGGCCTGGTTCTCGGTCATCCGGAAGAACTCAAAGTGGACGAAGCGGCTCTTGACGCCGAAGCTCTTGACGACGGCACGGCCTGCGGCGCGGGTGTCCTCGGGCAGGTCCTTGATGATGTAATAGATGGAGTTGTCGTTGTCGTTCACGATGTCCATGATGGACATGGGACTGACGTTTCCGGCCTCAAAGATGGGGTTGCCGGAGGCGTCGATGATGGCGTCGTAGCTGTTGACCTCGGCGCGGACGAACTCCTCCATGATGTAGGAGACGTCCGGGTGATTCTTGGCCTTGCAGGCGAGGAAGGTCTTCAGCTCTTCGTCATTGGACAGCTTGTGGGTATCGGAAGCGCCCACGCCATTGTCGGGCTTGACCACCACAGGGTATCCCACCTGCTTGATGAAAGCCTTGCAGCCGTTGAGATCGTCCACCATGTGGTAGCGGGCGGTGGCGATGCCGGCCTTCCGGTAGTACTCCTTCATCTTGCTCTTGTACTTGATGCGGGGCATATCCTCGGTCTGGAAGCCGGAGGTGATGTGGAAGTCGGTGCGCAGGGCAGCGTCCCGCTCCAGCCAGTATTCGTTGTTGGACTCCAGCCAGTCGATGCGGCCATACTTGAAGATGAAGAAGGCCACAGCGCGGTAGACTTCGTCGTAATTCTCGAGGCTGCCGACCTTGTAGTACTCGTTCAGGCTGTCCTTCAGCTCCGGCTTCAGCTCATCGTAGGGCTGGTCGCCGATGCCCAGCACGTTCATGCCGTCGTTCTTCAGCTCCCGGCAGAACTGCCAGTAGTTCGTCGGGAAGTTCGGGGAGATAAAAATAAAATTCTGCATAATTTCGCGTCTTCTTTCCTTGAATATCCTCTATTTGCTGTAGGGGAACCTCTCAGTCTCGCTAACGCTCGACAGCTCCCCTACCGAGGGGAGCCTCTGGCGAAGAGATGAAGCTTTCCGTTATGCCAAAGCCTCCCCTCATTAGGGGAGGTGGCACGCCGTAGGCGTGACGGAGAGGTTTTCTTTCACCCCAAAATATACGGCATGTAATAAACTGCCTGCTTATACCACCAATCCCAGTCGTGCTTGACGTCGTGGCCCCACAGGTCCACCCAGACAGGGATGTTCTTTGCCTCAAAGATGCGCTTGAGCATCCAGGTGGTGTCGGGCTGCTCCCATGCGCCCTGACCGCAGCAGATGACAGCCTTCTGGTTCCGGTACAGCTCCATATAGGGGTGATCCTCCGGGAAGTTGCGCATATAGTCCACGGGAGAGTTCATATACACCAGCTCATCCATGTAGTCGCCGAAGCCGTAGTGGGCGGTGTAGATGCCGCTGAGGGCCAGACAGCCGCAGAAGATGTCGGGCCGGCGGAGGTAAAGGTTGACCGCATGGGTCGCGCCGAGGCTGCAGCCGAAGGCGATGACGCCGGGCAGGTCATCCCAGCCGTTGCGCTCCTTGGACAGATAGCGCAGCTTGGGGACAGCCTCATCCACGATATAATGCAGCCACTGCTCATACCGGCGGATGCGCCAGTAAGGGTCGCCATTGGTGTCCGACCAGGTCTCCTTGTCCAGCGTGTCGATGGACATGACCATGAGCTGGCCCGACTCGATCCAGGGTGCAAGGGTGTCGGCCATGTGGAAGTCCTCGAAGTCGAAGAAGCGGCCGTCCTGACAGGGGATGTACAGCATGGGCCGTCCCCCGTGTCCGTAGACTTTGCACTCCATCTCCCGGCCCAGTGCCGGGCTGTATTCCTTGAAATACTGCATCTCCATATGCTTTCCTCCTCCGTTTGGTTCAGTCAAGCTCATACATCAGGGTGTGGAACACAAAGGGCAGCTGCTTTTCCCAGCTGGCTTCGCTGTGGTTTCCGCCCGGCACGACGCGGGCCGTCAGGTTGATGCCCCGGGCAAAGATCTTGTTACACATCTCGCCGAAGCCCTTCCGCATCCCGTCGTGGTTGCCCATCTCCTTGGAGCCGTAATCCATGTAGAGCACGGTACCCGGGGCCAGCTTGCAGCGGCCCACCAGCGCCGTCAGCGCCTCCGGAGCCACCCACAGCGAGGGCGAGAGCGCCGCCGCACGGCCAAACACATCGCTGTACTGCAAAAGAGCGTACAGGCTCATGAGGCCGCCCATGGAGCTGCCGCCGATGAAGGTATGAGCCCGGTCGGGCTGGGTGCGGTAGTTGGCGTCGATGCAGGGCTTGAACTCGTGGACGAACCAGTTCAGGGTGTCCTTGCCTTTGCCGTCGAAGTGGCCGTACTGCTTATCGTCGAAGCGGTAGGGCGAATACTCCACCAGACGCTCATTGTTGGCACCGGCGTTGCACTCCACCGCCGCCACGATGAGGGGCGTATCGGTGTAGTCCAGATAGTCGGCCACGCCCCAGCTCTTGCCGTAGGTGGCGTCCTCGTCGAAAAACACGTTCTGCCCGTCGAACATATACAGCACCGGATACCGCCGGTCCGGGTCAGCCTCGTACATGGTGGGCAGATAAACATAGGCCCGACGCTCTTCTTCGCCGCCCACAGCGGGGTAGCGGATGCTCCACTTCTTTATCATCTTCTCATTCCCTCTCGTTTTTCAGATGTACTTTAAGTGTATCACCCGCGGCAGAGAATTGCAATCCGCACCGGATACAGCAAACGCCGCCGGGCGTACAGCCGGGCGGCGTTCATAAGCCTTTCGGCTCTTAGTACTTCTTCTCCACAGGGACGATCCAGCCCTTGGTATCGGGGATCTTGCCCCACTGCATACCGGTCATGGTGTCATAGAGCTTCTGGGTGACAGGGCCGATGCTGCCGTCGCCGATGTAGGCGTGCTCGCCCTTCCAGACCAGCTCCTTGACGGGGGAGACGACAGCGGCGGTGCCGGTGCCGAAGACCTCTTCCAGCTTGCCGTCGCGGGCAGCCTGCATGATGTCGGCGATGGCCAGCTTGCCCTCGACGACCTCATAGCCCCAGTCCTTCAGCAGCTCGATGCAGCTGCGGCGGGTGACGCCGGGCAGGACGGTGCCGACGGTGGCGGCGGTGTAGACCTTGCCGTCGATCTTGAACATGATGTTCATGCTGCCGACTTCCTCGACGTACTTCTTCTCGACGCCGTCCAGCCACAGCACCTGAGCGTAGCCCTGCTCCTCAGCCAGCTCGCCGGCCTTGATGGAAGCAGCGTAGTTGCCGCCGCACTTGGTGAAACCGGTCAGACCGGGAGCGGCACGGATGTACTCGTCTTCGACGTAGATGCGCACAGGGTTGATGCCCTCGGCGTAGTAAGCGCCCGACGGAGCGCAGATGATGCAGAAGATGTAGTGCTTGGAAGCGTGGACGCCCAGACCCACATCGTTTGCGAACACGAAGGGACGGATATACAGGGAAGCGCCGTCAGCGTGAGGCACCCAGTCACGGTCCACATCCACCAGAGCCTCGACGGCCTGGATGTAATCCTCAACAGGGATCTTGGGGATGCACAGACGGTCGGCAGAGTCCTGCATACGCTTTGCGTTGCACTCGGGGCGGAACAGCTGGATGGTGTCATCCGCAGTGCGGTAAGCCTTCATGCCCTCGAAGATCTCCTGTGCATAGTGGAACACGACCGTAGCGGGGTCCAGCTGGAAGGGTGCGTAGGGGACGATGCGGGCGTCATGCCAGCCCTCACCCTCGGTGTAGTCCATAACGAACATATGGTCGGTGAACTTCTTGCCAAAGCCCAGCTTAGACTCGTCCTGCGGCTTTTCCTTCGGGCAGGTAGTACGAGTGATCTTGATGTCCAACATGATAAATTTCCCTCTTTTCTGATCTCACACAGCGCCGCGCGGGCTGCACGCCCTGCGCCAAATATGCCGAATGTTGTTTTCTATTATAATGCCGTGAAACGGATTTGCAAGCAACCGAAAAATGTTTCATCTTTGGGGCAGTCAAGTTGCCACAAATTATGACCTTATCGGTGTTCAAAAGCGGAAAAACATGGTACAATAGAGCATGTGTGTAGATTTTTCGCCAAAAGGAGCTTGCGTTATGATACAGGGTGTTATTTTTGATATGGACGGGCTGATGTTCGACACCGAGCGCATCTGGAACATCTGCTGGGAGCCGGCACTGGCAAAATTCGGCCTGCCCTGCAAGGACGGTCTCTCGCAGGCTGCCCGCGGCACCACCAAGGCCGGCAGCTGCGACGTGCTGCGGCGCTTCTACGGCGAGGACTGCCCCGCCATGGGCATCGTGGAGGAGCTGTACCGGCTGGCCTATGAAGCCTTCAACAAGCCTGTCCCCAAAATGCCCGGCCTCGACGAGCTTCTGGCCTGGCTGGACGAACATCACATCCCCATGGCGGTGGCGTCTTCCAGCCCCATGACCGTCATCGAGGGACATCTGGAACACTGGGGCCTCGGCCATTACTTCAAGGCCGTCATCTCGGGCGAGCACCTGACCCGCTCCAAGCCCGCGCCGGACATCTTCCTGCTGGCGGCGCAGAAACTCGGCACCGAGCCTGCAAAGACGATGGTGCTCGAGGACAGCTACAACGGCGTCCGGGCCGGCGCGGCAGGGGGCTTTGTCACCGTGATGGTCCCCGACCTCTCGCCCGCCACCGACGAGATGCGCAGGATCTATACCTGCGAGTGCGCCTCGCTCCACGAGGTGCGCAGAAAGCTTGAAGACGGAGAACTATGAGCCGCGGCAGACCCGCACCACTTGTGAAATTTCAACAGTTCATCCAGCTTTTCACCGTCCTTCTCACAGCCATCCTGATCAGCCTGTTTTTCGGTGTCCTCGTGCTGGTGGGCAAGATACAGGGTACGGCCCGGGTCGTCAACTATGTCGGCCTCGTGCGCGGCAAGACCCAGCGCATCGTCAAGCCTCTGGACGCCAAAAAGCTGGCAAAGAGCATCCGGGAGGCTGTACAAAACAAGCAGTAAAGGAGACATTCTCATTAACGACAAACAATGCCCACCCGCTGTGGTTTTTCCACAGATGGGTGGGCATTCTGCATTTTCAGACCGACCGGAATTCTTTTTCGACGATCTCGCTGGGATGTGACCACGGCAGGCTGTTCAGCAGCCCACCATGATAGCAATGATCTCGTTGTTGGTCTCCTTCATGCCCTGCTTGCCAAGACGGCCCACATTCTTGAGGGAGTTTTCTACGCCCTTGGCCACAATGCCGTCACCGGCGCGGAACTGATTGCCGCGGATGTACATATTGTAGCCCAGCAGACCGGCCTCCACCGCAGTTGCGATCTTTGCTGCGCAGGAGGCCTTGGCGCCATCGCAGATGACGCCGGAAACCACTGCCAGTGCATTGACGACAGTATGGATGACGGCATCATAGTCACCGCCGCAGAGATAGGCGATACCGGCACCCGCACCAGCGCCCGCGCTGATGGCACCGCAGTAGGCAGACAGGCGGCCAATGGGGGTCTTTTCGTGGATGGTGGTCAGGTTGGAGAGGGTCAGCGCCCGCAGAAGCGTTTCGTCGCTTACGCCCAGCTCCCGGGCATAGACGATGACCGGTACAGAGGTGGTAATGCCCTGATTGCCGCTGCCGGAGTTGATGACCACCGGCTGCTCACAGCCATTCATGCGGGCATCGGAACCGGCTGCGGCGTATGCCTTGGCACGGACTCTTACATCATTGCCCTCCATATCCAGCAGCACACTGCCGATGTTGGCACCGTAGTTGCCCCGCAGACCCTCCTCGGCAATGGCCATGTTGCACCGGATCTGCGGTTCCAGAATGGAACGGACATCCTCCACGTCCACCGTGTTGGCAAAGTCCCAGATATGCTCCATATCCAGCAGGCTGCGGTCGGTCAGGGTCTCCTCGCTATCTCCGTGTACCGGAATGTCCACCAGTACCTCGCCGTCCTTTTCCACATGGACGATATTGGTGTGGAACACCGCAATGCGCACCTGTGCGGAATGCTCACCCTTCCAGACCGTGAGGATGATGTCAAAGGTGACGCCATTCTCAACGTGCCGCACCTTGATATCCGTCTGGTCAAGATATGCGCGGATGGCTTTGGTCTGCTCCGGGGTCACATCGGCAATGACCTCCAGCTTCTTTTCCTGCTTGCCGGCTACGATGCCCGCAGCAGCGGCGGCTTCCAGACCCTTCATGTTATCCGTGTTGGGCACGATGACCGACTTGACGTTTTTGATCATGCTGCCGCTGGCTTCCACCAGCACTTTGTCCGGCAGCTCGCCCAGCGTATTGCGGGCAGCAGCGGCGGCATAGGCCACGGCGATAGGCTCGGTACAGCCCATAGCCGGGATCAGCTCCTCCCGCAGAATATCAATATAAGCCTGGTATCTCTTATCCGTCTTTTCCATTCTAAAAACCTCGGTTTTCTTTTTTACAGCGTACTTACAGGTAGAACACTGCGCACAGGGCGGTGGTGACGACACCGAAGATGATCAGCATGGGGAAGCCGCACTTGAGGTAGTCCTTCACAGAGTAGCCGCCTGCTTCCCAGACCAGCAGGTTGGGTGCAGTGCCGAAGGGGGTAACAAAGGCACCGGAGGCGCACACGGACACGGACATGGCACCGGCCAGCGGGTTGATGCCTGCGGCCTGGCACAGCATGATGGCGATGGGCAGCACCAGAACGGTGGCAGAGGAGTTCATCAGGAACTGGGTGGTCAGCAGCATCAGGAAGGTGATGGCGCCCAGCAGAATGATGGGAGGCAGGTTGCTCAGCACGGGGCTGATGGCGTTGACCAGATACTCAGCGGCGCCGCTGCTGACCAGAGCCTTGCTCAGGGGGAAGATACCGCCGACGATGAAGATGGTGGAGGTGGGGAAGGCCTTGATGGCCTCGTCCAGGCTGATGCAGCCGGTGACGACGACGAGGATCGCGCCGATGACGCCTGCAATGTGCATGGGGACGATGCTGGTAGCCATAGCAACCAGAACGCCGATGAAGATCAAAGCGACCAGAACCATCTTTTTGGTGTCGTACTCTGCCGTGCGGTCACCACCCTTGATCTCAATGTCCTTATCCGGCAGCAGCTTTGTGCCGCAGAAGCACATGTACAGTATGCCGCACACCAGCAGGGGCAGGCCGATCTTGGTGTACTCGAAGAAGCCGAACTCCCGCAGGCCCATATCCTTCAGGATGCCGTTTGCCACGATGTGGGGGGTGGTACCCACCAGCGTGATGGTGCCGCCCAGAGAGGCGAAGAAGGCCAGAGCCATCAGCAGCTTGGACTTCTTGACGCCAGCCTTGGAGGCCATGGAGCTGACGATGGGCATCAGACAGGCAGTGGAGCCGGTATCGTTCAGGAATGCGGACAGGCCGCCGGCCACAAGGCCGGTGCCCAGCAGCAGGCCCTTTTCGGTCTTACCCAGCAGACCGATGATCTTGCCGCCGATAAAGTCGGCCAGACCGGTCTTGAAGAAGGCCTCGCCAACGACCACCAGACCCATGAAGAACACGATGGTGGTGTTGCCGAACTCGGTGTAGGCGCTGCCGGCATTGATAACGCCGGTGGCGGCCAGTGCTGCGGGGATGGCTGCGCCGAGGATGACCAGCGGGACCTTCTGAGAGATCAGCAGGACCATGGTGATCACAAGGATGACGCAGGTAATGATCGCTTGTGTTGTCATAACAGTGATACCTCCAAAATGAATTGTACGATTTGTGCGGTGGTTTTTCAAGACGTTTTATTGTCTATATGTAAAGACAACTTATCAACCTGACGTAAGTATAATCGTGATGTTCTCTGTTGTAAATTGTGAGTAGTCCCAATTTATTCGTTGAAAATTCTCTGTTCTGCCAAAAACAGTCCATTTTTGTAAAAACAGGACGGATCTGCCACGCAGCTCCGTCCCAAAGCGTATCGAACCATCTCCACACAAAAAAGGCTGCTGCACAGCGCACTGTGCAGCAGCCTTCAGGTACATATTTTGTTTGGCGGAGAGAAAACGCTCAGAATTCCAGCGTGATGAAGGGGCGGTTCTCCTTGGGCATGGAGACCGTGGTGGTGACCGCCAGCACCTGATTCCCGTGATATAAGAAGGTATCCCAGCTGAACAGCTTCTCCGGCGGCGCGTTCAGCAGAGAAAGCTCCATATCCGAAGTAAGGGGCGTGTCCACAAAAATGCGGATGTGGGTCGGCTTTTCATTGAAATAGCGGCAGATATAATCGTGCAGGAAAAAAGTCTTCAGCGCCTCGCAGTCAAACGTGTGATCCTTGCACACCGACAGCGGGACATAGCTGTAATCCACCTCATCCACCTCGCTGCTCACATCCACACAGCGAACGATCTTATAGACATAGGGGTTTTCTGCCGTCAGGCCCAGCTTCTGGCACAAGGCAGCATCCGCCTTGATGACCCCATGCTCCAGCAGGCGGTGCGGCTTGTTGTTGGAGTGTTCAAAGGGTGCGATCTTGATGCCGCCGGAAAATGCCATAGGGCTGGAAAAGGACTGACCCGGGACAAACCGGACAAAGGTACCCTTGCCCTGCACCCGCTCCACGATGCCGCTGTTGGCCAGCTCCTTAACGGCAGTATTCACCGTCAGGCGGCTGACATCAAACTGTCTGGCAAGCTCGATCTCTGAAGGGATCTTGTCCCCGGCCGTGTACTCGCCAGACTCGATCTTTTGCAGGATATAGTTCTGGATCTGAACGTATTTGGGCGCATAGGAGTAGTTCTCGTCCGCCATAATCTTTCCTCTCTTCCCATCTCCTGTCCGCTCTTTCACAGCTTGCAGACAGACAAAACTCTCTATTCATGCAATCGGTCAGCATACAGACAGGAGGAAGTGAAAAAAGAAGATCAATCGTTGGAATGTGCGGCCTCGATAAAGGCGCGCAGCTCCTCATCATAGGTATTGGTGGCCAGCGAGCAGTCCGGTGCCAGCACAAAGGGGATGCCCTTCATCCGCTTCAGGGTATTGCGGGTCAGCGCAGCGATCTCCTCGGCCTTGTGCTGACCGAACAGCCGCTCGTCACAGCCGCCCATCGGAGTGATGGACTTGTCCAGCCACTGGGGTGCGGTGTCCAGCTTGGGGTTGCCGGTAGCGCTCTCGGGCCAGTGCAGGATGTCGATGGGGTAGTGCGCAAAATACTCTGGGTTCACCTCAAGGCCGCAGGCATGGACCATGATCTTGCAGGGCTTCAGCGCCTCCATCATCTGCAGATCATAGGGTTTGACAAACTCTTCCCACTCCTCCTTGGTCATGTAGGTGGAACGGGACAGGCCGGTGGCACCGTAGAACACACCGTACAGACCTGCATCCTCGATGAGGTGCTTAGAATAATCGGCCATCGTATCGGTGATGTTCTGCAGGGTCTTGTGGATCAGCTCCGGCTGCTCGTGCATCAGGGTCATCATCAGGTCGTCACGGCTTGCGGCACGGTAACGGCCAATGGGGTTGACGGCGCACAGCTTCTGCAGGACGCTGGTGGGGCACATCATAGTCTGGAACATGGGGATGTCCTCGTTCAGACCGGCCTTCATCTTCTGAATGACCTCGATCTGCTCTGCAAACACACCCTGATCGCCCGGCAGCACCGTGATCTTTTCCAGATCTGCCACACCGCTAATGGGGCCCTTTACTACCTTGGGCAAAACGCCCTCGTAGTCGTTGTAGTCGAACTGACCGCCCCATGCCTCCTCATAGTAGGAAGCACGCGGCTGCAGCTTGACATAGTCCCAGTCGTAGGTATTCTGCCACTTCAGCATCGTTTCTACAAAGAGGTCCGCGCCGCTGTGCTCGTTCTCGGTGAAATGACGCCACGCCGATACCGGCGGACGGTCTGCCAACTCATGGTTCAGAACTGCTTCAAATCTTTCTTTTTTCGTCCACATAGTAAAACTCTCCATTCGTTTTTTGGTTTCTCAGGTTGATAAGTTGCCAAACAACGAGAAAGAGTTCTGTATGCTATTCATTTGTATCATAGCATACTTTTGCTTTGGGGGCAATGATTATTTCGTAGTTTCGTCACCTGCCTTCTTATTGCTGCGGTTGTTATAAAGATAGACCATAACAGAAGCGGCTGCCACCAGTGCGCCGCCGATCACAGAGGTAAATTTTACCGGCTCGCCCAAAATAAAGAAGCCCAGGATCATGCTGAAGATAATGCCGGAGTAGTTGTAGATGCTGATCTCCGAGGCCGGAGCAAAGCGATAGGCATAGGTGATAAAGGCCTGTCCCAAAGAGCCGAACACGCCGATGAGCAGCAGCAGCACCGCCTGCTTGAAGCTGGGCACCACAAAATCCTTCAGCATGAAGGGGATAGAAGCAATGGCACTGAAGGTGGAAAAGTGCATCATGACCGTCAGGCCGTCCACCTTGCCCTTAAAGAAGGAGAGAAAGGTGTAGGCGACACCGGAGGTCACGGCCGACAAAAATGCCACCACCAGCGGGAAGGGGTTGGACTCAAAGCTGGGGCGGAACACGATAAAGGCACCCACCATGGAAAGTGCCAGCGCCGGGATCTGGATCTTAGGCAGCTTTTCTTTCATAAAAATGACGGCCAGAATGGTGACCCAGATAGGGGAAGTTTTGTTCAGGATCGTCACATCGCCCTGCGCCGCATGGCTGGAGGCATAGAACAGGGTGATCAGGCCCAGAAAGCCAAAGAACGACCGCCCGAACAGATAGGGCTGATACTTGGCCGGGCCGAACAGCGAGCCCTTTTTGCGCAGAATGATGATTGCCGAAACGATCAGCACGAACGAATTCCGCATGAAGATCTGCTCCATCGTGGGGATCTCGCGGCTCAGCCGCACCACCACCTGCATGGATGCAAAGCACAATGCAGACAAGATCATATAAAGAGCACCTTTTTGTCTCTGAGTCATTGAATATCTCCTTAACCTGTTTTTATCCAAAGCGGCATTCGAACGCTTTTCGCCGTGATGCCTTGTTGTTTCCATGTTCGATTATATACTTGTCTTGATGTCTTGTCAATATGAAATTCCATCTTTTCCGTCTTGAATCTTCTGGAGATAAGTCTCACTCTTTCCGCAGCCGTGCACCCATGGCTTACAAAACAAAAAAGCCATGAAATCTTTCGATTTACAGCTTCCACGGTAGACATTCCTACGTGTTGGAACCCGCGGGCTAAGCAACAGCCCACTGGGCTGATTGCTTGCGGCGCTGCGCGCCGCCGCCCTGTTCGAGCCCCTTCCATCGTGCTGACAAAAAGAAAAACCAGAACACGTTTGTGTTCTGGTTTTTCTTGGTGCACCAAACAATGAAAATCCGAACCTTTTCTCGATAGGAGAAGGGTTCGGATTTTTTGTTTTCTTCGGAAAGCAGAACGAAGGCTCTTTCCAAACGGCTGTGTGTCCAAAACCTTATCAAAAAAGACGTATCACGAAAGTCACAACTGTAAAGGTGCCGTAAGGCAGAAAGGACACAAACATGAAGTACGATGAAAAAGCCTGTAAATTCAACATGGACACCGGCTGCGTGGAGCTGCTGCTCCGGGATGGAAGAGGAATCTCCATTGACTGCACCGGGATTGAAGACGCGCTGGATGTAACCATGGCGCAGAGGTCAGAACTGGATTATCTTATCTACAATAACCCGATTGGCTATGCCGATTTGATTCTGAACGGTGACCCGAAGGGGTATTTGAAAATTGTGGGCAGATACCATGGGCTAGAAGATTGATTTTTCCATAAAACTGCCATTGACAAAAACTGCCGCTCACCTGCGTAACGGAACGCAGGTGGGCGGCGTTTTGCGCTATCGGCTCTGAGACTGCCGGAAATTACAGCTTATGAAAGACTTTCAATGATCTCCGCACTCTTTTCAATGCCGATGATCCCGCTGTCCAGTGCAATATGATAGTTGGCGGCATTGCCCCAGTTCATATCGGTATAGAAGCGGTAGTAGGCGGCGCGGCGCTTATCTTTTTCCTTCAGCCGGGCTTCGGGAGATTTCTCCCGTTCCCCGTAGACCCGCACGATGCGGTCAGCCCGGAACTTCATGTCCGCGTGGACAAAGACCTTCAGGCAGTCGGTGCGGTCCTGCAGGATAAAATCGGCGCAGCGTCCCACAATGACGCAGGGCTCTTTTTCTGCCAGTTCCCGGATAATCCGGTATTGCAGCTTCCAAAGCAGGTCCTCGTTGGTGGGGCCGAAGCTGCGGTTGGTGAAGGCGGAGGCGAGGAAGCCGCCGGGGGTATACTCTCCGGCCTCCTTGATGTAGTTTTCATCAAAGCCGCTTTCGGAAGCCAGTTTCTGGATCAGTTCGGCGTCGTAGCACCGGATGCCCAGATGCTCTGCCACCAGTTTGCCGATGGTTCTGCCGCCGCTGCCAAACTCGCGGCTGATGGTGATGATGCGTTTTTCCATTAGACTTCTCCTTTCGTGCTCAGTTCACGGTAGGTTTTGCAGATCAGATAGCCTGCAATCAGGAAGGTGAGGATATCCGACATGGGCATAGAGTACAGCACGCCGTCCAGCCCGAAGAACCGGGGCAGCAGCAGGGCAAAGCCCACGCCGAACACCACCTCACGAACCATGGACAGGGCAGTGGATTCTGCCGCCTTGCCCATGGCCTGCAAAAAGATGAAGCAGGCCTTGTTGACACAGGCCAGAATGATCATGCACAGGTAGATGCGGAAGGAACGCACGGCAAAATCCGTGTAATAAACGCTCTCGTTGGCGGCACCGAACAGGGCGATGAGCTGTCGGGGAAGCAGCTCTACCAGCACCAGTGCAACGGCACCCACGGTGGCTTCTGCCAGCAGCAGTTTCGTGAACAGCTCCTTCACACGGGTGGGCTTTTTGGCGCCCATGTTGAAGCCCACCACGGGGATGCAGCCAGCCGCCATGCCCACCACAATGGAGATGACGATCTGGAAGAACTTCATCACAATGCCCACCACCGCCATGGGGATCTGGGCGTACTGTTTCTGCCCGAACACGGCATCCAGTGCGCCGTATTTGCGGATCATGTTGTTGATGGCTGCCATTGCCGCCACAAGGCTGATCTGGGACAGAAAGCTGGTCATGCCAAGGGTCAGGGTGCGGCCGCAGATGGAGCCCTTCAGCCGGTAGTCACCCTTTTCAGGGCGAATGATCTTCATGTGGAGCAGATACCACACTGCCAGCGCTGCCGTGACCAGCTGACCGATGACGGTAGCCACGGCTGCGCCCATCATGCCCCAGCGGAAGCCGAAAATGAAGATGGGGTCCAGAATGATGTTCAGCACCGCACCTGCAAGGGTGGAGATCATGGCAAACCGGGGGTTGCCATCCGCGCGGATGATGGGATTCATGGCCTGCCCGAACATATAAAAGGGCACGCCCAGCGTGATATAAAAGAAATATTCCTGCGAGTGGTGGTAGGTCTCGGCGTTCACCGTTCCGCCGAACATGGCAAGAATGGTGTCCGCAAAAATCAGATAGAGCGCGGCCAGCACAATGCTGCTGACCAGACACATGACCACTGCGTTGCCTACGCTGCGCTTTGCCTTGGGGACTTCGTTCTGTCCAAGGCTGATGCTGACGAAGGCGCAGCAGCCGTCACCGATCATCACGGCAATAGCCAGCGCTACCACCGTCAGGGGGAAAACGACCGTATTGGCGGCGTTGCCGTAGGAGCCCAGATAGCTGGCGTTTGCAATAAAGATCTGGTCCACGATGTTATACAGTGCGCCGACCAGAAGTGAAATAATGCACGGGATCGCATACTTCTGCATCAGCTTGCTGATGCGCTCCGTGCCGAGAAATTGATTGGAACTTTCCATGGGATTCACCTTTACCTTTCCATTTTAGGGCAAACAAAAACAACGGGCAGCCCTCATGCAACCGGTTTTACGCATGAGTGCTACTCGTTGTACGAAATCATTATAGCCTGCCTGTCTGGAATTTGCAAAGGCAGTTTTGCACAAGAATTGTACTGGGCATTCTGCGCAGATTGCACGAGGAAAACTTTGTGGAAGATGCCCTTTGAAGCCCGCCAACCTACCGTGGTACAATAAAGTAAAGAGTAAAATTACGCTGGAAAGTCTGTTTTTGCAGCCTTTTCATACAAGGGAAAGAGGCAATACCATGTCACGGTTTCAAGCGGGAGCGCTGGTGGTCTACGGAAATCTGGGAGTGCACGAGGTGGAAGGCGTCGGGCTGCGGCAGTTTGGCGATGAGTCCGCCAGAGAGTATTACACCCTCCGGCCCTATTTTTCGGATTCCCACGACCGCAGCTATATCCCCACGGAAAAGGAAGCGGCGCTGCGCCCGGTGACCCCGGCACAGCAGGCGGAAGCCGACCTTGCACGCATCAAAGCGGAGAAGCTGCCTATCCCGGCGGGGGTACAGACAGCGCTGGCAGAACATTATCAGGCACTGCTCCACACCAATGATTTTTACCAGTACCTGACCCTGTTCAAGGAGCTGGGGCAAAAGCAGACCCAGCAGCAAAGCCGCGGCCGAAAGATCAACGCCATGGATGCCTACTTTTACCAGATGGTAGAGCGTGTCCTGCGGGAGGAGCTGGCGGTGGCGTTTGGGGAATCGCAGCAGGAAGCCGGCAGGCGTCTGCTGGAGGTTTTGCGCTAAAGCCGCATGGTGATTTTTACCAATAAATGCAAGGGTGCTTTTTGTGAAGAATCGCCTTTGCATTTATTTTTTGCGTTTTTTATAATAAGAATAGGACGCTGCAATGCTGTAATTTGCGGCGATAAGACTTCTTTTGGATTGGAGAGAAGAACATGAAACGAGTAAAATCTGCCTGCATCTGCCAGACCCTGCACTTTACGCTGAAGGACGGTCTGGATCACCTTTATGCCGTCAAACAGGTCAAGGAAGAGGTAGAGACCTACAAGAAAAACATGGAGCGCAACCACACAAAGTATAAGATCGTGGAGCAGACCGAGCAGCCGGACGGCTCTATCATCGTAAAGATCATCAAGCAGTACAACGCTGCACCTGTGGGCGATTATCTCAACTGATTTCCGCAACGAAAAGACCGCTTCCGTTCAAAAAAACGGCGGCGGTCTTTTGCGTCCGGCAGATCTACCACTGGTCATAAGGATCGGGAAACGTTTAAATTATTCTATCATCGTATATTTTAAAATCCAATCCTATCCTTTTTGGTGCGGATATAAATCGGAGCAACTTTGTAGGAATCAACAAAGAAGGACGGTTTGTCATGTAAAACCTTCGTGCGAGTTTGCCACTTGAAACCCATCAATGTCCTATGATATAATCCCTCCATCAGAACGCGCTGTGTGTGAACACGTAAGACCAGTTTCTTCACACACAGGCGTTCTCTTTTTATTTTCAAAAAAGTTAGTTTGCACTAATCTTGAGGAGGGCTTTTCATTCGTAATCATCGTTCCACCGTTTTTCTCGGCGTTCTGCTGATGATTCTTTCGGTTTGTTCTTTATTTGTCGGGGTGCTGGACATCCGGCCTTCTGACCTGTTTACAGGCAGCGTAGAAACATGGGAGATCTTTCTGATCTCCCGCCTGCCGCGTCTGCTTGCCATCCTCTGCACAGGCATCGGCATGAGCGTGGCGGGGCTTATCATGCAGCAGCTCTGCATGAACAAGTTTGTTTCGCCCACCACAGGCGCAACGATCTCTTCTGCGCAGTTTGGCATTCTGCTGGCTTTGCTGTTTGCACCGGGTTCTACCCTGTGGGGACGTGCTGCCTTTTCCTTCGTTTGTGCTGTTCTGGGTACATGGGTCTTTGTCTGGTTCATCCAGCGTATCCAGTTCAAGGATGTTGTCATGGTTCCGCTGGTCGGCATCATGTTCTCCAACATCGTAATGGGCGTTACCAATTATCTTGCCTACAAATATGAAATGACACAGGCTCTTTCCAGCTGGCTGGTCGGTCATTTTTCCACCGTCATTCGTGGGCGGTATGAGCTTGTCTGGCTGACGGTACCGCTGGTGATCCTGGCATTTGTATTTGCCAACCACTTCAATATCGTGGGCATGGGAAAAGACTTTTCTCAGAACCTCGGCGTTCCGTATGATCTGGTACTGTTTATGGGTCTGACCATTGCTGCCATGATCACGGCATCCGTTGTTGTCGTGGTCGGCTCGATCTCCTACATCGGTCTCATCGTACCCAATATCGTAGCAATGTTCAAGGGGGACCAGATCCGCGGAACGCTGGTGGATACCGCTCTGTTTGGCGCATTGTTCGTGCTGGTCTGCGATATGATCGGGCGGGTTGTGATCTATCCCTACGAGCTGCCCATTGAGCTGATCGTTGGCATCATCGGCAGTATCCTGTTTGTCGGTCTGCTGCTGTATCGGCTTCGGCATGGACGCAAGGCAGTCCGGCTGGGCAAAGCTGCCAAGAAAACCGGAGGTGCAGCATGAAGATGCACAAAAACCATCTGCGCCTGCTGATCCTTCTGCTTCTTGTTCTGCTGGCCTGCGTAGGCTATATGACAGTGGGTGTCCATTTTGAAAACCAAAAATTATTTGCCTACGCCATGCGCATCCGCACGCCCAAACTGATCGCCATGCTCATTACAGCCTTTGCCATTGGAAGTGCTTCCATCGTGTTTCAGTCCATCATCAACAACACCATCGTCACGCCCTGCCTGCTGGGTATGGACCAGCTTTATTCGCTGATCCACACGGCGGTGTTCTTTGTGGCGGGTTCGGGCAGCTTTCTGGCGGTCAATGCCAACGCAGCCTTTGCGGTAGACCTCGCCATTATGGGCGCTGTTGCCACCGTAATTTACAGCTATCTGTTCCAGAAAACAAACCACAACGTTCTGTACGTCCTGCTCATCGGCACGGTGCTGACCTCGTTCTTTTCCAGCATCCAGACGACCTTGACCCGTGTGATGGACCCCAACGAGTACGACACGCTGCTGACGGATCTGGTCGCCAGCTTTTCCAATGTCAATTCGGCGATTCTGGTACTGTCCGTTGCGGTTCTGGCGCTGGTCGCCTTTGCCTTCCGGAAAGAGCTTGCGCTGCTGGACGTTCTGACACTGGGCAAAGATCAGGCCATCAATCTGGGCGTGGACTATGACCGCTGCATCCGCCGCCTGCTGCTGGGGGTCACGCTGTACATTGCAACAGCCACCGCTATGGTCGGGCCGCTGGCATTTCTGGGGCTTATCATTGCCAACCTTTCCCGGCAGTTTCTGCGTACCTACCGGCACAGCCAGCTCATCACCGGCTCTGTTTTGTTCGGCATGATCGTTCTGATCGGCGGACAGCTTCTGGTGGAGCGGGTGTTCGTTTACTCGGTTCCGGTCAGCGTGTTCATCACCGTGGGCGGCGGCGTGTATTTCCTGTATCTGCTGCTCACCCAGAGAAAGGCATAACACCATGTTTGTAAAAGAGATCACCAAACGCTACGATGGCAAAACCGTTGTCGATGGCGTGAGTTTTGAAATTCCGAAAGGCAAAGTCCTTTCCCTTATCGGTCCGAACGGCGCAGGAAAATCCACCGTGATGGGAATGCTGTCCCGCCTGATCGCACGGGACAGCGGTCTTGTGGATTTTGAGGGGACGGAGATCACGCGCTGGAAAAGCCGGGAGCTGAGCAAGCGGCTCGCCATCCTGACCCAAGCCAACAATGTCCAGATGAAGCTGACTGTCCGGGAACTGGTTGCGTTTGGCCGCTTTCCGTACTCCGGCGGACGGCTGACTCAAGAGGACAACGAGATCATTGACCGTGCCATTGCCTACATGGAACTGGGCGATTTTGAGGAGCAGTTCATCGATGAACTGTCCGGCGGTCAGCGGCAGCGCGCCTATATTGCCATGGTCATTGCGCAGGATACCGAGTATATCCTGCTGGATGAACCGACCAACAATCTGGATATTTACCATGCAACCAACCTTATGCGCATCGTCCGCCGCCTGTGCGATGAGCTGGGCAAAACGGTGATCCTTGTTCTGCACGAGATCAACTATGCTGCGTTTTATTCCGACTACATCTGTGCCTTTGTGGACGGAAAAATCGCAAAGTTTGGCACTGTGCAGGAAGTGATCACCAAAGAAAACCTGTCCGATATCTACAAGGTAGACTTTGAGATCATGCAGATCGAAGGCAAGCCTTTGTCGATATATTATTGATTTCAGTACTTTTTAAAAGGAGCATTCTTATGAAGAAAATTTCTCGTCGTTCGTTTTTGACCGCTATGGCCGCTGTGAGTGCAGCGGGTGTTCTTACCGCCTGTGGTGCTTCCTCCTCCACGGCAAGCTCTGTGGTGTCCTCTGTGGCAGCATCCAGCGAAGCCGCAGCCTCTTCGGAAGCTGCACCGGAATCTGTGACCATCAAGGCGTTCAACGGTGCAAAGGAGTTAGTGGACGTGGAAGTGCCCTTTGACCCGCAGCGCATTGCAATCCTCGAACTTGCTTCTCTGGACATTCTGGATGAACTGGGCGTTGGCGACCGTGTGGTCGGCACGGCATCCACCTCTCTGGACTATCTTCAGAGCTATGTCACCGATGACAGCATTGCGAACCTTGGCAACATCAAGGAAGCCGATATGGAAGCAGTCATGGCTTGCGAGCCGGACATCATCTTTATCGGCGGACGCCTGTCCAAATCCTATGATGCCCTGTGCGAGATCGCACCCGTTGTTTTCCTTGTGACCGACGCCGAAAAAGGCGTTGTGGAAAGCACCCGTGAAAACGCCATGACCATCGCTTCTATCTTTGGTCTGGAAGACCACGTGGAAGCTTTGATGGCGGATTTTGACAGCCGCATTGACGCCCTGAAAGCCTTTGCAGAGGGCAAGACTGCCATCGTCGGCATGACCACCAGCGGCAGCTTCAATGTTCTGGGCAACGATGGCCGCTGCTCCATCATCGGCAAGGAAATCGGCTTTGAGAACATTGGCGTGGATGCCAATATCGATACCTCGACTCACGGCAACGAGGCTTCCTTCGAGTTCATTGTGGACAAGAACCCCGACTACATCTTCGCAATGGACCGCGATGCAGCCATTGGCACCGATGGCGCACAGATGGCACAGGAGATCCTGGAAAACGAGCTGGTTAAGAGCACAGATGCTTACAAGAATGGCCACGTCGTTTATCTGGCACACCCGAATGTCTGGTATACCGCAGAGGGCGGCATTCAGGCACTGAGCGAAATGCTGAGCGATCTGGAAAACGCACTGCTGTGATTTTTTCAAAATTCTTCTTGCAATTTTGAAAAAACTCCGGTATAATACCTTCCGTTAAGAATGCAAAAAGCCGGCTTACAAAGCGTGAAATCCTGAGGGAAAGCTACCCCTCAACGATTTCACGCTTTTTTGTTTGCCCGAAAAAGGAGGATCTATGAACCCGAAAAACAAACTGGCAGAAATGCCCGTCCGCCCCCTGCTGTACACTATGGCGGTACCGCTGATGCTGTCGCTGCTCATCCAATCGCTGTACAACATCGTGGATAGTATTTTTGTGGCGCGTCTGTCGGAAACTGCCCTGACCGCCGCCTCTCTTGTATATGCCATCCAGTTTTTGATGATCGCCATTGGTGTGGGCACCGCCGTTGGTCTGAACGCCCTGCTCTCCCGAAAGCTGGGGCAGAAAAAGCCGGAGGAAGCCTGCCGTGCCGCCACCACCGGGCTGTTTCTGATGCTGGGCACTTCGCTGGTGTTTACGCTGGTGGGGCTGCTGTTCTCGAACCAGATCGCTGCCGCCCTGACGGGTGATCCCGAATTGCAGCAGCTCTGCCGGGAATACCTCTCGGTGAACCTCGTGTTCTGCTGGGGCATCTTTTTGCAGACCTACGGGCAGCGGCTTTTGCAGGCCGTGGGGGACACGGTGCTGTCTATGGTCTCCCTCATCATCGGCGCAGTAGTCAACATTATTCTCGACCCCATTATGATCTTCGGTCTGCTGGACTGCCCGGCCATGGGCATCCGGGGTGCAGCCATTGCCACCGTCATCGGGCAGCTTATCGGCGCAGCGGCGGCGCTATGGTTCAATCGGGTCAAAAACCCGGTCATCCATGTCCGACTGAAGGGCTATTGCTTTTTGTGGCAGGATGTGGCCGACATCTACCGGGTGGGGCTGCCTACCATCGTGATGCAGGCCATCGGCAGCGTGATGACCTTTGCGGTCAACGGCATTCTGCTGGGGGTGTCCTCCACGGCGGTAGCGTTCTTCGGCATCTACTATAAGCTGCAAAACTTCCTGATGATGCCGGTGAATGGTCTGGGACAGGCAGCCATCCCAGTGGTAGGCTTCAACTACGGCAGTAGGCAGTCCGACCGGGTAAAGCAGGCATGGAAGGTGCTGCTGCCCACCGGCGTGGTGTTTGCCCTGTGCGGCACGGCGGTGTTCCTGCTGTTCCCGGCGCAGCTGCTGGGGCTGTTCTCTGCCAGTGACGAGATGCTGGCTTTCGGTGTGCCCGCTCTGCGCATCATCTCGGTGACCTTCCTGTTTGCGGTCACAACGATTCTGTGCGGCTACTTTGCCTCCGGTCTTGGCAACGGCGTGGTCAATATGATCGGCGGTGCCTTGCGGCAGCTGGTGGTGCTGGTGCCCTGCCTGTGGTTTCTCATCCGCACTATGGGCATCGACAGGGCGTGGTTTGCGTTCTGGGTGTCCGAGGTGATCGCCTGCGCTTACAGTCTGTGGGCAACGAAAAAAGAACTGCGGAACAAGGAAAAATAAGGCAAAACAAAAACAGGGTGCGCCACCCGGACGCACCCTGCCAAAAGCCACAGACGATAGCGATATGTACAACAGGGCGTTCCCCGTCGGGAACGCTCTGTTTCTCTTTGTTGGCGGTATGATGAGCCTGTTCCGCCTGCCACGCGGCAAACTCCCGCTGGCCTTCCTCGCTGTTCCAGCAGGCAAGGATGGCCGGGTAGAATGCCCGTGCCAGACGGTCGATGA
>OAWP01000597.1_pt1 | contig 29490 bp, 25 predicted proteins | sample 1517081 | NCBI WGS metagenome assembly OAWP01 (sample SAMEA2580167, study PRJEB22360) | human gut metagenome | biome: human gut; feature: human-associated habitat; material: faeces | place: Denmark | collected 2008/2010 | reverse complement strand
GGAAGCTTGACGAGGTCCATGAGTTAATTAATAGCCTTATTTAGCAAACGTTATATTAGTCATCCGACTTACACTGGCAGCGTAACCGGGCTCTTGCTCGAGAGGGCTGCCTCCGAATTCCAAACAGGTAACTGACGGTATCGTGGGTTCGAATCCCGCCTTCTCCGCCGAATCCTGGTTCTGAAACAACCGGACTCTTGCCTCCTGCATCGATCTCCCTGCGCAAAGACCACCCCCTCCGAAAACGGCGTTTCTCTTTTCGCCGCTCTTTTGCTATCATGCGCGCTCTGTCCTCTTTGGGACAACCACTGTGCGGAAGGGTGGCAGAGTGGTCGAATGCGCCGGACTCGAAATCCGGTATACGGTTATACCGTATCGAGGGTTCGAATCCCTCCCCTTCCGCCATGCACAGTACGCTAAGGCCCGCCCGTACGCGGGCTTTTTTGTTTTCTGCCGTTAAGAAAAAAGCCGCCCCCGAAGGGACGGCCCGTAAGCCCGGCTACGCTCGGGCGTTATTTTGCCTGCGTTCTCTGCCGCACGGTCTCAAACAGGCAGATGCCGCTTGCCACCGAGACGTTGAGACTTTCCACGGTCCCCAGCATCGGGATTTTCGCAAGCTCATCGCACCTCTTGCGGGTGAGCTGTCGGAGCCCCTCGCCTTCGGCGCCGAGCACCCAGGCAAAGGCGCGCTTCTGGTCAAAGTCATAAATCGACTTTTCCGCTTCTCCGGCCGTTCCCACCACCAGTACGCCCGCTTCCCGAAGTTCCACAATGCTTGCGGCAAGGTTGGTGACGCTTACAACGGGCACTGTTTCCCAGGCGCCTGCGGCAGCTTTGGCCGCTGCCGGCGAAAAAGAGGCCGAGCGGTCCTTGGGCGCCACAACCGCCTGCACACCCGCGGCGTCCGCGACACGCAGGCAGGCGCCGAAGTTACGGGGATCGGTGACGCCGTCAAGAATCAGAAGCAGTGTCTTATCGGTGATGCTGTCAAGCAGCTCATCAAAGGTGAGCGTATTGACGATTTCGTCCGCGAGAGCCACCACACCCTGATGCGGCAGATCGGGCGCAAGGCCGTCGAGCCTTCTGGCATCGGCCTGCACAACCTTGATGCCGGACTTATTGAGCCGCGCGCAGCACTCATGCATGCGCTTGTCGCGGCGCTGCGCGTCCACATAAACCACCTTCACACTCTCGGGCTTTAATCTCACCCGGGCATTAACGGCATGAAAACCTGCCAGAACGACCTGCTTACTCATGATTTTTTCTCGCTTTATTTAGCTACGGTTTTGTTTTTGTTCTTATTCTTTTTCTTGCGTTTTTTACGGGGCTTGGGAAAGTCCTCGTCAAAGTCGAAGTCTTCCCGAAAGCTTGACCAGTCGTCTCCGTCGTCGTCATCGTCGTCGAAATCCCAGTCGTCAAACCGACGGCGCCCGAATCCGCGCGAACCAAAGCCCTCTCTTTCCCCGGTATAGATCGTAAAGTCCACACGCAGTGTTTCGGTGTCAGCGCTTTCGACCGTGGCCTTCACGCGTTTACCGATATAAAACTTCTCGCGCCCGCTGCGCCCGGTCATGGTGTTTTCCGAGGCATCAAACTCGTAGTAGTCGGGGCCGATCTTTGAGACGTGCACGAAGCCTTCGACGTAAGGATCATCAAGCGTCACATAAAGCCCTGCGGCAATAACGCCCGTGACGGTCCCTTCAAAGGACTTTCCGCAAAACTGCGAAATGTAGCGGCATTTAAGCCAGCTGACAACTTCGCGCGAAGCATCATCGGCACGGCGCTCGGCCGCAGAGCAGATGAGCCCCAACTCACGCCAGGCTTCAAGCTGCTTTACCTGGCGCGCAGCAACCGGTGTCTCACGGTTTTGGGCGCGCTCTGCGTTTTCCCGCGTGAGTTTGCGGCCGTTAAAGCCGTCCATGAGCCGCGTGAAATCCCCTTCAAAGACGGGCGAATACTTGCGGCGCGACAAAAGCGCACGGATCGTGCGGTGCACGAGAAGGTCCGGATAGCGGCGAATGGGCGACGTAAAGTGCGTGTAGGCAGGGTAATTGAGACCGTAGTGTCCGCAGTTGTCGGGACTGTAGACCGCGCGCTGCATGGAGCGCAGCATGGCGGCCTGCACGACGTCGCTCACCGGGCTCTCCTTAAGGCTTGCAAGCACCTTTTCAAAGTCAGCCGCCCCGGGTTTATCGCCGCCCCCGAGCCTCAGATGCATCGAGGAAAGCGTCGCACGTAATGCCGCAAGCTTATCGGCGGTCGGCGGCTCATGAATCCGGAATAAGGACATCGCCTTTTTGCGGCCGATAAAGTCCGCGGCACAGACGTTGGCCGCGAGCATGCACTCTTCAATGAGGCGGTGCGCGTCGTTATGGTCTCTGCGGTGAATGGCTTTAATGAGGCCCTTTTCGTCGAGCTCAAACTGCGTTTCCGTCGTCTCAAAGTCAATTGCACCGCGTCTGACGCGCGCGGCACGAAAGGCCTTATAAAGGTCGTAAAGCGCCTTAATATTTTCAAGGCTTCCGCCGCGGCCGATGAGATCGTCACTTTTTCCCTGCAGTGCCGCCCACACGGCGGTGTAGGTGAGCCTTGCGTGCGAGTGAATGAGTGCCGGATAAAACTGATAAGCCGACACCAGGCCGTCCGTACCCACCATCATGTCGCAGACCAAAACCGCGCGGTCTACGCCGGGATTTAAGGAACACAACCCGTTACTTAACTTCTCGGGGAGCATCGGTATGACGCAGCTCGGAAAGTAGACACTCGTGGCGCGGTTTAAGGCTTCTTTATTAAGGGCCGAACCTTCAGTGACATAGTGACTGACGTCGGCAATTGCGACCAAAAGGCGCCAGCCCGATTTCACCGGCGTACACCACACCGCATCGTCAAAGTCGCGGGAGTCTTCGCCGTCAATCGTCATAAAGCCGATGTCGCGCAGATCGATGCGCTCATCGGCCTCTTCGGCACCGGGGTCTGAGGGCAGAGCCTCGGCTTCCTTAACGACCGCCTCAGAAAAAATGTGCGGCAGATCGTATTTGGCAAGCGCCACCTCAAGCTCACCCGAAGACGTGTCCGCGTCTTCAATCACCTTCACCACGTGTCCGGTGGGTGTGCCGGTAAAACCCAGCGGTCGCGGATCGGTTTCAACCTGGATTTTTACGTCCCTGCCGCCCGGCACCTGCCAGGGTTTGTCCAGATCGATGGAAGCCATGGTGAAAAAACGGCTCACCGGTCTCAGGGACTTCAAGGCTTTTTTCCTGAGGTCCAGATAGTCCAGGGGGCAGATATAACGTCTTGCGGGCTGCTCAAGAAGGGCGGCAATCCAAACGGTATCCGTGCGTCCGTCAGCCTCACAGGCAAGTACCCTGTCGCCCGGCAGCATGTTCTCGCAAACGTCAAGGAGCGTCTCGCAGTCCACTCGCTCACCTCGGTCATTTTCAATGAGCACGTGGTCAGAAACGTTGCTCACCGTTGCGGTAAACCAGCGCCAGCCTTCTTTGCGGAAAAACTGATTCTTTTCCCGGTCGTAGCCCACAAAGGGCATGTCCATGTACCAGAGACCGTCTTTTTCAGTTGCAAATGTCTTAAGCGACTCGGCCTCAAACCCGGTCGTGCGGCTCATGTCCGCCAGAGTCACCCCGTCTTTTGCCTGCCAGAGCACAAAGCAGATACGCGAGACAATCAGAGCCTCATCGCTGCTGCCGCGTTGCTTGCGGGGTTTGATGATTTCGAGCCCGGCCGCCAGCGGCGTTTTCTTTTTCGTTTTTGTCTGAGCCATTCGTTTTTAATTTGACAATCGGAAAATCTTCGGCATAATACGCGTCTCAGGATTTTTGCCCAAGTGGCGAAATTGGTAGACGCACTGTGTTCAGGTCGCAGCGCCGTGAGGCATGCTGGTTCGAGTCCAGTCTTGGGCACCAAATCTCAAAAATCCTGTTCCGAATGAACCCTTGGCAACAAGGGTTTTTTCGTATCCGGCGTTTGTATCGACCCAAAAGCGCGGCTGCCGGTTTTTAAAGCCCTCAGCCGATTCCGTCAACCCCGACCTTTCTCACACGTAGCGCAGGTTAACACACATCGCTCTGCGTGTCTGTTTCATTAACCCGGGGCCGCGGGTACGTATGTCACCCTGAAGCCCCCTGACAGAGCCCGGCTCAGGATTGGCTTATATGCCGCAGATTTTCCGTGATCCCGATGCAACGCCCGAGGAGCGCCGCGCAGGCGTTGTTGAGGCTTTAAAGAGCATACTCGGGCGCTACGACGTCACGTTTTCTTTTTCGGAAAGCCCTAAGACCGACGGTAAAACCGTCTGGCTCGGAAACCTCGATCCCGATGATGAAAGCTTTGAAACCTTTGCGCTCGGCCACGGCATCCACGAGATGATGCACGTCACGCAGACGGATATGAGCGCTTTTGCCGCCAAAGAGAAAACGGAACTCACCGCCGGGCTTATCAACGTCCTGGAAGACGTCCGCATCGACACCTACGGCATGCGGCTTAACCGCCTCTACGGCGTCTGGCGCAATTGTCTCGCGGAAAAACTTGAGGAAAACGGGCGTCTGGCGGCCGCTTCCTACAAGGACCTGCCGCCCGCAGCACTTTTCTGCACGTGGCTTCATGCCGAACTCATGGCCCGGGAAAAGATGGACTGGGCCGTGAAGTTCAAAGACCTTCTGAGGGCGGAAGTCGCAAAGCACCTGCCGTCCGCGCTTCTTGACCGCGTTCTCAATGAGGCGCAGGACGCAGGAAATCTTGCCGACACCGCCGCCGTCATGGCGCTTGCCGAGAGCATTGAAAAGACGGTGCGCGCTGAACTCACTGCGGCCCCGCAGGCAACTCAGGAAGGTGCCGCACAAAACCCCGCCAAGGCGCGGTTTACCAAAACACTGCTTACTGCACAGCACACCGGAAGCGGCCACACGCACTGTCTGGAAGGCGCAGCCTCTGAGGAGCCCGCGCGCGGCAGTCTGCCGCATGTGCAGGAGGCGCTTTACCGCGTGGCAGACCCCGACGCCGTTGAACCGGACGTGGATACCCCCGAGGAAAAGAAGCTTTTCACGGAAAGCTTTTACGGAAAATTTGAAGAAATTGAAAAGCTCAGAGACGCGTTTGAAGCGCTTTTTGCCGGGCCCGCGGAAAACGATGACACGGACGCCGCTTTGGACGGTGACGACCTCACCGAGGACGCGCCCGTTGACATCCTTTTAAAAGAACCCCGGCTTTTTGCCAAACGGGGAACGCCCGTAAAAAAGCCCTCGGGACACCTCATGATGCTTTTGGACCGCTCTGGTTCCATGGGTGTGGAGCGACTCTCCTCGGCCAAAGCGGCCGTCGCCCTCATTTACCGGTCCGCAAAAAAGGTGAACGGCATCACCGTCACTGCCGCAGCCTTTCCCGGCCCCAACAAAACGGACATTCTGCCGTTGACGGCTGACGCAGCCCCCACCGCCGAAGACCTTTCGGCATCCTCAGCCGTCACTGCCGAAGACTTTATCAGGCGCTTTGCACCGCTTTCCTCCTGGGGCGCAACGCCGATTGCTGAAGCGATTGACTGGGCCCGCGACCAGATGGACGCCGTGGAGAGCGAGAGAAAACTCCTTCTTATCATCACCGACGGCGACTTCCCTGAGGATTTCTTCATCCCTCACGAGAAAACGCTCACCGGGCACGGCATTGAATTGGCGGTCTTAGCAATTGCGAGCGACACCGAACCCGAAGGGATCAACGCCCTTGTGGTTGAAGAGGATGCCGCGATTGCCGACACACTCATTGCGCTTATTAAAAACACCGACTTCTCGCGGGAACTCACGCAGTAGACAAACAGCAAAAAGCCCTGCCGACGATCTCGAACAGGGCTTTTTTTCAACCGAGCAACCGGTCAGAGCGCGTCGCCGAACTTGGCGCGGCAGTTGTCGAGGTGCTTTTCAATGCCGATGTCGTCGTAGCACTCAAAGGGCTGATGAATCCAGGGGCTGTCGGTGTACTGAACGACCGAGTAGTCCGGATGAAACACCGAGCAGGCCTTCACCCAAATGACGGCCACACGGATTTCGGTGATCTGCGGGTAGTTGCGCTTTAAGTGTTCCACCACCTTTTTAATCGTGGCGCCCGAGTCACAGAGGTCGTCGACCAAAAGAAGCTTTCCCTTTAACTCCGACACGCCCGTGATGTACTTGGCGATATCGAGATCCCCCTGCACGGTACCTGCGGCTTCACGGTAGGAACTCGTCGTCATGATCGCCAGGGGCTTACTGTAGACGCGGCTGAAGATGTCGCCGGGGCGCATGCCGCCGCGGGCCAGACACAGAAGCGAGTCAAACTCCCAGCCGCTTGCGCCCACACGGGCGACAAGACGTTCGCAGAGATCGCGGTATTGGTTCCAGTCAATATGATCGTGTTGCATAGTGCGTGCAGTCAAAAGAAAACAGGCGGCCCGCTATTGAAAAACAGGCGGTTCGACCAAAATCAGAACCGCCTGTGCGAGTCGTAACTCAGTATTTTAGCTGAGTTACGCGAACGGGTTATCCAAGAGAATCGTCTGGCTTCTGTCGGGGCCCGTGGAAACAAGGGCAATCGGGCAGCCGGCGACTTCGGAGAGGCGCTGCAGATACCGGCGGGCCGATTCAGGGAGATCCTCCCAGCGCGTCACGCCGAACGTGCTTTCCTTCCAGCCCGGGAATTCTTCGTAAACCGGTTCGCAACGGGCGGCAGCGTCAGCGCCGTAAGGCATGAGATCAACTTCCTGGCCGTCAACCTTGTAACCCACGGCAAGCTTTACCTTCTCCATACCGTCAAAGACGTCAAGCTTCATGACGGCAAGCCCCGTGAGACCGTTAATCTGCACGGCGCGGCGCAGTGCGGCACCGTCAAACCAGCCGCAGCGGCGCGGACGCCCCGTCACGGCACCGAATTCGTTGCCCTTCTTGCGGAGTTCTTCTCCGACGGCGTCCTCAAGTTCCGTCGGGAAGGGGCCGCTGCCCACACGGGTGCAGTAGGCCTTGGTGATGCCCAAAATGTAGTTGAGACGCTGAGGACCGACGCCCGCACCTGCGCTTGCCGAACCCGCCACCGTATTGGACGACGTAACGAAGGGATAGGTCCCGTGATCGATGTCAAGCATCGAACCCTGGGCGCCCTCAAAGAGAAACTGCTTACCGGCGTCCATGGCGCGGTTCAGTTCCGCGGAGACGTCTTTGACCATCGGAGCGAGGCGGTCGGCGTAGGAAAGCGCGTCATCGATCACCTTCTGGGGATCAAGCGCTTCGGCCTTGAGGTAATTTTTCAGAACGAAGTTGTGCAGTTCGAGAATCGAACGGACACGCTCGGCAAACACGGCCGGCTGATAGAGGTCAGCGACACGCACGCTGCGGCGCGCGACCTTGTCTTCATAGGCCGGACCGATGCCGCGGCCCGTAGTGCCGATTTTCTTAGACCCGAGAGCCGCTTCACGCGCGTGATCGAGCGCAATATGGTACGGCATGATGAGCGGGCAGTTACCCGAGACATGCAGGCGGGGTTCGGCATCCACGCCGTGGCTCTTTAATTCATCGATTTCACGGAAGAAAGCTTCCGGGCTCAGAACAACACCGTTACCGAGGTAGCACTGAGACGTCGGGTGCATGATGCCCGAGGGAATCAGACGCAAAATGGTCTTGTTGCCGTTGATGACAAGCGTATGGCCTGCGTTATGGCCGCCGTTAAAGCGAACAACGCCGTCCACCTTTTCGGTAAGCCAGTCGACAATCTTACCCTTACCCTCGTCACCCCACTGGGCGCCGACCACCACGACGTTCTTTGACATATTCAGTTGCTCCTAACGGCGGGGCTTGATGACCCTGAGCTCAACCGAGCCCTCACCCCGCACGAGTTCGTGCGTTAAAGTAAAACGTTCGGCCGCCGCCAAGGGGCTCTCCCCGGGCAACAGCGAAATCACAATTTTGCCGCAAGCGCGCAGTTTTTCAACCTCGCGCCGGTAGTCCTTGTCCGTAACCGTTGCATCCGCGAGCACCGCTTCGGGCCGAATGTCCTTTTCCGAGGCATTCAAAACGGCGGAAAGCTCCCGCAGATACACGGTAAAACCGCAGGCCGGCCGAGGCCGGCCGAACGCAAGACCGACTCCATCATAGCGCCCGCCTCTCAAAACCGCCTGAGCATATTGCGGTATGTTCACCGAGAAGGTGGCGCCGGTGAGGTACTGATAGCCGTGCACGTCGCAGAAGTCAAAACTCACTTCGTCCGCGCCGCACGTTTTCCCGAGTTCCCGTGCTTCGGCCAGGGCCTTTTGCACGGCCCCGGAGGCGGGCAGCAGTTTCTCGAGTTCATCAATGACGGAAGCGTCCCCGAAGTGCGTCAGAAGCGCAGAAAGCGCCGCGTGCGTCGCGGGCTTTAAAGTTGCGGCCGCACTTTCCAGAGCCGTCGGATCCTTCATACGGAGCGCGCGTAAAATCGCATGCAGTCCTTCTTCGTTTAACGCGCGGTCAGCGGCTAAAAGCGCGCGGACAATCGCGGTGTGACCGATATCGACGTGGACCTTTTCCACCCCCAAAAGCCGCAGCGTCTTCACGGCAAGCCGGATCATGTAGCGGTCGGCTTCTTCGCCCGAGCAGCCGAAAAGTTCGGCCCCGGCCACAAAGGGTTCGCGGGACGCAAGCGGATGCAGGGGCCTGGCGTGCAGACAGGTTGCGGCGTAGCAGAGGCGGCTCACCCCGGTGCTGTTCAGAATATGCGCGTCAATGCGCGCAATCTGCGGCGTGATGTCGGCTCTTAAGCCCACCATGCGGCCGTTGGCCTGGTCCATGAACTTAAAGGTGTTGTTGTCAAGGTCGCTGCCGCTTCCCGTCAAAAGCGACGAGACAAACTCAATCATCGGCGGCTCAACCTGCTCAAAGCCGTGAGACGCGAAAAGATCCAGACACGTCCTGCGCATTTTTTCGAGCACACGCATCTGCTGCGGCAGGATGTCTGCCATGTTGTCGGGCAAAAGCCAGGTAGCCATTTCAAGTAATCTCCGTCACGGTCCAGATGACTGTGAGTGCCGCCGCAAGAATCACCAGAGCAACGCGCCGCACAAACGCCTCATCGGCCTTTGAAAGTTCCGCTAGCGACCGCTTCCATAAGTGCGGAGCAATCACCGGAAAAAGGCTTTCAAAGACCGCGGCAAACGCAAGCGCCAGAACGATGACTTTCATGGGGTCGGCAACGGACGGTCGGTACCGTTACTTATTGTTTTTGTCGTTTTTGAAGTAACGGAAGAATTCACCGTTGGTGTCGGTGACCATCACGTCACCCTTTTTGCCGAAAGCTTCGCGGTAGGCTTCAACACTGCGGTAAAAGCGCGCGAATTCCGGATCCCGGCCGAAGGCTTCGGCGTAGATGCGGTTGGCTTCGGCGTCCCCCGCGCCCTTAATCTTCTGGGCGTCACGGTAGGCCTGCGCAAGAATCACTTCACGCTGACGGTCGGCGTCGGCCCGGATCTTTTCGGCTTCCGCGGCACCCGTGGAGCGTTCTTCACTGGCCACACGCTTACGTTCGGCTTCCATGCGGCGGTAGACGGACTCGGAAATTTCCGGGGTAAAGTCCACGCGCTTTAAGCGCACGTCAACGATTTCGATACCGACGTCCTTGACGCGGGCCTGCAGGCCCGTGCTGATGTCACGCATCGCCTGCTCGCGGCCGCGGGAGGTGATTTCGTTCACGGTACGGCGGTTCACGGTCTGGTTTAAGACGTCGCGCAAAAGGGCGGAGACACGGTCTTCGGCGGCGCGTTCACTGCCCTGAAAGGACACCCAGTAAAGGCGCGGATCGCCAATGCGCCACTTCACGAAGCTGTCGATGAGAAGGTTCTTTTTTTCGCTTGTCTGCACGAGGTCGGCCTGCGGCGTGTCAAGCGACAAAATGCGCTTATCAAGGTAAACCACGTTCTGCAGGGGCGCAGGCAGCTTCACGTACAGGCCCGGTTCAGCCTGAATGTGCTTAAGTTCCCCGAGGCCGAAGACAAGTGCGTACTCACGCTCGCCCACGGTATAAAGGCACAGACGCGCAAGGCCCGCGATCACGGCAACGGCCACCACGAGTGTTGTCAGTTTTTTCACTTTTCTCTCTCCCTACTCTCAGCGGCCGCGCAGACGCAGCATTTCACGCGGATCGATATCGCGGACAACCGGCTGCTGCACTGCAGCGGGTGCCTGCACGGCGGGCGTCGTTGTACTCTGCGGCGCGGTATCCGTCACCTTGGCTTCCGCCGCGGACTTTTCCATGAGCTTATCCAAAGGCAGATAGAGCAGATTGTTGTTGGTTTTGGTGTCAACGAGGATCTTGGAGGAGTTGGCGTAGAGCTCCTTCATGATGTCGACGTAGAGGCGGTCACGGGTCACCTCAGGCGCCTTTTCGTACTGCGCGAGAATCTTCTTGAAGCGCTCGGCGTCACCGCGGGCGGCCTCGGTCACGCGGGCCTTGTAGCCTTCGGCTTCTTGGTTGAGGCGCGAAGCCATACCGCGGGCCTTCGGGATGACGCCGTTGGCGTAGGCTTCACCTTCGTTGATCTGGCGCTCACGGTCCTGGCCGGCTTTGACCGCATCGTTAAAGGCAGCCTGCACCTGTTCCGGGGGCTGAGCGTTCTGGATCGCGACGCTCATCACCTCGATACCCGTGTTGTAGCGGTCAAGCATTGACTGCATGCCCGTTTTCACGCTCTCGGCAATTTCCTGCTTGCTTTCAAAAAGGACCGAATCCATGGTCTTGCGGCCCACGACTTCGCGCATGGCGCTTTCGGCGGCATGCACCACGGACTGATCAGGGTCACGGGTCTTAAAGAGGTAGTCCTTGGCGGCATTCGGGCGGATACGGTACTGCACGTTAAACTGCACGTCGACGATGTTTTCATCGTCGGTAAGCATCAGCGCTTCCCGTAAGCGGCTCGTCGTTCCGCGGATACCGATCTCAGCCTTTCGGACGCTTGAGACGTCCACGATTTCGGCCTCCTGAATGGGCCAGGGCATGCGCCAGTTAAAACCGGCGGAGGCGTCCTTGGTGTACTTGCCGAAGGTCGTCACGACACCCACCTGCCCTTCAGGGACGATGTAAAAGCCGCTTGCGGCCCACGCGACGACCGCAACGCAGGCAAGTACGGCAATGCCGCCCAAACCGAAACCCACGCCGTCGGGCACCTTCGGGAAACGCGAACGGTTGCCGCGGCCTGAGGGCGGGTTATTCGACGGGGGTTCGTCCCCGCCGTTATCGGGCCTGAAGTCGTTTAACCCGCGGTCATCAAAATTTTTTTCCTGCGGGTTTCTGCCGCGGTTAGCCTGCCCGCGGCCGCCCAAAAGGCCGCCCAAGGCACGGTTAAAGTCATCCCAGAGCTGATCAAGGTCCGCGGCGCCGTTTTGCTGCTGCCGGGGGCGGCTGTTATTGTCGGCGCGCGGCTCTTCAGCGCGCGGCATATCCCCGCGCGGCGCCTCGGCCTGAGGCGCACCGGTCCGGGGCGCATCGCTTCCTGCGGGCTGCGTGTTTTCCGCCTCATTTTTGGGCGTCTCGCCTCCGGTCTGCGCCGGTTTTGTCTGATCGTCGCCGGTACGGCCCCAGCGGGGGTCATTAAGGGACATATCAATTCCTCTCTGAGTTTATATTCAATCAGCGGGTCTGCCGGCACAACGCGTCTCCCCGGTGCCGTCAGCTTCCGCACATCAGTTTTTCGGGTCCGAAAAGTTGTCGTTGCCGTCCAAAATTTCCGCCGCCTCGCGCTCCCAGTCTTCGGGTTCCCGGGGCAACGATTTGTTTTCCTCGGCCCAGACGTGCTTAAACTCTGCCACGGCATGACGCAGATCGTCAATGCCCTCGCCCGTTAAGGCGCTCACCGTCACGGACTTCACCGTGCCGTCGTCGCGCCTGACAATCCCGGGCGTCATCCCCGAACGGTCGATTTTATTAAAGACTGTGATGACGGGGACGGTGTCGGCCTCAATTTCACGTAAAACTTCGTTAACCGAAGCAATCTGCTCGTCTTTGACGGCCGAGCTTGAATCAACGACGTGTAAGAGAAGATCAGCATGCACCGTCTCATCAAGCGTTGACTTAAAGGCGTTCACAAGCTGATGCGGAAGCCCCCGGATAAAGCCCACGGTGTCGCTTGCGACAATCCAGTCTTCGCCCTCAAGCCAGCAGCGTCTTGCCGTTGTATCAAGCGTGGCAAAAAGCTGATCGGCCGCATAGGTTTCCGCGCGCGTCAAACGGTTAAAAAGCGTGGACTTTCCGGCATTGGTGTAGCCCACAAGGCTCACCGTCATCGTTTCGCCTTCGCTGCGGGATTTGCGCTGCGTGTCACGCTGCTTCTGCAGTTTTTTGAGCTGATCCCTGAGTTGCTTCACGCGGTTGGAAAGCAGACGCCTGTCCAACTCAATCTGCTTTTCACCGGGGCCGCCGGTCTTACCGAGGCCGCCTCTCTGGCGCTCCAGGTGCGTCCACCCGCGCACAAGGCGCGTGGCGAGGTGCTCAAGGCGCGCCAGCTCCACCTGCAGGCGCCCTTCCTTACTTTTGGCGCGCCGGCGGAAAATTTCAAGAATGAGTTCGGTTCTGTCCATCACCGCTATGCCGCAGGCCTGCGCGATGTTGCGCTCCTGGGCGGCCGAGAGCGCCGCATCAAAGACGACGATGCTTGCTTTTGCTGCCTGCGCGAGATTTTTGATCTCTTCGATTTTGCCGCTTCCTAAAAACGTTGCAGCATCGGGTTTGTCGCGGCGGGCGGCAAGATAACCTGCGGGGACAAGACCGTCGGAGCGCACGAGTTCCGCGAGCTCATCGCCCGCATCAGCCCAAACGGTGCGGCCGATGGCGGCCGTGACAAGAAACGCGCGGGTAGGTTCGGCCTCCCGCGCGCTTTCATAACGAAACTTGGTCAAATTACTCTTCCGGAATACTCGGCATGTTGACGGCGCGGGTCGGAACGACCGTGCTGATGGCGTGCTTGTAGACCATCTGCGTGACGGTGTTGCGTAAAAGCACCACGTACTGATCAAAGCTTTCCACCTGCCCCTGAAGCTTTATTCCGTTCACGAGGTAAATGGAAACCGGAATATGTTCCTTCCTGAGGATGTTGAGAAACGGGTCTTGTAACAGCTGCCCTTTGTTGATCGTGCTCATATTTTTTCTTCTCCGGCACGGGTTTAACGACCGCGCCTTGGCAATAGTTTTTGTTGTTGGTGCCTCGGGCATACGCCCAGAAAGAAACGGCAAAGGTCTGAAAATCCCCTTTGCCGGCTTACTTTCTGTCTGCGGACGTACGTGTCCGGGGAACGGATTGGGTTATCTTATCATCACTTCAGACGGCCGGTTGCGGTGAAACCACACGCCGGCCGGAAAAAATGTACGCATTTGTCACGCAAAGACTACTTTTTGCCCTCTTCCGCGTAAGGATTGCGGCCCGTGCGGAATTCAATCCTCAAGGGTGTCCCCGCGAGATCGAACTTCTCCCGGAAAAAACCTTCGAGGTAACGGCGGTAACTGTCGCTGACGGCCTGCAGGCTGTTGCCGTGCACCACAACCACCGGCGGATTCATGCCGCCCTGGTGCGCGTAGCGCATCTTCGGACGGATGCGGCCGTCGCGGGGCGGCTGCTGAATGCTCACGGCTTCAAGCAGCGCTCGCGTCAGTTTCGGGGTCGGGAGTTTCGCAAACGCCGCCTTATGCGCGTCCACCACCGCCTTCATGAGATGGTTCAGTCCGTTACGCTTTAAGGCCGAAATGTGAATAAAGCGCGCCCAGCGCAGGAAGTTGAACTTTCGTTCGATATCGACGTCCACCATCGAGCGTTTGTAGGAATCCACGCCGTCCCACTTGTTGATGGCCACCACCAAAGCGCGCCCTGCCTCCATTGCGTAACCGGCGATATGCGCGTCGTTCGCGGACACGCCGTCCATCGCGTCAATCACCAGTACCACGACGTTACTTTGCTCGATGGCCTGCAGCGTTTTGATGACGGAAAACTTTTCAACAGCTTCAAAAACACGGCCCTTTTTGCGCAGACCCGCCGTATCGACGAGCTCAAAAGGCCTGCCGTCATACTCAAACTCGGTTTTAATCGCGTCGCGCGTCGTGCCCGGCATATCGTAGGCAATGAGGCGCTCTTCCCCCAAAAGGGCGTTGATGAGCGTGGACTTACCGACATTGGGGCGACCTGCTACCGTCACCTTGATGCGCTTAGGGGCGTCAGGATCGGTCTCTTCGGTCTCTTCTTCGTCCTGAGCGTTCACGAAGGGCTCAAGCACGGTCTGCAAGAGGCCTGAGACCCCCTGCCCGTGCGCGGCGGAAATCCGCCAGGGGTCTCCGAGACCCAATTCGTGAAATTCCGCGACGTGGCTGTCGTCCAAGCCCTCAGACTTATTGACTGCGAGGAAAATCGGGCGGCCCGCGCTTCTTAAGTGCCGTGCGATGCGCTCATCGTGCGGCGTGAGCCCGCTTCTTGCGTCACAGACAAAGATCACGACGTCGGCTTCGGCAATCGCTGCTTCGGCTTGTCCGGCCATCTCCCGCACGATGCCTTCGCTTCTTACAGGTTCAAAGCCGCCCGTATCGACAACGATATAAGCGCAGGGCCCGACCTTACCCTGACCGTACTGACGGTCACGCGTAAGGCCCGGAAAATCCGCCACGATCGCATCACGCGTTCTGGTGAGGCGGTTAAAAAGCGTGGATTTACCGACGTTGGGCCGTCCGACAAGTGCTACGACTGGAAGCATCACGTCACCCGTTTGTGTTTTTGTTTCGTGTTATTCGGAAAGCGTCAGCGCGGCAATTTCGCCATCGGCCGTCTGCACGAGCACGCGGCCTTCGCCCAACGCCAAGGGCGCCACATTCACGGCGCCGGAGACCGTGGTGCGGCCCACGATTTCGCCCGTTGCCTGGTCAAGGGCGTGAATCACACCGTCGTAGTCACCGACCAGAATGACCTTATTCATGGGAACCGGCGCCGAGGGCGTACGCCACTTCAGATCCTTGTTGGTCCACACGGGCTTGCCGGTTTCGTAGTCAAAGGCCTGAATGTCGCCCTGAGCGGTCACAACGTAGACGTTATGCCCGTCACTTACCGGGCCCGTGACGGCGTCAACGGGCTGCGACCAGAGAAGCCTGCCGTTTTGAGAACTCATGCAGACGATATTGCCCTGAAACGCCGCCGCGCACATCATGCGGCCGTCCACAAAGGGCGAGCCCACGACGTCGACAAGCCGCTCGACTTCGGTGATGCCCTTGGGCTGCGCAATCACCGCATCGAAAACCATCTTCCCCTGGGCGTCCAGTGCAAGAAGCCTGCCGTTAGCCTGCCCGACGAGGATTCCGGCCGGGGAAAACTTCATCTGAGCCGCAGTGCGCACGGTAAGCGCCGGAACCTGCGACTGATAGCGCCAGCGGCGCTCGCCGGTTGCCGCATCAAAGGCAGTGACACGGGTGTCGGCGGTGCGCACGACGACAAAACCGGAGCCCACCAGGGGCGGCACGCTCATTTCGCCTGAGAGCTTTACCTGCCAGAGTTTCTTACCGGTTTCATCAAAGACTTCGAGTTCACCCGAGGCGGTACCCACGGCCACAAGACGCCCGTCGGTGCCCACACCCGCGGTGATTTCGCTTTCAGTCTCCGTCTCCCAGAGCTTTTTGCCGGTTGCCGGATCCAGGAGGTAAACACTTCTGTCGCCGGCAGCATAGATGCCGCGCTCGGTGACCGCAGGCGTTAAAAGCCCGGTAAGCGACTCACCCACGCCCGTCGTCCAGTCTTCCTTAATCTGCACGAGTTCGCGGTAGTCCTGCAGTTCCGCCGGTTCATGCGGGTCCGGAGAGCCGCAGCCCGACAAAACAAGTGCCGCCGCGGCAGCTGCCGCCCAAAGTGAAAGCGTACGTTTGATTTTCACGGTAAGGTTTCCTTTTACGGAAGTGTTGGGTTTGACGTCTGTCCGTTACTTTGTCTCAACGGGCAGCGACTGCAGTTTGATGTTAAGAAGCGGCGTGACGGTACCGTCAAAGGCGTCGGCCTTGAGGGCCTTTTCCCAGGCGGCCTTGGCTTCGCCGTAGCGCTTTAAGGCAAAGTAAACGTCTCCGAGACGGTCGTTAAAACTCACGGCATCGGCTTCCAGGGGCTTAGCTGCTGTTAAAACGGAAAGCGCCGCATCGGCCTTTCCGGCATCAAGTTCAATGCCTGCAAGACGCACGCGCGCCGCGGTTTCGTATTCCGGACGGCCGCTTTCGTTAATGATCCAGTTTAAGGCCTGACGCGCTTCATCGGGCTTTTTCTGCCGCTGGGCTTCGGCAGCACGGTAAAAACCGGCAAGACCGGCAAAGACGTTGCCGGGATACTCCTTCATAAGGCCGTCGGCAATGGAAACAACGTTTTTGGCGTCGCCCTGCACGAAGGCGTTCTGCAGCTGCACGTAGGCGATCGTCGCCTTAGAGCCCTGATAACGCTGATACCAGTTCCAGCCGTTCCAGGCGGCAAAGGCAAGGCACCCCACGGTAATCACGGAGAGAACGGCTGTTCCCCACTTTTCCCACCAGGCTTTCAGTTGGTCAAGGGACTCTTGTTCTTCCAAATCGTATGCCATTTTTCAGTGTGTCCTTTGTTGTCTTTGCAAAAATTCCAATGACAGAGGGCTGAAAACAAATCAACCCTTGACAATCCGTTCAATCACTTCAGCTTCAGGCTGCGTCACCTGGTCCTCAAAAACCTGTTCGCCCGCAGTGTTTCTCAAGTGCTTCAGAGTGAGCTTACCTTCAGCGACTTCGCCTTCGCCCGCAATCACGCACCACTGCGCAAGCGACTGGTCTGCGCGCTTCATCTGCGTCTTAAAGGCGGTGCTGCCGGCGTGCACAACAACTCTGAGGCCCTTGTCGCGGAGTATCTCACCCAGGGCGACAGCCTTGCGTTCAGCCTCTCCCTCGTGGTGCACGATGTAGACGTCGCAGTCCGCGGCCTTCATCTCGCCCTTCACTTCCTTCATGAGTTCGATGACGCGTTCGGCGCCGATTGCAAAACCGGCTGCGGGCGTGGGTCTCCCCCCGAGCATTTCGATCAGAGGATCGTAGCGGCCGCCGCCGCAGATCGTCCCCTGGGAGCCGAGCTTATCAGTAATCCACTCAAAAACGGTGTGGTTGTAGTAATCGAGCCCGCGCACAAGACGGGGGTTCACGGTGTAGCTGATCCCGAGGGCGGAAACACCGTCCTCAAGTTTTTTCAGAAACGCCAGGGACTTTTCACCGAGAAAATCAAGTAACTTCGGCGCGGCGTTCACCATCTCCTGCATGTCCGGATTTTTTGTATCCAGAATTCTCAGGGGGTTTGTGAGAAGCCGTCTCTTTGCGTCTTCGTCCAAAATATCGGCGTTTTGCTGAAAGTACGCAATGAGCGCCTCGCGGTGCTTGGCGCGCTCTTCGAGTTCGCCCAGGGTATTGAGTTCGAGGCGCGCTTCAATTCCGAGCGCTTTCCAGAGACGCGCGATCATCGCGAGAAGCTCGACATCGATGTCGGGACCGGCAAAACCGAGGGCTTCGCAGCCGAACTGATGGAACTGCCGGTAGCGGCCGCGCTGCGGGCGCTCGTGCCGGAACATCGGCCCGAAGTACCAGAGGCGCTGCGGGGCGTTGTAGGTGAGGCTGTGCTCAATGGCGCAGCGCACGACGGCGCTCGTATTTTCCGGACGCAGGGTGAGTTTTTCACCGTTCATGCTGTCTTCAAAGGAATACATTTCCTTTTCGACAATATCGGTCACTTCCCCGATACCGCGGGTAAAAAGCGCCGTCTGCTCAAGAATCGGCGTGCGGATCTGACGAAAACCGTAGAGCGACGCCGTACGGCGGGCCGTATCGGTGAAAAACTCCCATACAGCGCTTTCTTCGGGGAGCATGTCGGGCATCCCCTTGATGCCGGCGATCTTAATCTTTGCCATTTTGCTCTTTCCTTTAATTCTTTTTGCCGGACCAGCGCTTCTCGACGTAGTCCTCAATCATCTGTTTAAATTCCCCGGCCATTGCGTCGCCCTTAAGGCCCGCAACCTTGGCGCCGTCCACAAAGACCTGCGCAACCGGCGACTCCCCGCGGCCGGGCAGGCTGATGCCGATGTCGGCTTCCTGGCTTTCGCCCGGGCCGTTCACAATGCAGCCCATCACCGCCACCTTCATCATTTCGCACCCCGGGCGCGTCTTGCGCCACTCGGGCATGCGGCTTCTTAAAAAATCTTCCGTTTCCTGTGCGAGCTGCTGAAAAAGCGTGCTCGAGGTGCGCCCGCACCCGGGGCACGATGTCACCTGCGGGGCAAAGTGGCGCATGCCCATCGACTGCAGAAGCTGCTGCGCGACAATCACTTCCTGCTCTCGCGCCTTACCCGGTTCCGGGGTAATGGAAATGCGGATCGTGTCACCGATCCCTTCGGCAAGCAAAACCGCAAGCGCCGCGGTACTGGCGACCACGCCCTTGGTGCCGATACCGGCTTCGGTAAGTCCCAGATGCAGCGCCCAGTTGCCGCGCTTGCTTAACGCGCGGTAAACCGTGATGAGCTCGGTGACGTCGCTTACCTTCGCGGAAAGCACGATGTGGTCAGCAGGGAGCCCGATTTTTTCAGCAGCCTCAGCGCTTTGCACGGCGCTTTCCACCATGGCGTCCAAAAGCACTTCCTGCGGCGTTTTGGGGTTGGCGAGCGCGCGGTTGGCGTCCATCATGCGGGCGAGAAGCTCTTTATCGATGCTGCCGCCGTTAACGCCAATCCGAACCGGCTTATCGTAGCGGCAGGCCGTTTCCACCATCACCGCAAAATTGTTGCCGTGGTTTTCTCCCTTACCGACGTTACCGGGGTTGATGCGGTACTTGGAAAGGGCCTTGGCACACTCAGGGACTTCGGTTAAAAGCTTGTGACCGTTATAGTGAAAGTCCCCCACAAGCGGCACAAAGCAGCCGCAGGCATCGAGCCGCTCGCGGATCGCGGCCACGGCCTTGGCGGCTGCCGGGGTATTGACCGTGAGACGCACGAGTTCAGAGCCGGTTGCGGCAAGCCGCACCGTCTGGCACACCGTGGCGTCAATGTCTTCGGTCGCGGTATTGGTCATGGACTGCACGACCACGGGGTAACCGCCCCCGATCACCACGACGTTATCCGCATTTCTGACGCTTACCGCATGCGTTGCACGGCGTTCTTTGTAAACGCTCATCGTTTCAACCGTTACTCTCAGTGTGAGGCCGCCGCATCTTTGACAAGAAGATCACGGGCCTCTTCCTTTTGCTGCACGAGGCGGATCGCACGGCGCGTGCGGTCGCGCACTTCGCCTGCCAACTGCCCGCAGGCTGCGGCAATATCATCGCCGCGCGTTTTGCGCACCGTCGTGACAATACCCGCGTCGTTCAAAATCTTTGCAAAAGCCAGAACCTTCTCGCGCTCTGGCTGCTTTAAGTCCGAGTCCGGGAAGGGATTAAAGGGAATGAGATTAAATTTGCAGGGCACGGTCTTCACAAGCTTCACCAGAGCCCTTGCCTGCTCGGGCGCGTCGTTGATGCCGCCCAAAAGCAGATACTCAAACGTGATGAAGTCCCGAGGCGCCACCTTCAGATAGCGCCGGCAGGCCGCAAGAAGCTCCTCGAGCGGGTGCTTCTTATTGACGGGCATGAGCTTATCGCGCAGCGCATCGTCGGGCGCATGCAGACTCACCGCAAGTGCCACGGGCACCGCTTCGCCCAACTTATCCATCTGGCGCACAAGGCCCGAGGTGGAAACCGTCACGCGGCGGCGCGAAAGCCCGTAGCCGTTGTCGTCCAGAAAAATTCTCAGGGCCGGAATGACGTTATCGAGGTTTTGCAGGGGCTCGCCCATCCCCATCAGCACAACATTGCTGATCACGCGGTCGTTGGGGTCGGTAATGCCGGCTTCGCGCCTTAATTCCCGCTCGGCGGTCCAGAGCTGCCCCACAATTTCACCGGTCGTGAGGTTGCGGTTAAAGCCCTGCTTACCCGTGGAGCAGAAAAGGCACCCCATGGCGCAGCCCGCCTGCGTTGAAATACAGAGCGTTCCGCGGTCGTCTTCCGGGATAAAAACCGCCTCGACGGCGTTGCCGTTACCCACATCAAAGAGCCATTTGCGCGTACCGTCGGCGCTTTTGTGTTCCCTAATGATCGATGGCGCTTTGATGTAGGCCAGGTCCTTCAACCTGGCCCGGAACTCTTTGGCAAGGTTGGTCATGGCATCAAAATCATCGCAGCAGTAGCGGTGAATCCAGCGCGCAAGCTGCGTCGCACGGAAAGGCTTCTGGCCGATTGAGGCGCACCAGGCACGGATGCCTTCGGCGTCAAGGTCCAGAAGATTAATTTTTTCCTGCTGACTGCTCTCAGTTGTCGTCATGACCGTCCTGTGTCCTTCTTAGCGCTTGCAGATCGCAAGGGTCGGGAAGAAGTAAGCGATTTCCACAGCCGCCGTTTCCGGAGCGTCGGAACCGTGCACGGCGTTGGCGTCGATGCTTTCGGCGAAGTCAGCGCGAATCGTCCCCTTTTCGGCCTTCTTCGGATCCGTAGCGCCCATGAGTTCACGGTTCTTGGCGATGGCGTTTTCACCTTCGAGAACCTGAATCATGACGGGACCGGAGATCATGAAGTCCACGAGCGCCTTAAAGAAGGGGCGTTCGCGGTGCACAGCGTAGAAGCCTTCGGCTTCGGCACGGGAGAGCTGACGCATCTGAGCGGCAACAATGCGCAGACCGTTGGTTTCGAAACGGGAGTAGATCTTGCCGATCACGTTCTTGGCGATGGCATCGGGCTTGATGATGGAAAGGGTACGCTGAATAGCCATTTCTTCTTTTCTCTTCTTTGAGAAGTATGCGAGTCTGCGGTTAAGTCCGCCGCAGCAGTCTTTGCCGCAGACACAAAAACACATCGGCTGCGCGCGTCCTTAAAAAAAACCGCGCAGTCGATGCCTGAAAATTCAATCCCCGGCCCTTAAAGGCCAAGGGGCGGTTATTTTAGCATGGAGCCGGTTTTTAAACGCCGTCTTCAGGCACCTTAGAGGCGGCGTCTTTTGCCGTCGTTTCAGGTGTCTGCAGGCTCTCGGCCGCAACCGGCTCCTCCGATTTTTTCTCAGGCTTGGGACCGGGCTCAAGCACCGCCATGCTTTCGACGTGTCCGGTGTGCGGGAACATGTTCATGACGCCCGCGGCACGGATGTGCCAGCCGCCTTCATGGTGCAGAATCGCACAGTCACGTGCAAGCGTTGCCGGGTTACAAGACACGTAGACCACACGCGCGGGGCGCTTGTCGGTTTTCGCAAGCACCTGCGCCAAAGCCTGCGCGCCTTCTCTCGGGGGATCAATGAGCACGCGGTCAATGCCGCCCGACCTTTCCCAGAGCGCATTCCAGTCGTCTTCGCTCCAGGTAAAGAGGTTCCTCGCGATAAAGTCGGTTTTCTCAGCAAGGCCGTTCATTTCGGCGCCGGCCCGCGCCCGGGCCACAAGCCCATCACTGCCTTCTAAGCCCGTGACGTGCGCCGCGCACCGCGCCAGGGGGAGCGTAAAGTTCCCCAAACCGCAGAAAAAGTCCGCGACCTTATGCCCGGGCTTTACGCCCAGAAGATGCACGGCACGCGAAACCATCGTTTCATTTAAGGCGTGATTGACCTGCGTGAAGTCCGTGGGTTTAAAGACGATGTCAACGCCGAATTCCCCGAGGTGAAGTCTCAGCTTATCGGCGTCTTCCGGGTTCATGGGATAGGCGGTCTCAGGGCCCTTGGGCTGCAGCCAAATGTCGGCGCCCTTGTCTTTGCCGAACGCAAGAAGCCTTGCGGAATCGGCCTCCGTCACCGGCTCAAGATTGCGGAAAACAAGCGCCGTATGGCCGTCGCCTGCGACCGCCACTTCAATCTGGGGCATCCGGTCACGCATATCAAGGGAAGCGACGAGCTCACGCATCGCAGGGAGCATGTCGCTGATTTTCTTCGGCAGAATCAGGCACTCTTTCATATCCGCGACATAGCTGGAGCTTTTTTCGTGAAAGCCCACGAGCACGCCGCCCTTTTTCTCAACGTTTCGGACCGTCAGGCGCGCTCTGTGGCGGTAGTGCCAGAAGGGACCGTAAATGGGCGCAAGAAGCGACTCGGCCTTCAATTTTCCGATGTGCCAGAGCGCGTCGGTTAAAACCGCCTGCTTAAAGGCCACCTGGGCATTGGGTTCAAGGTGCTGCATGGCGCAGCCCCCGCAGCTGCCCGGGCCGATGCCGAAATTCGGGCATTTGGGCGTCACGCGCAGCGAAGACTCCTTGAGAATCGTCTTCACGCGCCCGATTTCAAAGTTGGGTTTATTGCGGAAACACTCGTAATCCACGGTTTCGCCGGGCAAAGCACCTTCGACAAACGCAACCTTCCCTTCGTGGTGCCCGACGCCGCGTCCCTCGCCGTCCAGGCGTTCAATCGCAATGCAGTAAACCGGATGTTCCTTGACTTTCTTTGCTCGGGCCATTTTTTTCTAATCTGTTCTCAAAGAAATTAATCAGCCCGGCCGGCATCGGATGACGCTCGACCGGGCACGGGGTGTTTTTTGTACGCTCCGCGTTTAGGGTTCTTTACGCGGCTCAAGATACTTCATGGGATCAAGCGGCGGCCCCTGACGCACTTCAAAGCGCATCTTGGCGCCCGTGTCGCTGTCGGAATCCCCCATCAGGGCAATCGTCTGCCCCTTGCGCACGCTTTCATTGATGCGCACAAGGATTTTGGAGGTGTTGCCGTAAACCGTCACCAGGGGCATCGCGCTCTTACCGGGCAGACGCACGTTGTGGCGCACGATCACGAACTGACCGTAGCCCTTGACGTTCTGACCCACGTACTGCACCGTACCGTCAAGCACGGCCTTAATGGGTTCGCCGATCGTGCCCGCGATATCAATCCCCATATTGCCGGTCTGCTCGTAGGTAGCGATCACCGCTCCGGGCACAGGCCACGGGAACTGAATTTCACCGCGGGCGGCGGCTTCACGCATCGCCCTCTGGGCTTCAATTTCGCGCGTCGCGGCTTCATCCGGCGTCTCAGGGCGCTTGGCAACTTCAACCGCCGCACCCGCTGCGGGTGCTGTTGTTGTCGCAGTCACGGTTTCGCCCCCCGCCGCAGGAACCATTTCAATGGTCTCACCCATCACCGTCGTTTCGGCGGGCTCGGTCTGAGGGATTCTGAGTTCAGTTCCGATCGAAATCGTCGTCGGATCGGAAATACCGTTTAAGGCGGCGAGTTCCCTCGGGTTCACGCCGTAGCGCACGCCGATGTTGTAGAGCGTATCGCCGGCAACCACCACGTGCGTGCGGCCGCTTGAAACCGGGGCTTTTTCTTTCGCGAGGTAGGGCGAAGCCGGCACCTGCGTTGAGGAACCTTCCTCAATGGGTACGGTCGTTGCCGCACTCTCACTGCCCCGCGCGTGGTTTTCAATCGGGGCCATCGTGGTCGTGGTGGAGCAGCCCACCAGGGTTGCCGCGGCCGTTGCGGCAAAAAGAAGTTTCAGCTGCATGAATTCAGTTGCTCACAAAAATAGGTTCGGGCCGAAAACTGCCGGATATTTTACTGAAGCCATTTGGCGGCATCAGCAACGCGGTTGTGGGCCGTGAGGTCAATCTGCAGGGGTGTTGCCGACACAAAGCCGTGGGACACCGCCCAAAAGTCCGTGCCCGGTCCGCAGTCACGGGGGTCGCCCGCTGCGCCCAAACGGTAAACCGCAGGCTGCTGCGTTCCCGGCTGCAGAATGAGCGGATACGCGTTGTGGCGTCTGCCGAGGCACGTAGCCATAATGCCCTCAAATTCGTCGGCGGCAAGGTTGGGCATATTGACGTTTAAAAGCACAGGATCCGTTCCCGTTTTACGGCTTAAAAACCGTTCCACCACAACGCAGGCCATATCCACTGCGGAATCGAGATTTTTCCAGCCCTTTTCAATCTGGCTGAAGGCAATGGAGTCAATCCCGAAGACGTAGCCTTCGATCGCCGCAGCGACCGTGCCGGAATAAAGCGTGTCATCGCCCATATTGGCGCCGCAGTTAATCCCGGAAACAACAAGATCTGGCTTATCTTTGAGAAACCCGGTGAGCGCCGTATGCACACAGTCCGAAGGCGTTCCCTTCACCACAAACACGTTTTCCGCCGTCTGCATGACCGAAAGCGTTTTATTAAGCGTCAGGGCGTTACTCGCACCGCTTTGGTTGCACTCAGGCGCAAACACCGTCACGCGGCCAAAATTACTCATCGCGTGCGCGAGCTTCTGAATACCGGGCGCGCTGTAGCCGTCGTCATTACTCACCAGGATATGCATGGCTTTCAAAGAGAAAAACAATCCGAAAACGGCAGTGTACAAGAGGCCAGGCCAAAAGACGTGCCTTCCGGCACCGATTGTGTTTCTGACGCGCAGATGACAGTTCTGTCAGAGAGTGCGTCTTTCAGATTGGGCTCAGCCCGCTCGCGCACCATTGCGCACACCGTCGGTCGCTGACCGATCCCATTTTTTTTCGGAAACCTTACAAAAAATGCTGAAAAATCTGTTTACCTCCCGCGCTCTCTGCGCCGACTTCGGGCTTCTTATCCTGCGCGCGGGCCTCACGCTTTCCCTGCGGGAAATTCTGTGATTTGGAGACTGAGAACCGGCCGGTTTGTGATTACTGCACACCGGCCGTTTTCTTATTCTGCGGAGAAAAACTGACTCGCTGTCCGGAGCCACGGACAGAAGAATGAAAAAAGGAGACAACTTTCGTCATCTCTTGGCGGCGGGATTCCGTTTTCTCAACAACCATTGAGATTTTCAGCATCATCGCCTTACGTTTGTACCTTAGTTTGTACCATACGGCCAAAGCAACAGAAAACACCAATCGGAAACAATCACTTCACTACCTCTGCAAGGGCAGCGTGCTTTGCGGCCGTTCGCTGCCATCCGGCGCCGCACTTTGAACCAGCCTCAGCCAGCTCTTGTACCAGTCGTTGGCAGCGGGCAAGTCGCTTTCTAAGAGACTCGACGGTATCGTCTTGTCCACTGCCACGGTTGACGTTGCGCAGCCGCTCAAGAGCACGATCAAGCTCAGAGCGCACACTGTTGTATTCGCCCTGCGCCAGCAGGATGGTGTCCGTTGCGGCCGCAAGTTTTGCTGCATGTGTCGTCTGCTCCTTCTGAACGGCCTCTGCCTGCTTACGTTGCATTCCGGCAATTTCCGCCAAGTAATACAAATGCGTTACATACCAGCCGGAAACGGCCGAGGCACAACAGGCAATGATGGTTGTCTTGTTCATTCCTTTTGTTCCGGCTTCTTTTCATCGCCGGATGTCAGGGAATTTCCGATCATCACGCCGGCTGCAGACCCCGCGGCACCGCCAAGAACGAACTCCAGTCGCATGTTCAGGACCGCGAGATAGTCCTCCATCAGTCCCTGCTGGATGCGAAGCAAGGACTTCGTGCGCTGATCCAGCTTCGCGAAGCTGAAACCGACAATAAAAACTGAAAGGCGTTCCAGGCGCTCCTGCACCTCATCACGTTCTTTAACCAGTCGTTTCTTCCAACACATCATTCCTCTCCTTCAATCCCATACAAGTTAAAAACTCGTCAGCCCGGCGTTTCTCAAGCCCTGGCAACTTAACGCCTCCCTGGTAAACCCATCTCCGCAGCTCGCTGCAGGCTCCGCTGTAGTCGCCGGCATTTAACTTCTTTACAAGAGTAGATCCGCAGAACTGCTCTTCCCCAACGTTGAAAGCGAAAGATGTGTAAGCATCGAACTCATCCTGAGAAAGCGGAACCTTCACGCACTTCACCAAAGAGCCCTCGGCCTGAGCCACGTCCTTGCGCAACCGGCTGAGCGCCTGTGGAACCGATACTCGATCCCCAGGCCTGACGCCCTGGGTGCTGCCAAATCCAATCGTCCAGACGTCCTGAGCCGTCGGCATGTATGCAACTTCGCTGTATCCCTCGTAGCCAGCAATGGCAAGCAGGCCCGCCGCGCTCAAGCTAAGAACCGCTGCTGCCAATCTTTTCATCGTCCTTACCCCGCGCACCATCGATCTTGGCCGCAATTCTGGAGTTGTCACGGATCACGTTCACCACCAGTGGACCGGCACCGGAAAACTTATCGGTCCTCTTCTTCCGGAAATAACGGAACGTGTCGAAAAACTTGGGAAGCGCCCCGACGGCCATAATCAGGATGTAAATACAGGTGAGTACCGATACCCAATCTGCCATGTTGATCCCCGCCAGAGAGAGGCCGCCGACGCCTATTCCCGGGCTTGCTTTTGCCAGCCCGGCAGCGGATGACGGTAGCAGACCTCCAATAATTTGTTTCATTGGCGCACCTTGTTCTTCAGTCATGGGGGCCTCTGCATTCACAAAAAACATTCCTTGAAACAGTGGGCCACATAACCGCCTGACAGAAGCGTTCCGAGGACAAAAAATACCCATCGGCCTAAGCGTATTACCCACGGAAGTTCATGATCTTTTTTCATTTCTGGCATAAGCTCGCCCAATCTGAGTACTGTTAAAATATTGTTCATGGAAATTCCCGTGTAACTTTCCATCAAGCCCCCGAGTGATTGCAGTCACTGCGGGGGATTCATTTGTCTGCAGGGTAAGCAGAAACTCCCTCCCCGTGGCAAGATTTCTTTACTTCACAAAAAGCCCGGGGATCCCCGGACCTGCAGCTACTTCTCGTTCACTTTCTTCAGCTTCTCCAGATTGTCTGAAATTTCATTGAGCTTTTTGACACGCTCGGCGATGTTGTCGACCGTGTGGCCAACGAAGCTCTTGAAGGCCTCGTCCGATACGGAACCCTTGGCGCGCGCCCGGGCCTTGGAGCGTATCTGCCCCTGCAGCTCACGAATCTCTCCACGGGCTTGTCCGGCTTTACGCCCGGCCTCCTGCTCAAGATCGACGGCCCGCATCTTGATACCCAGCGTATTGATAAGCGCCCGAGACATCTCCATGTTGCGCCCCTGCCAGTCCGTACCCGTATAGTCGAAGAACGGATCAAGCGTGAAGGATGTACCCGCGGCGGAGGCAACGCCGTTAGCCAGACGGTTGAAGTGATAACTCCCCGGTGCCAGAGCCGGCGCAATATTCCGCCAGACATAACCTAAACGCTTCATGCTCGCCTCACCGGCATCATCCGTTCGGCCGACAATGTCGCGCCCGGTGAAGGCGTCCTTATTGGCAAAGATCGACAAGAAGAGGCCGATCGTCGGAGAGTTCGGCATCAGCGGCTGCAACCAAGGAACGCCGCCCATCTGATTGTTGGCGTCGAGCATGTCTCCGCCCGGCACCAGGCGGGAGGCGTCAAGAAAGTTCGGCGTCCCGTCGGAGTTCGTCCATGTTCGGATGAACTTTGGAGTAGCAAAGATCGAAAACCCCTGGGAGCTTTCCGGAAGCAAAGAGCGTTCGGCCGCTTCCATTTCTTGAGCCCGTTTCCAAATCTTCTCCCAGTCGTCATCATCGGCACCAGCCGCAGCGGCCGCAGAGAGATATGCCGCCTTATTGAATGCAAAGCAAATCGCCGCCGGCAACAGGAAACGGTGCGGATACACCATGGCCGTACGCAGGAGAACAGGAATCGCCTTATAAGTCCAAGAGAAGAACGGCAGAACGCTGTCCCGCACCGCTCGGGCCCCGCTCGGCAGGTCGTCATAAGCGAAGATGTACTGATTCGCCAGATCAACAGACTGCTCCGGAGTCAAACCTTCGCTGCGCCCCTTACGGTAAATAAGGAGTTTGAAGAAAGCATCCTCGAACTCGTAGGCGGCCCGAAGCGAACGGCGGAATCCGAGCGAGAAAACCGTCAGGAAAAGATCGAAAACCTTTTCGTAAGCCGGCTTCATCCCCGTGAGCTTCTCCCGAACGTCATCAAGCGGTAGAAGTTCGAGAACTTCATTACGCATGAAAGAGCCGGAAAGGAGCCCCGCTTTCACGGCTTCCTGATATGTCGCATCCTGCTTGTAGATAGACTCGACCGTCTTGAAATAAGTCGGCGCATCCCAGGCATTGACGCCGGCAAAATGCGCCATTGCAACGTTGCCAACCGTGTTGTTGAGATGAGCTACCGGGTTAAGAGCCGTCTTGCCCTCCTTCCAGGCCGACATAAAGCTGTGCCACAAGCGGGTAAACGTTGTCTCCGGTTCGCCGTAGTGCGAAATCTGACTCCATACCTCCGGCGCGACATAAAGGCCCGCGAGCTTGCCGTAGCGCTTCACCTTGCTGCCGTCACCGATTGTGGTGTCGGGGATCTTCACCCAGCCGTCCTGGGCAATCTTCCCGGCAAACTCAGGATTCTCGGCAATGCCGGCAAAGAACCGGAAGAGTGCGATGTCTTTCTGCGAATCCATGTATCCCAGAACAAGGCGCACCATAGCGTCCCGTTCTTCGCCCATCAGCGCTCGCTCCTGCTGAGTGAAGTCGCGCCACATGATGACTTCCGGGACCTTCGGCCGTTGGCCCGTACCAGTGAAATCCAAGAATCCCTGGGCATCTGACCAACCCGGATCACGAACCTCCCAGCCGAGTGCCTTGTGGTTGGCAATGTCCTGCTCGCCGACGACTTGACGGAAAATGCCGCGCCCCTTAAAGGAATTGCCCCGAATGCCCTTAACCGACTTGCGGCCAAACAATTTGTCAAAGCTCTGTTTTGCATCCTTCAAAAGGGCAGTCTGTTTCAGATAGACGCGCGGCAGATATTCACCGCGCCAGCGGTCTGCCGATTCCTGAGTCAGCAACCCCTCTGCAAGCATCTGATCGGTCTGCGTATCCATCAAGTTACTGACGGCCGCGGCCACCTGGACAACATGCTCAGGAGGATTGACTCCGGGAGCTACGGTCTTTTCCACAATATCAGATACCAGACGGCGCTCGGCCTCCGGCATCTGAGACAAGGCCGTTGCGACCTCGCCCACGGCATCCGTTGCCTGCTGCAACTCAGCCTTATACCGGCGGTACTGCATCCGGAACTCAGTAGATAGCGGATTCAGGTTAAAACGATGACCGGACTTCTCATCAATCAAGTCGAAAAGCGTATGCGCTGCCCGAGCCACGTTGGCGTAAGCCCATTCTCCAGGCGCAAATGTCATACGGCCGAGATTGTCGCGACCAACAATTTTTCCAGAACGCTTAAATCCCCAGGCGGGAGTGCCGGTATCAAGCCTATGGCTAAGCACCTGAGTGACGGGAGATTCTTCCCCTGATGATGTTCCGCTCTTACTGAACTTGAGCCCGGATGTACCAGCCCTCTTTTCTCTTCCGAGCTCACGGACATTGGCAATGGCCAAATCAACGAGCTCCTTCTCCTTCAGGTTTTCCGCCTGAACGAAAAGTCCTCGATGGTAAAGCCATAGGCGTATTGCCCGGATGACCTTCTCGAACCACTCACGAATCGGGCGAGAAGACTTCTCCTTGTTATTGACGACATGCTCAGCCAGATAAGCGAATGCCTCTTCTTCCTGACCTTTCTTGATGTTCTTGCGGCCGCCGACTGTTTCAATAAGCCCCGCGTCTTCCATAC
>OAWP01000561.1_pt1 | contig 30695 bp, 20 predicted proteins | sample 1517081 | NCBI WGS metagenome assembly OAWP01 (sample SAMEA2580167, study PRJEB22360) | human gut metagenome | biome: human gut; feature: human-associated habitat; material: faeces | place: Denmark | collected 2008/2010 | reverse complement strand
AGGTTAATGGCTTCATCAAGAAGTGAAAGAAACTGGTATTTGTCGTTGTCGAATTTATTTTGGCAATCTTCAAAAACTTCTGCCAAAGTGAGCTACTTATGTGTTATCATATAGGTATATCTCCTTTTGGTGGATTGGTTTATAGTTGTTTACAACTCTATTTTACCATAAATCTTGAGGAGATATTTTATTTTAACAATAAAAAAATGCCGTATTTATGCGACTTTTGGCGTTTCGCAAACACCTAAAATTTTTATTTACCGAAATGAGAACAACTATGAAAAAGAACTTAAAAAGATTTATTTCGTTCATATTAATCACTATGCTTACCATCTCGTTAAGCATTCCTGTCTTAGCCAAAGAGGTGCCGACAAACGAAAAAATTAAAGTCACCGATGAAATCGCAATTCAAATGGCAGAAAATTTTGCCAAAGGAGCCTATACCGAATTATCTTTATCTGCTGCTAATCCAATAAAGCTTTATGAATCAACAGGGAAAGCTATTGGTTATATTGTTAATTATTATTACAACAGCACCCCTTATGGATATGTCATATTTGATACTACCGGCTCCTCACTTATCTCAGAATATTCTTTTGGCCCAAATGCTAAAAGTCCATATGATATTATTGCATCTTCGACCCAAAGCACATATTCATTAAACAATGCACCACTTATTAAAACTGCACCGTTTACCTATGGACTTGTGGATGAATCCAATGGAACTTTAACAAACAATTACGGAGAAACTGAATCTATAAATCCAAGCACATATTCTATAAATTCAGATGGAAAAGATCCATCAAGTTGGTCTGATGTATTTTTGGAAATTCAAACAATTTATGAAAATTACAATCTTGTTACTACCAATCATTTAGACGAATTCTTGGCTTTTAGTGAAGATTATATTGAAGATCAGACAGCACATTACGCTTGTGCTATCAGCGCATTATATGCTTGTGCTGCATATTACGGTGCACTAAACTTTGCTGATGTATCTGGAGATTATTTAGGATTATGGGAAGCTACTGGAACTTCTGTAAGCAGTACATCAAATGGAATTACATATGGAATTACAGATGTCTATAATGTTGGTCCTGGCTTTGTATCCTTCTGTGCAGATAAAGGAGTAACAGTTTCTCAAAACACGGTAGACAATCCTAATTACCGTTTTTTTACTAATTGTATAGATGGTGGTAATATGGCAGTTGTTCATTGCGGAATAATTAATGAAGATGATAACATACGTTCCGGTCATTCCATGGCTGTTCAGGGATATGCCACTATACAAAGCAAAAGCTCTGGAAATCAACTCCATACTTTAATGGTATTTGATGGTTGGAATGAATATGTACGATATTTAAATTTAGATTTTGGAAACTGGACTGATTTGCGAGGTACAACTTTTAATGGATAAAAAAAAGCGACTACTTATTCTAATATTTGTATTAATATTAAGCGGAATTGTTGTGATATTCATACATAAAAATGGTTCCATGAAAGGAGATTCTATTATGGAAGAAAATGCTATTTCCGGAGATGATAATACTCATTGGTTCCATTCAAACGGTATCATCACATCCATAGATAACTCTCAAAAAAAAATCTGTGTTGATATCAGTCAAAAAAATAATTTTTTTGATGGTACCAATATTACATTAAATTGCAACAAATCATCTCTCGACATTACATATTTAGAGGCTGGTCAAGAAATTACTTTCTATTTCTTTGAGAATAATGTACTTGACACTGAAGTTGCAATAGAGAAACTAAATATCGTTACACCATAACCTTTAGGGATTAGATAGTGTTCATCTAATCCCTTTTATTATGCTATGACATAATATTGGCACATCTCTGTGATTGAAGTGTAAATTTACACATGCTACAATAAGTATTGCTTATAGTTTTCTTTATTTTCAGCACCTATAAATGGTGCTTTTTTGTACCCGTAATTCATTCAATCACTGACAACTTGTTCTAAGTATTTTATACGTACAGCATACTTAACCATATACCAAACGTAAACTGTACATACAGCCATACGTATAACGTTTTCTATTTGTATAGAAAAGATGCGGAGCATGTGAATGAAATTCTGAATCAGGAGAAATCAATCTATATTTAGATAAGCGAAATGATAGAAAACGACATACTGCGGGATGTGCTTTTGGAGGATGAGCGCGTGCCGAGCACAAACGAGCTTGCAAAGCTGTATGCGATAAATCCGTCTACAGCGGCAAAGGGCATAAATATACTTGTGGATGCAGGAATTTTGTATAAGAAAAGAGGGATTGGAATGTTTGTGAGTGACGGAGCAAAGGAAGTAATAAGGACAAAGCGGAAAGCCCGTTTTTGTTAAAGTTAAACAATATAACGTAGCGAAAAAACAAAAACCAGAAAATTTTCGTCTACATGACGAAAAACAGTAAAGTTTTTAATGTTTATCGAAAAATATTCTATAGTGATTCCCGAAATATTTTTGTATACTAGCCTTACCAACAAAACAAAGGGGGACAAAAATATATGAAGAAAAAATTTGTTGCAATCATGATGGTAGCTGCTATGGCAGCGTCAATGGCCGCTTGTGGATCAGATGGGGGTTCTTCTGATACACAGAAAGGGGGAAGCAGCACAACGACATCAGATGTTGCAAACAAGGACAAGCCACTTGTGTGGTTCAACCGTCAGCCATCAAACAGCTCAACAGGAGAGCTTGACACAACAGCACTCAACTACAACAAGGATACCTATTATGTAGGTTTCGATGCTAATCAGGGAGCTGAACTTCAGGGAGAAATGGTAAAAGAGTATATCGAGAAGAACATTGATACGATCGACAGAAATGGGGATGGCGTTATCGGATATGTACTTGCAATCGGTGATATCGGACACAACGATTCAATTGCAAGAACAAGAGGTGTTCGTAAAGCTCTTGGAACAGGCGTAGACAAGAGCGGCGAGATTGACAGTGCACCGGCAGGAACAAACTCAGACGGAAAAGCAGCTGAGGTTCAGGACGGCAAGATTACTGTAAACGGCAAAGACTATGTAGTAAGAGAGCTTGCTTCACAGGAGATGAAGAACTCAGCAGGAGCTACATGGGATGCAGCTACAGCAGGAAATGCAATCGGAACATGGTCATCATCATTTGGCGAGTCAATCGACGTAGTTGTTTCTAACAACGATGGAATGGGAATGTCAATGTTCAATGCATGGTCAAAGGACAACAAGGTTCCGACATTCGGATACGATGCCAACAGTGATGCAGTAGCAGCTATCGCAGAGGGCTATGGCGGAACAATCAGCCAGCATGCTGACGTTCAGGCTTACCTCACACTTCGTGTACTTAGAAACGCACTCGATGGTGTAGATATTGATACAGGTATCGGCACAGAGGATGATGCAGGAAACGTATTAAGCGATGATGTATATGTTTACAAGGATGATGAGAGATCTTACTACGCATTAAACGTAGCAGTTACAGCAGATAACTACAAGGATTTCACAGATTCAACAGTTGTATGGGCACCTGTTTCAAAACAGCTTGATTCAGGAAAGCACCCTACAAAGAAGGTATGGCTGAATATCTACAATGCTTCAGATAACTTCTTAAGCTCTACATATCAGCCACTCTTACAGAAGTATGATGATCTCTTAAATCTTGATGTTGAGTACATCGGTGGTGATGGACAGACAGAGTCTAATATCACAAACAGACTTGGAAATCCAAGCCAGTACGATGCATTCGCAATCAACATGGTTAAGACAGATAATGCAGCTTCTTATACAGCTCTTTTGAACCAGTAAAAGTATTTAAAGCACTTAGTTGGGGAGGGAAAAATCTCTCCCCAAAATAAAGTGTATACAGACGACAGCAAATATAGAGTTAGGAGCAGGAAGTATGGGCGATAAGAATAATGAAAACATCTTATCGATTCGTGGCATGAGCAAGTCATTTGGACGAAACAGGGTTCTTGACCACATCAATTTAGATGTGAAAAAAGGTACTGTAATGGGTCTCATGGGGGAGAACGGAGCCGGTAAGTCGACAATGATGAAATGTCTTTTTGGTACATACCAGAAGGACGAGGGAACTATATATCTGGACGGAAAAGAGGTAAGCTTTTCAGGTCCTAAGGATGCACTGGAAAATGGAATAGCGATGGTGCATCAGGAGTTGAACCAGTGTCTTGAGAGAAATGTCGTAGACAATCTGTTTCTCGGAAGATATCCGGTCAATTCATTTGGTATGATTGATGAAGGACGCATGAAAAAAGAAGCGTCTGAATTATTCAGAAAGCTGGGAATGACAGTTAATCTCGAGCAGCCGATGAAAAACATGTCAGTATCACAGCGACAGATGTGTGAGATTGCAAAGGCAATATCATACAACTCAAAGGTTATAGTATTGGATGAGCCTACATCATCACTTACGGTACAGGAGGTTGAAAAGCTGTTCCAGATGATGAGGATGCTTCGTGACCAGGGTATTTCACTTATCTATATTTCTCACAAGATGGATGAGATTTTTGAGATTTGTGATGAGATTTCGGTTCTTAGAGATGGAAATCTGGTCATGACAAAGAGCACAAAAGAAACAAATATGAATGAACTGATTGCAGCGATGGTTGGACGAGTACTGGAGAACAGATTCCCTCCGGTAGACAACAAACCAAAGGATGTAATCTTGTCAATACAGCATCTTTCGACAAAGTACGAGCCACATCTGCAGGACATCACATTTGATGTGCATGAGGGGGAGATATTTGGACTATACGGACTTGTCGGAGCAGGTCGTACAGAGCTTCTTGAGACGATTTTCGGAATCAGGACAAGAGCTGCGGGACGAGTATATTTTAAGAACCAGCTTATGAATTTCACCTGTGCAAAGGAGGCTATGGACTATGGCTTCGCACTTATCACAGAGGAAAGAAAAGCAAATGGACTTTTCCTTAAGGGAAATCTCACCTTTAACACAACAATCGCAAATCTCGGTTCTTATAAGAATGGACCGGCACTTTCAGACAGCAAGATGACAAAGGCCACCTCTGATGAGATAAAGATTATGCACACAAAGTGTATGGGACCGGAGGATATGATTTCGGCTCTGTCAGGAGGAAACCAGCAGAAGGTTATCTTTGGTAAATGGCTTGAAAGAGGACCGCAGATATTCATGATGGATGAGCCTACAAGAGGTATCGATGTAGGTGCCAAATATGAGATTTACGAGCTGATAATCAATATGGCAAAGCAGGGTAAGACAGTCATTGTAGTTTCATCTGAGATGCCTGAGATCCTTGGTATAACAAATCGTATCGGAGTCATGTCAAACGGACGACTCTCAGGAATTGTCAATACAAAGGAAACCAATCAGGAAGAGCTGCTGAGACTCAGTGCAAAGTACCTATAATAAAGGGAGAAGACGGATATGGCTAATAGTAAGATTTTAACGGCTGAGCAGGAGCGTGCTCTGCGCCAGCCTATCGACGAATATGTTGGTGGAATACAAAAAGAAATTGATGCACTCAGAAAAGACGGAACTACAAGGGTTGTAGAGTGTCAGTCAGCGATAGCAGGCATCAAGAGAGATAAAACTCTTTCAAAGGGCGAGAAAGAGTCAGAAATAGCAGCCTGCGAGAAAGAGCTTGCAAAGGCAAAGGCTGTTGAGGCAAAGAACAAGGATGAGATTTCAAAGCTCATCGCCAAGGCTGAAAGCTATTTAAAGGAAAATTTTGATTCAAAGTATTACAATGCCGTTAAGGCAAGCTGTGAGGCGGAAAAGGCAGAGGCGCTTGCTGCTCATAATGAGAGAATGGCAGAGCTTGATAAAAAGCACAAGGCTGCTCTTGCAAAGACATCAGACAGCACCGAGATAAAGGAAGAAAACTACGTACACAAGAATCGTATTTCAAATGAGAAGCTTGAGCTCGAGAAAGAGTATCAGACGATCAAGGACAAAAAGCATGAGGCATATAGCTACAAGTATCACCTGATTGATATGCTTCGTCTTTCAAAGTTCACATTTATGGAGAAAAGAGCTCAGAAATGGGAGAATTACAAGTATACATTCAATAAGAGAAACTTCCTGTTACAGAATGGTCTCTATATTGCGATTATACTTATATTCATAGCACTTTGTGTCATAACACCGATAAAGAAGGGTACACCTCTTCTGACATACAACAACATACTGAATATTCTTCAGCAGGCTTCACCGAGAATGTTCTTAGCACTTGGTGTTGCAGGACTTATCCTCTTAACAGGAACGGATCTTTCTGTTGGACGAATGGTTGGTATGGGTATGACAACAGCCACAATCATCATGCATCAGGGTATCAATACAGGCTCTGTATTCGGTCATATATTTGACTTTACAGGAGTACCTACAGGTGCAAGAGTGGTTATCGCATTAATTGCATGTATCGTGCTTTGTACATTCTTCACAAGTATTGCAGGATTTTTTACAGCGAAGTTTAAGATGCATCCGTTTATTTCAACCATGGCCAACATGCTTGTTATCTTCGGTATCGTAACATATGCTACAAAGGGAGTTTCATTCGGTGCTATTGAGCCGGTTATCCCTAACATGATTATTCCAAAGGTAAATGGTTTCCCAACCATCATCATCTGGGCAGTAGCAGCAATCGCAATTGTATGGTTTATCTGGAACAAGACAACATTTGGTAAAAACCTCTACGCAGTAGGAGGAAATCCGGAGGCAGCAGCAGTTTCAGGTATCTCAGTATTTGCAGTAACTCTCGGCGCATTCGTTATGGCCGGTATCCTTTATGGATTTGGCTCATGGCTTGAGTGTGCAAGAATGGTTGGTTCAGGCTCAGCAGCTTATGGACAGGGCTGGGACATGGACGCAATCGCAGCCTGTGTAGTTGGTGGTGTATCATTCACAGGTGGTATCGGTAAGATATCAGGTGTTGTAACCGGTGTATGTATCTTCACAGCACTCACATACTCTCTTACAATCCTTGGTATTGATACAAACCTTCAGTTCGTATTCTCAGGAATTATCATTCTTGTAGCAGTTACACTTGACTGTCTGAAATACGTTCAGAAGAAATAATATCACAAGAAAAATTCTTTTTCATACTTCCAAAATGATTAGCAGAGATGTCATGGTGGCATCTCTGCTTTTTGCTTTAACAGTTACACTTTTGTTTATATAAAGCTACAAAAGAATTTATCAGATGTGGTATAATATAATATAAACAGAGTAACTATTCAGAAACACTGAGAATAAGAAAAGCTGATGTGTCATGCTTGCATGTAAGCAGCAGATTTTCTTGTTCTCAAGGTGGCTCGAATAGAGCCACCCCCACACATATGAGCAAAATTAGCTGCGTAGCAGCGAGAAAGCACGAGTATCGTGCGGTTTTGCGAATGTGCGTGGGTGGTTCTGAATAGTTACCCGGTATAGCAGGGAGAAGACATAAAATGTATACATTATTACTGGTTGATGACGAAGAGGATGTAATAGAGGTAATCGAGAGAAAGGTATCCTGGGAGCAGATTGGTTTTCATGTGGTAGGACATGCGGGCAATGGCTTCAAGGCGCTTGAGATGATGGAGGACATGCAGCCGGATGTTGTGATGACTGACATACGTATGCCTTACATGGACGGACTTGAGCTGTGCAGTAACATCAGGCAGAGGTTTCCTGCGACGAAGCTCTTGCTTTTCACAGGCTTCGACGATTTTGAGTATGCAAAGGAGGCAGTACATCTCGAGATAGAGGAGTATATTCTAAAGCCACTCAATCTGGCTGAAATCACAGAGGTATTCAAAAAGCTTAAGACAAAGCTGGATGATGAGCTGAATGAGAAGAAAAACACAGACATATTGAAGCAGTATTATGCAGCATCGCTGCCTGTTTTGCAGTCAAATTTTTACACGACACTTATCGAGGGACGCATACCGGAAAATGAGCTGGGCAGGTACATGAGTGACTATAAGATTGTGCTTGAGGGACCATATTACTGCTGTATTATCATACATACCTCCGCAAGTCAGATGCCGCAGGGCATGGATATAAGACTGCTTGCAGTGTCGGTAGAGAGACAGGCACAGGCTGATTTAAAGGAGAGCTGGAATGGCAGGATCTTTAACTATCTCGGTGATACGGTCATGATAGCCCAGCTTGTGCAGCAGGAGGATATCTCTGAGCTGACAGATGAGTGCGACAGATTCTGCAAATATGTAAATCATGTAATGGGGGCAAAGGTGACGGTCGGAATCGGACAGGTGTGCGAAAATGTACAGGAGCTGGTGAGCTCTTATCAGAGTGCGAGGGAGGCAGTATCCTACAGGGTGCTTTATGGCAGCAACAGGGCAATAAACATGACAGAGGTTGAGCCACAGCGACGTATATCAAAGGATGGCGATGAGGGAAATGAGCTGTCATATTTATTTAAAATGATTTGTATCGGCAAGATAGAGGATGTGGGACAGGCTGTTGAAGCGTATATGCAGCACAATTTTATGTCGCAGCAGTCACTTGAGAACTACCATGTGGCAGTAATGGAGCTGATCAGTGAGCTATATCACTTCATGAGCAATAATGAGCTAAATGCGCAGGAAATATCTGGAAGTGTAGGCAGGCTTTATAATGAGCTCTCCAATTTTGAGCCGGTAGTGCTCAAGCAGTGGCTTTTGGATTTTTCAAGCAGGCTGCATGATGATATGGCTGATGCCAGATACAACTCCAAGAAATCACTCATAGACAGTGCAAAGGATTATGTGCACAGGAATTACAGAAGTATGGACCTTGGACTTGACGATACATGTAAGGAGTTAGGAGTGTCTAACTCATATTTTTCAAGTCTGTTCAAGAAGGAAACCGGCAGCTCGTTTGTGGAGTATCTGACTGATTACAGAATGGACAAGGCTGCCAGAATGCTTGTGGAGACAGACGACAAGAGCTATGTCATAGCCCAGAATGTAGGCTATGCGGATCCGAACTATTTCAGTTATGTTTTTAAGAGAAAGTATGGGGTTTCCCCATCCAGGTACAGGACAGAGTATGAGAAGAATAAGGTATAAACCAGGCAATATACAATCCATAATAATGCTCTCATTCTCACTGCTGTCGCTTGCAATAATGCTTGTCACAGTTGTGGTGATGTATATAAAATTTGCCGATGCATCGCAGGACAGTATCATAGAGAGCAATCATAAGGTGATGGACCAGACAATAGACAGTGTGGAAAGCTATCTGGTCAATATGAGGCAGGTTTCGGATGCGGCGTATTATTATGTAATAAAGGAGAATGATATTTTAAAGCAGTCTGACACCATACACGATGGCATGAGCCTGCTCTATGAATCAAACAAGGAATATCTGCGCAGTATTGCCTTGTATAATCAGTATGGAAGCCTTATAGCTGCAGAGCCTGTTGTGTCCCAGAAGGAGGACCCGGATGTGACAAAACAGGACTGGTTCATAGAAGCTATGGAGCGCATGGAAAATATACATTTTTCAACACCTCATGTACAGAATCTGTTTGACGATGGTTCCATGAGATATCATCTGGTCATATCATCAAGCCGTGCCGTGGAGCTGACCTCCGGTTCAGAATCACAGATGGGTGTGATGCTTGTGGACATGGATTATTCGAGTGTATCAAGGATGCTTGAGAGGATAAATACATCGGGAAAAGGACAGTATTATTATCTGTGTGATGCAAATGGCAATATTATTTACCATCCGCATCAGATACAGTTTGATGGAGATGTTCCGGAAAACAGCGATGTTGCGGCAAAGTCACAAAACAGTATATATGATGATTATCTGAATGGAGTGCATCGTAAGATTATGGTAGATACAATCAGCTACACAGGCTGGAAGCTTGTATGTGTGATGCCATACTCCATCTTTACCAATAAGATGGCGGATGTGAAGCAGTTTGTTTTTGTTATAATGATTAGTATGGCTATGATGTTTGTGTGGATAAACAGAGTGATATCTATACATATTTCAAAGCCGATAATGAAGCTGGATGATTCTGTGAAAAGGTATGAGAATGGCAATGAAGCAGATATTTATGTAGGTGGTTCCTCAGAGATACGGCATCTGGGATACTCTATACGCAATTCATATAAGCAGAACAATGAGCTCATGAAAAAGGTTGTATGGGAGCAGAACGAGAGGCGAAAGAGCGAGCTTGATGTGCTTCAAAGCCAGATTAATCCGCATTTTTTGTATAATACTCTTGACTCCATCACATGGATGATTGAAGGAGGCAAAAACGAGGAGGCCTCGTTTATGATTACGCAGCTTGCAAAGCTTTTCCGTATCAGTCTGTCAAAGGGGCATACCATAATAACTGTACGCGATGAGCTTTTGCACGCAAAAAGCTACATGAATATTCAGAAGGTGCGCTATAAGAACAAATTTGAGGTGAGCTTTGAGGTAGACGAGGAAATAATGGACTACTGTGCGGTGAAGCTGGTGCTTCAGCCAATTTTGGAAAACGCACTAAATTACGGAATCAGAGAGCTGGACGATTTCGGAGAGATAGTGGTCGGAGGCCAAAAAGTGGGAGAGGATATCATCATAACGGTATCAGACAACGGAATGGGCATTCCGGAGAATGAAATTCCGCTTTTGCTGACAAATACGGACAGGGTTCACAAGAAGGGCTCGGGAGTGGGGCTTGTCAATGTAAATAACAGGATAAAGATACTGTTTGGAGAGCGCTATGGCCTGCATATAGAAAGTGAGCTTGATGAGGGAACAGTTGTGACAATCAAAATCCCGGCAATTGTCTATTCAGAGGAAAACAGACTTCAATTTGAGGAGCATCATATAGTATGAAGTAAGTACAATTCCATTGCTGCATGGGAGGTGTGAGAGTGACAGTGAAAAATAAATGGACAAATATGAGCAAGAATAAGAGAAACTTCATCATAACAGAGCTGCTGCTTGGAGTACTACTTGTGATAGGAATAGGTTTTATCGCATACAATAAGCTCAATGAGAAACCGGAGCGTATTGCAGTTGTGATGGCTGATGTGGATGAAAGCCACAGTGCTGCGTTTAAATATGGCATGAAAATGGCGGCCTCTGAGTATGGTGTGGATGTAGTTATGATAAGTAAGGAAAATCTGAACAATATGTCAGATGAAATTGATGTCATAAAGCAGGAGATAAACAAAAAAGCTGATGCGGTCGTTTTCAAGCCGACAGCAGAAAAAATGACAGAAGAAAAAAGCCTTAATACACTTATCCGGATAAATAAAAAGACACCGATAATGGTAGTCGGAGACCAGGCGGGAAGCGAGAGCTTTAAGTCGTTAAATACAGTGGAGTTTGACCAGTACAGCATGGGTGAGGAACTGGCACAAAAGCTTATTGCTGACAACAACGGAACACTTTCAGGTAAAAAAATAGGAATCTATTGTGAAAACACTGAATCCGATGCCTGTAAAAAACGAATTGATGGCATAAAGGATACTCTCGCGGAGAGCGGCTGTGTTGTGATGTGGATTGTATCAGGTGTTTCGGATACCGGGGAGAAAATAAATCTGCAGTCACAGAGAAAGGTTGACATAGTCCTTGCAATAGATGATGCAAGTGTGGTTGATGCGGCAAAGGAAGCCTCTGATAATAATCTGCAGGGTGCACTGGTATATGGGATAGGAAACTCAACAGAAGCCATATATTATCTCGATTCGGGTTGGACAGAGGCTCTTATCACACCTGATGAATTTGCTGCCGGATACAAAAGTGTTGTAGGGCTGGTCGATATGCTGCGTGGCAGTAGAAAGAATTCAGTAGAGGAAAAGCCGGTATCTTACCAGCTTCTTACCAGAAAAAATCTGTTTGATGAAGAAAACAAGAAGCTTTTGTATGCAATCAGCCAGTAGTGGGGGAACAATAAATGAGAAGCAGAATAAGAAATACCATGATGATACTGTGTTTTGCACTGATATTGTCATTTGTCTCGTGCAGCAACACAAGAGTTGACGAGAAAAAACAGATATATATAGGCGTGACCTGCTATGACCAGAAGGATACATTTATCGGGGAGCTGATAGAAACTTTCAAAAAGGAGTGCGCAAGTCTTGATACAGACAAATACGATATCAGCATGACAATCATGGATGCTGCAGGCTCACAGCGTGCACAGGATGACCAGGTGCAGGAGATGATAGAGGACGGCTGCAATGTGCTGTGTATTAATCTGGCAGACAGAACAGATTTGTCGCATATTATAAATGCTGCAATGGAGAATGACATCCCGATTATTTTCTTTAACAGGGAGCCGGTTGATGAGGATTTAAATCGCTGGGATAAGCTGTACTATGTCGGGGCCAAGGCAAAGCAGTCAGGTCAGATGCAGGGGGAACTCATTGCCGATTATATAAAGAATAATCCGGGTGTGGATAAAAACGGTGATGGCAGGATACAGTATGTCATCCTGGAGGGAGAGATGGGGCATCAGGATGCCATCGTCAGGACAGAGAGTGTGACAGAGAGCATGAAGAATAACGGTCTTCAGATAGAAAAGCTGAGCTGTCAGATAGCAAACTGGAATCGTGCTCAGGCGCAGAACCGTATGACACAGCTTATAGGTCAGTATAAAAACAGCATAGAGCTGGTTATTGCAAACAACGATGCAATGGCACTCGGAGCGATAGACGCATACGAAAAGCTTGGTGTGACGGAGTCGAATGTACCTGCATTTTTTGGAGTGGACGGCACAGACGATGGGCTTGAAGCAGTGCAGCAGTCGAAGCTTGCGGCAACAGTCTACAATGACAAGGAGGGACAGGCAAGGGCTATGGCTCAGCTTGCCTATCTGGCAGCCACCGGGGGTAGCATGAAAAACATAAAGTTTGAGGATAAAAAGTATGTTTATCTGCCGTATGAGAAGGTGACCCCTGACAATGTAAATGAATTTGTGAAGGATGAACAGTGAGCTTATTTATGTTCGTTCCTCCACTCCCTCGGAGCCACTCCGTAGATATTTTTAAAGGCGCGTGAGAAATGAAGCTGATTTTCGTATCCAACGGCAGAACCAACATCTGCGATGGATAAGGAGGTCAGCTTTAAAAGCTCTGTGGCCTTTATCATACGATAATTCATGAGAAATTCCTGAGGTGAATGTCCAACGGAATTTTTGAAAATTTTGCCCAGATAGCTTCGGTTTATGCCGCAGACTCTGGCAATATCTTCGATTGATATATCATTCTGAAAATTCTGCTCGATATAATTCATCGCTTCTTTTATATAAAAATCACTCATTTTCCCACCTGGAACGAGTTTTGATGATTTGGCTGACTGCATCAGATAATCCAGAAAAAGGTACATATGCCCAATCAGGTGATACGGTGATTCTGAGGGGTGCCTTGTGATGTAGAGCATTTCCTCAACAAGCTTTTCGCGGATATCCTTTGAGTGTGTGTGATATACAGGATTATTTTTGGTAAGCTCTGTTGTGGTGAGAGCCTCCTTGACGCGCAGACCGTCAAACTCAATCCATATGTATTCCCAGGGAAGTTTGTCATCTGCGATATAGGTATTTATCTGGCCGGGAAAAATCAGAAAGCCCTGCCCGCTTTTTATGTTGTAGGTTTGTGTAATGCCCTTTGCATTATCGGCCATCAGAGTGCCGGTGCCGGACAGTACATAGTGGAATAGATAGTGGTTTCTTGTGGCAGGACCAAATGAGTGTCCCGGTTCGCACTGCTCGTGGCCGAACTGGTACATACACAAATCTATGAAATTTACATTTGGAAAAATATTGAAGGAAAGCTTGTCCATGTGAGTCACTCCTTTGATTAATACTATAAATATACCCTTATGCGACATTATATGCAATTATAGCATGTTTTATAGCATATTGGTATAAAAAAGCAAAAATAAAGGTATTTATTGTATGCATAATGGTATGTTATAATCGGTTTATCAGGAAAAAGAGCAAATAAAACAGAAAAGGAGTGAAAAAATATGGCAAAAAGAAAGATTTGTCAGGCTATGGCGGTTGTGCTGGCACTCGGAATGTGCACGACAGGACTGACCGGATGTGGAAATGAAAAGCGGGCGGACGGAAAAACTGAGATTGAGGTGGTTTCTTATAAGCCGGAGGCTGTTAAGGCTTTCGAGAAGATTGAGAAGCAATTTAATGAGACTCATGATGATATTCATCTGACTATCTCCTCTCCGAATGAGGCTATGACTATTTTAAAGACACGCTTCATCCGTGAGGATTATCCGGACATCATTGCAATAGGTGGAGATATCAATTATTCAAATTTCCTGGATGCAGATTTGTTTGAGGATATATCAGATCTGGATGCAGTGGACAATGTAAAAGAGGCATATCTGGATATGGACAAGGAGCTTGAGTTCATTCCAAAGGATGGCACCTATGCACTTCCTTATGCCGCAAATGCAGCAGGAGTACTTTACAACAAGGATATGTTTGCGGAGAATGGCTGGAAGGTGCCTACAACCTGGAGTGAGTTTACAGCACTGTGCGATGAGATAAAGGAAAGCGGAACACTTCCTTTGTATCTGGGCTTTAAGGATACATGGACATGTCTGGCACCGTGGAATGCCCTTGCAGTAGGTCTTTGTGATTCAGACACCTGTAATCAGGTAAATATGGGAAATGCGACATTTGAGGAGGCATATTCTCCGGTTGCCGACAAGATACGCACATTGCTTGATTATGCAGAGGACAATCCATATGCTTACAGCTACAATGACGCATGTACAGCTTTTGCCAGAGGTGAATCTGCCATGTACACGATAGGAAGTTATGCTATTCCTCAGATTAAGTCGGTTAATCCTGATATGAATATCGGTTCATTTACTTTCCCGGCAAATGATAATGAGGCTGACAATGTGTTAAATTCAGGAATAGATTTACAGTTTTCAGTTATGAAGGCCTGCAAAAATAAGGAAGCAGCATACGAGGTGCTTGAATATCTGTACAGCGATGAGACAATTCAGACATATCTTGATGACCAGGGTGGAATTGCCTGCAAGGATGGAGATTTCGCAATACCTGATACACTGGAGGATATGCAGGAGTATATAAAGGACAATCGTATGTCGGATTATCAGGATCACCATTATCCAAGTGAGATGAGCGTGGACGCCATGATTCAGACATATCTGCTTGACACAGGTGACAATGCAAAAGAGAAGTTCTTAAAGAAATTTGATTCAGACTGGGAGCGTTACAACAGAGATCTGATTCGTGAAGTACAGGATTACCAGAAGGAACAGGAGGATGCAAAATGAAAAAGAAAATGTCAAATAGGGACAAGACATTCTGGGCAGTTGTGATACCTGTTGTGGTTTTATTTTTCGCATTTAACACGCTGCCGATGATAAAGGGTGTGATTTACAGCTTTACAAACTACAAGGGCTATGGCTCATATGATTATGTCGGACTTAGAAACTATACAGACCTGTTTACCGACGCCAGAGTCGGAAAGAGCTATCTGTTTACTTTTAAATATGCGATTGCAGGAACCGTACTTGTAAATGTATTAAGCCTTGTAATGGCAGTTGCGTTAAACAGCAATATCCGCGGCAAGAGTGCATTAAGAGGTGTTTATTTCGTACCGAATATCCTTGGCGGACTGGTTATTGGTTACATTTTCAGCTTTATTTTTACATATATTCTGCCGGTAGTAGGAAATACCTTCAACATCGGTTTCTTACAAAACAGTATTCTGGCGAGTGAAAAATATGCATGGATTGGCGTGCTGATTGTCGGGGTATGGCAGGCGGTTGCCATGAATACAATCATTTATATATCCGGACTGCAGACAGTGCCTGAGGATGTTTACGAAGCCAGCATGCTCGACGGAGCAGGCAAATGGAAACAGTTCTGGAAGGTTACGTTTCCACTCGTTATGCCGTTTGTTACAATCAATCTGGTGCTCAGCACAAAGAACTTCCTCATGGTATTTGACCAGATTATGTCATTGACAAAGGGCGGCCCGGCACAGAGCACTGAGTCAATCTCATACCTGATTTACAGAAATGGTATGGATGGAGGACAGTTTGGCTTCCAAAGTGCAAACGCAGTAATTTTCTTTGTTGTAATTGTGGCTATTTCACTATTCCAGATGGGTATTATGAATAAGAAGGAGGAGCAGTTATAATGAAAAAACAAAAAACAAACTGGGTACTAACCATCGTTTTAATATTGGGAACCTTAACCGTATTTTTCCCGCTGTATATGGCTGTTATCATTGCCTTCAAGAAACCGAGTGAGATGACAAATGATGTCGCAGGAGCTCTTTCCTTCCCTTCAAAGTGGAGCTTTTCAAACTTCACAGAGGCTATGAAGGTGACTGATTTCTGGCATTCTCTCGGAAACAGCTTACTTATCACTATTGTGACCATTGTTCTCGCAATCCTTATTCATTCGATTGCAGGATATGTTATCGGACGAGGCATGGCAAGGAAAAAGAGCTTCCGTTTCATATATCTTTACATTGTAAGCGGTATGTTTGTGCCATTCTCAATTCTCATGATGCCTCTTGTAAAGCAGACTGCGCAGATGGGACTTGGAAACAGGGCAGGAGTTATCATTTTATATCTTGTATTTTATATGCCAATGAATGTATTATTATATAGTGGATACTTGAAAAATATCCCTATGGCACTTGAGGAGGCCGCAGATATCGATGGCGCAAGCACATGGACAACATACTGGAGAGTTGTATTTCCTATGATGAAGCCTATGCATGCGACAGTAGCCATCCTGACAGCACTCGGTACCTGGAATGATGTCATGACACCGCTTGTCATCATGTCAGGAACAGGACAGAATACACTGCCGTTGGCACAGCTGAATTTCCAGACACAGTTTGGAACCAACTACAATCTGGCATTTGCATCATATATTCTGGCTTTGATACCGATACTTATATTCTATATAATCTGCCAGAAGCAGATATTAAACGGTGTTGCAAACGGTGCAATCAAGGGATAATTTTTAAACACTATTTTAACAATAATATGGGGTGATTCTATGGCAATTATATTTAATCCAAACAAGAAAATTTTTACTTTACAGACAGCTCACACCACATATCAGATGCAGGTAGACAGACTTGGCTATCTGCTGCATCTGTACTACGGAGCAAAAAGCACATGTGATATGGACTATGTGCTGACATATGCTGACAGAGGTTTTTCAGGCAATCCTTACGCAGCAGGAATGAACCGTACATATTCGCTTGATACACTGCCACAGGAGTATCCAACTCTTGGTACAGGTGATTTCAGAAATATTGCGCTTGATATTAAAAACGAACAGGGTACTGAGAGTGTTGAGCTTCTTTATAAGAGTCATGAAATCAGAGACGGAAAATACGCTCTAAAGGGACTTCCGGCAGTGTGGGCATCTGATGATGAAGCACAGACTCTTGAAATAGTTCTTAGCGATGATATCGCAGGCGTTGAGGTGCATCTGCTTTATGGTGTGCTTGAGGCTTGTGATGTCATCACAAGAAGTGTGCTCATTAAAAATACAGGCAGTGGGGATATTACAATTGAAAAGGCTCATGCTGCCTGTCTGGATATGGTTTACGGAGATTATGATGTAATCAGATTCTACGGTAAGCATGCCATGGAGCGCAATCTTGAGCGCACACACTTAGGACACGGCACACTTTCATTCGGAAGCCGCAGAGGAACATCAAGCCACCAGTACAATCCGGCGGTTATTCTCGCACAGCGCGATACTACAGAAAATGCAGGAGACTGCTATGGTATGCTTTTTGTATACAGTGGCAACTTCTCATGTGAGGCAGAGAAGGACCAGATTAACCAGACGCGCCTTTTAATGGGGCTTTCCGATGAACTGTTTTCATATCCGCTTGCGGCAGGAGAGACCTTTACAGTGCCTGAGGTGATTATGTCATACTCGGCAGACGGTTTCTCACAGCTTTCCCATCAGTATCACACCTGCATCAGTGAGCATGTGTGCAGGAGCAGATTTGCACATGAGGTAAGACCGGTGCTTATCAATAGCTGGGAGGCTGCGTACTTTGACTTTACCGGTGATACTATAGTAGACCTCGCAAAGGAGGCAGCATCACTGGGCATAGATATGGTGGTCATGGATGACGGCTGGTTTGGAAAGAGAGATGATGATAATTCATCACTCGGTGACTGGTTTGTGAATGAGAAAAAGCTTGGCGGAACACTTTCAGAGCTCATCGACAGAGTGCATGCGCAGGGCGTGAAGTTTGGAATATGGATTGAGCCTGAGATGGTAAATGAGGACAGTAATCTGTACAGAGAGCATCCTGACTGGGCTATCCAGATTCCGGGAAAGCTTCCTGTACGCTCAAGAAACCAGCTTCTTTTAGACTTTTCGAGAAAAGAAGTCAGGGATAATATTTTCGATCAGATCTGCGCAGTGTTTGACCAGGGAAAAATCGACTATGTGAAGTGGGACATGAACAGAAGCATGGCTGACGTATATGCAGGAAATCTTGCATACGACTATGTGCTTGGAGTGTATGACTTTATGGAGCGTCTGGTGACAAGATATCCGGATATACTTCTTGAGGGCTGCAGCGGTGGCGGTGGACGATTTGATGCAGGCATGCTCTACTACAGTCCACAGATATGGTGCAGTGACAATACAGATGCCATAAACCGTACAAGAATACAGTATGGCACATCGTTCTTCTATCCGGTATCATCCATGGGAGCGCATGTATCGGCAGTGCCAAATCATCAGACCGGCAGAGTGACAAGCCTTAAAACAAGAGGCATCACAGCCATGGCAGGAACCTTTGGCTATGAGCTGAATCCGGCCCTTCTGTCGGATGAGGAAAAGGAAGAAATCAGAGAGCAGATCAAGACCTTTAAGAAGTATGAGATGCTTATAAATGAGGGCACATACTGGCGCCTTACAAGCCCATTTGAGGATGAGGTGGCTGCGTGGATGTCTGTCTCAAGGGCAAAGGACAGGGCGCTTGTGAGCGTGGTTCGTCTGTATGCGGAGGCAAACGCGGCTGCTTGCTATGTGAAGCTTAAGGGCTTGGAGTCGGATGCAGTATATATTGAGGAAAATACCGGCAGGCAGTACACAGGTGCAGCACTGATGAATGCCGGAATACCGCTTCCGTTTGCAACAAAGGAGTATGAGGCATATCAGTTTTCATTTATCAGGCTTGATGAGGCAAAGAAGCTGTATGATGAGATAAAGAAGGTGTGCGGCAATCTAAAATTAAGTGAGGCTGACACTGCAGATAGTTCTTCTGATAAACGTATTGTAATAAGCATCTACGGCGGCTCAGGCTCAGGAAAGACAACGATTGCAGCAGCCCTGCAGCAGTATTTTTTGAAGGATAATACAGCCTGCTATGTGCTGACTGGGGACAATTATCCACACCGTATCCCGATGAGAAACGACGAAGAACGCCTTAATGTGTATAACGAGTCCGGCGAGGATGGCTTACGTGGATATCTTGGAACACCTAAGGAGATTGACTTTGACAGGATTAACAAGGAGCTTTCAGAGTTTAAGGAAGGAAAAGATATAATTGAGATAAAGCATATGGGCCGCCAGGACGGTGATATCTCATATGATGAAACTGATTTTACAGGAATTAAGGTGCTCATCCTGGAGTGGACCCACGGAGGAAGCGAATACCTTAAGGGTGTTGATATACCTGTATTTTTGGAGAGTTCGCCTGAGGAGACTAAGGCGCGCCGCATTAAGAGAGGACGTGACGAAAACGCCGCAAGCCCTTTCATATGCCACGTGGTAGAGTTGGAGCAGGAAAAGCTTGATTTACAGAGTAAAAATGCGCGTATAGTAGTTGGAAAGGATGGCAAAGTCTATGAACAATAAACCTATGCTTAACGCATATCCTGACAGTCTGGGCGGTAAGCTTTCCGATATCGCAGCGCTGCTCAAAAAGAAGGAAATGCAGGACACATTCTCATCATTTTATATTCTGCCAAGCCTGTATCATTCGGATTTGGATCGCGGATTTTCGGTCGTGGACTACAATCTGAATGAGGAGCTTGCGACAATAGAGGATTTATCGCAATTGAAGGAGCTGGGGATTGACTTAAAGCTTGACTTTATTTTAAATCATGCTTCAGCACAGTCACCACAGTTCAAGGATCTTGTGGAAAAGGGTGATGAGTCGGAGTACCGGGATTTTTTCATAGACTGGAACAAATTCTGGGAAGGTCATGGAGTCATGACGGACGAGGGCTACATACAGCCTGATGAGTCATGCTTAAAGCAGATGTTTTTCAGAAAGCCGGGGCTTCCGATTCTCATGGTTGAGTTTCCGGATGGACGAAGGGTGCCATACTGGAACACATTTTACCAGGAGGTGCATGGCAGAGAATATCTGGGGCAGATGGATTTAAATATAAAGTCCGAAAAGGTATGGGATTTTTATCGTGAAACACTTGAAAAAATAGCATCCTACGGTGCGGCTATTGTGCGGCTCGATGCATTTGCCTATGCGCCTAAGGCACCGGGGAAAAAGAATTTCCTGAATGATCCTGAGACCTGGGAATTTCTACAGCAGATCCATGAGCTTGCAGCTCCGCTCGGGCTGACTCTGCTGCCTGAAATACACGCGGCATATGAGGAGAAAATATACAAAACCCTTGCAGATAAGGGCTATGCCACATATGATTTCTTTTTACCGGGACTGGTAATTGACGCGATTGAGAACAGGAGAGCAGATTACCTTGCAAAATGGGCGCGTGAGGTTGTGGATGATAAAATCTCCACTGTCAATATGCTTGGCTGCCATGACGGCATACCTCTTCTGGATTTAAAGGGTCTGCTTCCGGAGGACGATATTCGCTCGCTTATAGATTTGATTGTATCTCGTGGCGGCATGGTCAAAAATCTTCACGGACAGAAGAATATATATTATCAGGTCAATGCCACATATTACAGTGCGCTTGGTGAGTCTGACAGCAAAATGCTTCTGGCCCGTGCTATTCAGATGTTCATGCCGGGAAAGCCACAGGTATGGTATCTGGATCTCTTTGCAGGCAAAAATGACCATGAGGCAGTAAGACGCGCAGGAGAATCAGGACACAAGGAAATCAACAGGACAAACCTCAGTGCTTCCGATATTGAGGAGGCGCTAAAAAAGGATGTTGTTGCAAAGCAGCTTGAGCTGCTTCGCATGAGAAACACCCATAAGGCATTTGAGAAGGGGGCTGTCATAACAGTAGCAGGAGAAGGACCAAAGCTCTCAATCCGCTATGATAACGGTGAAGCATATGCGCTTCTAACGGTGGATTTTGAAGCCGGAGCGTATGAAATTGAGCTGAGCTGATGAAATCAGATTACTTATACATAATGTGTTTAGCAGATGTGCAAACTCACAATCGAAAAAACGATTGTGAGTTTTTTTATGAGAAAAATCATTTAATTGACTCGTAAAAGTATCAGCTATAAGGTATAATGATTACTATACAAAATCAGGAGAGCATTTAAAAGATGATAAGAGGTGATAAAGGCTAATGGAATACGAGCACATAACCCACTCCTTTAAGCCTGTCTATGACGAAAACAGCCGAATCCTCATCCTCGGAACGCTTCCATCCGTAAAATCCAGGGAAAACAATTTCTATTACGGACACAAGCAGAACCGTTTCTGGAAGCTGCTTGCGTATCTCTTGGATGAACCGGTGCCGGAGACGATAGATGAGAAAAAATATATGCTGTTAAAAAACCACATAGGCATATGGGATGTGATACAAAGCTGTGACATCAGGGGTTCGAGCGACAGCAGCATCAGGAACGTCAAACCGACAGATATAAGGAAAATCCTTGAAACAGCCGATATAAAACAGGTATATGCAAACGGAAATAAAGCAGGGGCGCTTTATAAGAAATATCAGCTTCCTCTGACAGGAATGGAGGCAATTACATTGCCGTCCACAAGCCCTGCAAATGCGGCATGGTCATTTGAAAGGTTATGCGAAGCATGGACACGGATACTTGCAAACCTTTAGAGATTTATATATAGAGGTAAAATTTACTTATGAAAACAATAGAATTTGATACACATTTTTACAAAAAGCTGTGGACACTCATGGTTCCTATAATGGTGCAGAATCTGATGCTGGCGTTGGTGGCGGTGGCTGATGCTTTCATGCTCGGAGGACTGGATCAGAACTATATGTCAGCAGTTTCGCTTGCCACACAGATACAGTTCATCCAGAACATGTTTCTATCAGCAGCTACAGCAGGGCTTGCAATACTCGGAGCACAGTATTGGGGCAAGCAGGATATAAAGGCGCTCGATGACATATTCGCTCTTGCAATCAGGATATGTGGCATAGTATCGGTGCTGTTTTTCGTGGCATGTGCATTTTTTCCACGATATCTGATGCTTATTTTCACAAACGAGCCGGTGCTTATAGATTATGGTGTAAGCTATCTGAAAATAGCTTCTTTTTCATATTTATTGACAGGTTTTTCGCAGTGTTATATAGTCATGATGAAGATATCAGAGCACGCGGGTACTGCGGCGGCAGTCAGCTCAATCACAGTGCTTATAAACATAATGCTCAATGCCATATTTATCTATGGTGCATTTGGCATCGAGAGCATGAATGTGAGGGGAGCGGCACTTGCCACACTCATATCAAGAGTAGTGGAGCTTATGCTTTCAATCACATTTTCGTACAGACCGGGATATATCAGGCTTAAAATCCGGGAGCTTTTTGCAAGGAACAAGGAGCTGTCAGCAGATTTTATGAAGTGCTCCGGACCGATTCTCGGAGCAAGCCTTGTATGGGGAATAGGCTTTACATCGTACTCTACATTTATGGGACACATGGGAACAGACGCAGCAGCGGCCAACTCCGTCGCAGCGGTTGTGCGTGATATCATTTGCTGTCTCAGTGCAGGTATATCAAGTGCAGCAGGCATTATGATAGGAAATGAGCTTGGCGCAGGAAATTTAAAGCGTGGAAAAGCATATGGCATCAGAATGGCAAAGCTGTCATTTTTGTGTGGAGCTGTTATGACAGTGCTTATGGCGGTTTCAGCACCGGTGATTTTACATTTTGTAAAGCTCACACCGCAGGCTGCAGAGTATCTGAAGCAGTTATTCGGTGTACTTGCTTTCTACATGATTGGACGATCGGTAAATGAAATAATCATAAACGGTGTCTTTGGTTCTGGAGGAGATACGATGTTTGATATGTACTCTCTTGCTGTTACGATGTGGGGCATAGCAATACCGCTTGCAGTTGCAGGCACATATTTTTTGAACTGGCCGGTGGTTGTGGTATATGCGTGCACCTGCGTGGATGAGATTGGAAAGATACCGTGGACACTCATACATTTTAAAAAATACAAGTGGGTAAAGGATTTGACAAGATAATGGAAAATGTATGAAAACAAGCGTGTGCACAGGGAGTAGATCGGATTTAGAGCTAAACTGATTTGAACAAAAAGAGGATATTGAATTGCGGCATCAGCTGTCAAGGGATAACGTAATTTATATGAGAGGGGGTATTTCATGCAGGAAATATACAGAGTAAAGACAAGTCCGGTGGCATTATCGGACAATATGATAATAGGTGAAAAATACAGGATTACATTCCTGACAGAGGCGCTTGTCCGTCTGGAATACAGTGAAGATGGCGTATTCGAGGATAGGGCAACACAGACAGTATTGTTCAGGGATTTTCCAAAGACCTGCTATCATGTGGTGCGTAACGCTGATGGAATTGAGGTTCATACATCAATGCTGCACCTGATATATAATGAGAAGGAGTTCTCATCACACGGACTGAGTATACAGATTAAGGGAAACCTGAGCGCATATCACAGCATCTGGCATTATGGCGAGAAGGTGCATGATTTGCAGGGTACAGCGCGTACACTTGATGACGTAAACGGAGAGGTTGAGCTTGGACACGGTGTCGTTTCACGCTTTGGATATTCAATCCTTGATGACAGTAAATCACAGATTTTACTTGACGATGGATGGATTGAGCCAAGAAAAAAAGGTGTGTCTGATTTGTATTTCTTTGGATACGGACATGACTATAAGCAGGCGCTCAATGATTTTTACAGGCTTTGCGGCAAGACTCCGATGCTTCCGAGATATGCACTGGGAAACTGGTGGAGCAGATATTATAAATACTCAGAAGAAAGTTATATGGAGCTGATGGACAAATTCGATGAAAAGAATATCCCATTCACGGTAGCTGTAATAGATATGGACTGGCATCAGGTTGATGTGGACCTTAAATACGGAAGCGGCTGGACAGGATATACCTGGAACAAAAAGCTTTTCCCGGATCCGAAGCGCTTTCTTGGAAAGCTCCATGACAGAGGAATGCATACTACCCTGAACGTACACCCTGCGGATGGTGTGCAGGGCTGTGAAGAAATGTATGTTGATATGGCAAAGGAAATGGGCGTGGACTATGAAAATGAGGACCCGGTTGTATGTGATCCGGCAAGCCCAAAGTTTATGGATGCATATTTTAAGTATCTTCACCATCCGAGAGAGGCTGAAGGTGTGGATTTCTGGTGGATTGACTGGCAGCAGGGCAGCAACTGCAAGGTTGAAGGATTGGATCCGCTATGGATTTTTAATCATTTTCATTATCTCGATAATAAAAGAGACGGCAGGCGTCCAATGACATTTTCGCGCTATGCAGGTCCGGGAAGCCATAGATATCCGATTGGATTTTCGGGAGATACACATATTACATGGGAGTCGCTTGATTTTCAACCGTATTTTACAACGACAGCGACAAACATCGGATATGGATGGTGGAGCCATGATATTGGCGGACATATGCTTGGCTACAAGGATGATGAGCTGACAGCCAGATGGACACAGTACGGTATATTCTCTCCGATAATGCGTCTGCACAGCTCATGCAGCGAATTTAACGGCAAGGAGCCGTGGCGATTTAAAAAAGAGACTGAGGAAGCGATGGAGGCGGCGCTCAGACAGAGGCATTGTATGATTCCGTATCTGTATACCATGAACTATCGCAGCTATGCAGAGAATATGCCGCTGATTGAGCCTATGTATTATGAGTATCCTGAAAATGCAGAGGCTTATGAGGTAAAGAATCAGTATTTCTTTGGCAGCCAGCTTATGGCAGCACCTGTTACAACTCCACGTATTAAGGGACTTAATGTGGCAAAAACCAAAGTATGGTTCCCGGAGGGCATCTGGTATGATATCTATACAGGCATGCGCTATGATGGTGGAAGAATGCTGGAGGTTTACAGGGATTTGAGCAGCATACCGGTGTTTGCGAAGGCGGGAGGCATACTTGTGTGTGCAGATGCTGATGAGCTTGATGCAAGATCTGTTATCAAAAATCCTGATGTATTATGTGTCAGGGTATTCCCGGAGGCTGATGGTGAGTTTGAGCTATACGAGGATGACAATGAATCCTGCGGATATGTAGATGGCAGATGTGTGACCACAGCTATGAAATATTCTGCGGATAAAGATATGTTTGTCATTTCTCCGGCAGATGGAGATACATCATTAATACCTGACAACAGAACCTATAAGCTTGTCTTTGAAAGAAGAACCGAGGCAGCAGCCGATAAGGTAAAGGTATCCGTGGATGGTAAAGAGGTATTGGCAAAGAATAAATATGATAAAGAAAACAGAAAGCTCATCGTTACTGTAAATGCATCGACAGAGAGCGAAATAAGTGTTGCAATATCGAAAGACACAGTAGCGCTTGATAATCAAATCGAAAAAAGATGCTTTGATTTCCTGAATCAGGCAGAGATAGGCTTTGTGCTAAAGGATGAAATCTACGGTCTTATTACATCGGGAAAGAAAACAACAGTGATTTTATCAGAGCTCAAGGCAAAGGAGCTTGATACAGAGCTGTATGGTGTATTGACAGAGATACTTACAGCCTGAGGCAGTCACCGGTCATACTAGGTGTGACCGGTGACTTTCTTTGTTGTAAAAATTAAAAATGGATGATACTATTATAGTAAACAGAAGTTTTTTTATAAGAAACATCAGGAGAAACTATATAATTCAAGGGAGGATTATGCAATGGGAAATTCATATAAGAACTGTAAAATACAGGACAACACAGCAGAGCTGATCTATGAGAACGGCAGTCTGTTTGTTACCATATTTGAAAACAACATAGTGCATGTTGCACAAAAACCCGGCATCGAAAGTGTTGCAATCGAGGAGGGCTTCATTCCGAAGACTGCCACACTGGACGTAACCAGCAGGGATGCGTCTGATGCCAAGGGAACCGCAGCAGAAGCCGGTGTAAGCGATGCAGCAGTTAAAGCAGTCATAAGTGCAAGGGATATTACTGTAAATGTGAAGGATAACGAGAAGCTTGATATTTATTACAAAGGGAAGCTTGTACTTTCAGATTATGAAAAAGCACGCAAAAAGAGTGAGAAGAATCCGTACGAGGATCTTGCCATCGCAGAGCTTGAGGGACATACTGTCGGGAAAGATGAAGAAAAAACTGACTCTGTTACCATCATCAAAAAGCTTGGAAAGGATGATGCTATTTACGGCCTGGGAGATAAGCCGGGATGCCTCAACAAGCGTGGATATTCATATGTAAACTGGAACACAGATGATCCTGCGCCACATGTGGACAGCTTCAAATCACTGTATAAATCCATACCGTTTTTTATCGTGTTGGGCGATGAATATTGCTATGGAATTTTTGCGGATAATACCTACAAGACAACCTTTGATTTTGGTTATGAAAACACAGATTACTATTTCGTCGAGCATGAGAAGGGGGAGCTGGACTACTATTTTATGCCGGGAAATGATATGGCAGAGGTGGTAGGACTTTATACATCACTGACAGGCACCACACCGCTTTATCAGAGATGGATATACGGCAGCCATCAGAGCCGCTGGGGCTATTACACACAGGATGAGGTGCTTGATATAGCTGACAAATTCCGCGAGCTTGATATCCCATGCGATGTGATACATATGGATATCGATTACATGAACGGCTACAGGGTATTCACCTTTGATGACAAGAAATTCCCGGATGTAAAGGGCCTTTCAGAGAAGCTTGCTGACAGGGGTGTAAAGCTCATATCCATCATTGACCCGGGGGTGAAAAAGGATGAGGACTACTTCATGTACAAAGAGGGTATGGAGATGGATGCATTTGCACATGATACAGATGGCAGTGTATATGAAAATGCTGTCTGGCCGGGAACATCGGTATTTCCGGACTTCACAAAGCAAAGCGTCAGAATCTGGTGGGGAGACAAGACAAAGATACTTCTCGAGCACGGTATCAGTGGCATATGGAATGATATGAATGAGCCTGCAAGCTTCAACGGACCACTGCCGGATGATGTGCAGTTTGAGTATGGAGCACATGAAAAGGTTCACAATATTTACGGACATTTTATGGCAAAAGCCACATATGAGGGACTTGCGAAAAATGATGGTGGAAAACGTCCGTTTGTACTTACAAGGGCTGCATATGCCGGAAGCCAGAAATACTGCGGTGGCTGGACCGGAGATAATCACAGCATCTGGGCGCATATAGCACTTTCACTCGAGCAGGTGTGCAATCTGTCAGTCAGCGGACTTGCCATGTGTGGCAGCGATATAGGCGGTTTCGGAAGTGATACTACACCGGAGCTTCTTGTCAGATTTTATGAGGCAGCAGTATTTGTGCCGTTTTTCAGAAATCATTCAGCGATGGGAACACGCAGACAGGAGCCTTGGCAGTTTGACGAGACTACGATAGATGCAGTCAGAAAGACAGTAAAGCTCAGATACAGATTTATCCCATATATATATGATCTGGCACATGAGTGTGAAAAGACAGGAGCACCTATCGTGCGCCCGCTCGTATACGAGTATCCTGCAGATAAGCATGTGAGAAATATTTCCGATGAATATATGCTCGGAAGCTTTGTACTGGTTGCACCTGTGATCGCACCGGGCAAGGAGGCAAGAGAGGTTTATCTGCCTGACGGCGACTGGTATGATTACTACACAGGCGAAAAATACAGTGGCGGCAGATATATTTTAGCAGATGCACCACTTGATAAAGTACCTGTCTTCATAAAAGCAGGAGCCATTATCCCTGTAGCAGACGGAGAAATCCGCTCTACAGAGGACATTACAGAGGATAAGATCAGTATACTGACATATCCGGGCAAGGGCAGCTTCGTGCATTATCAGGATGACAATGAGACGTTCGCATACAGAAACGGTGCGTATAATGCTGTTGAATATACACTGGATGGGGATAAGCTCGAGAAGAGAGTGTTGCATAAGGGATTGTAAAAATACATAACCTTAAATTTAAAATTCAATATCAACCTCAACAGGGCAGTGGTCTGAACCGAGCACATCGGTATGGATTGCTGCCTTTTGTAGCTTATCATTGATGCGCTCCGAAGTGATAAAGTAGTCGATACGCCAGCCTGCGTTCTTTTCGCGTGCCTTAAAACGGTATGACCACCAGGAATATATACCCTCGGCATCCGGATAAAAATATCTGAAGGTATCGGTAAAACCGGAACCTAAAAGCTCCGTCATTTTAGCACGTTCCTCATCTGAAAAACCTGCATTCCTGCGGTTGGTTTTTGGATTTTTCAGGTCGATTTCATTGTGTGCGACATTCAGATCACCGCACAGTACGACAGGCTTTTTGGCATCAAGAGCCTTAAGGTATTCACGGAAATCATCCTCCCACTGCATACGGTACGGCAGCCTTTTTAGTTCATTCTGTGAGTTTGGAGTGTAACAGGTTACGAGATAGAAATTGTCATATTCGAGTGTGATGACACGTCCTTCCCTATCATGCTCCTCAATGCCTATGCCGTAAGACACTGATAATGCCTTGTTTTTGGCAAAAATGGCTGTGCCGGAATAGCCTTTTTTCTCGGCGTAATTCCAGTACTGGTGATAGCCCGGCAGGTCAAGGTCAATCTGTCCCGCCTGTAGCTTGGACTCCTGAATACAAAAGAAATCCGCATCTATACTGTTAAAAAAATCAAGGAAACCTTTCTGGACGCATGCGCGCAGTCCATTTACATTCCACGATATAAATTTCATGTCTTAGTCCTCCATATCACTGCAATCTCCTAATAAAATAACAAAATCGCATTTTTTAAAAGAGGTTTGTATCTGCAGATTGAACTTTTTCCATAAAATACGTATAGAGTAAGAAAATACGCAAGTAAAATTTCTTACAGCACATCGCTTCCATCAGGAATCTTTGAGATGATAGTTCGGTTGATCCTGATTAAGAATAATGTCGAAACAGTAAAGGATATCACCTCTGCTATCGGGAAAGCCCACCATACAGCGTGAAGTCCACCAAGCTTTGAAAGGATGTATGCTGCCGGAATTAAAACCACAAGCTGACGCATGATTGATACGATCATGGAAAAGACTGCTTTTCCCAAAGCCTGGAATACTGTGCCGACGATAATACAAAACCATGCAATGAGGAAATGCACTCCGATTATTCTGAGCGCCGGAACACCGATTTTGAGCATATCGTCAGAGGCGCTGAACATTCCAAGAAGCACCTTTGGTATGAACTCAAAGCAGGCAAAGCCAACGAAGAGCAGACAGAATGCGGTTATCAGGCTGACCTTTATTGTCTTAACCATACGCTTTCTGTTCTGTGCACCGTAGTTGAAGGCGATGATAGGTGTGATTCCGTTGTTCAGTCCGAATACAGGCATAAAGAAGAAGCTCTGCAGCTTGAAATAAACACCGAAAACAGCAGCGGCAGTCGATGAAAAGCCGATAAGTATTCTGTTCATGGCATATGTCATTATAGAGCCTATAGACTGCATGATGATTGACGGAATACCGATAGCATAAATGGTTCCCATGATTTTGAAATCCGGGCTGTAGCCCTTGAAGCTCAGGCTGATTTCATGATTGAATTTGTGGTTGCAGGCAAAGGCAACAACGGCGGCTACGCACTGTCCCACAACGGTTGCCACGGCTGCACCGGTAGCACCGAGCTTAGGGAAGCCAAGCAGTCCAAAGATCATGATAGGATCCAGAATGATATTTGTGATGGCACCGCAAAGCTGTGAGGTCATGCTGAAAATAGTTCTTCCTGTCGATGTAAGCACCCTCTCAAAAAAGATTTCCGCAAAAATACCAAATGAAAAAATCATAACAGTACTCAGGTAGCTCACACCCATATCCATGATTTCGACATCAGCATTTCCAATCTGACTCATGTAAAAAGGCTTTACGATTGTAAGTCCGAGAATCAGAAATATTACGTAGCTGAATGCATATAGTACGGCACCGTTGATGCCGATTTTGTTGGCCTCGTCGTATTTATGGGCGCCGAGTGACTTTGACAGCAACGCGTTTACACCTACACCTGTACCGGTTGCGACAGCGATGATGAGTGTCTGCAAAGGGAAGGCAAGTGAAACTGCCGTGAGTGCGTTTTCGGACAGCTTTGCAACGAAAATACTGTCCACGATGTTGTATAGAGCCTGTACGAGCATGGAAATCATCATAGGCAAAGACATGTTAAAGACAAGTCTGCCTATAGGCATGGTTCCCATCTTGTTCTCTGTTACAGGGGCTGAATTTGTTTCCTGACTCATAATTCCTCCTATTGTAAATGATTGTAATTTAAACTTCCGGCATTATATATGTAGGAAGCTTTAGTTATTAAAATTAAAATCACC
>OAWP01000555.1_pt1 | contig 30856 bp, 26 predicted proteins | sample 1517081 | NCBI WGS metagenome assembly OAWP01 (sample SAMEA2580167, study PRJEB22360) | human gut metagenome | biome: human gut; feature: human-associated habitat; material: faeces | place: Denmark | collected 2008/2010 | reverse complement strand
ATAAATAATGTCTACAATAATTGGGTTGGTGTCTACTTTTAGATTACCACTTCATTTATACTCCATATTGCCTCCTCTTTTCCCCCCTACATTTAAGCCAACGACAAGTTTGGACTTTTAGCAGATATATTCCACCAAAAGTCCAAGCCATATTATTTATATTTTAGCCTTAAATCTATCATATCGCAATGCATTTATATCTATAGATGTTTTTCCATCTACTATTAAATCTGCCAGTTCATGACCAATTGCGGGTGCTATTCCAAAACCATGGCCACAAAATCCTGTTGCAAGAACAAGCCCCGGAACCTCTGATACATTTCCTAATACAGGAACACCATCTTTCATCTGGTCAGCCCAGCCTGCCCACGTCCTTACTATCTTGGCATCCGCAAGATCTGGAAAATATTTCATAATACCTCTGCATATACAAGGAGCAGTAATGCTGCTGCATATCGGGGTTCCATTATCCTTATTGACTGCCTCATAACCTGATGAGCCACCAAATACGAATGAACCATGCTTTGTCTGATGTCCATAAAAATCAGCTTCTGCTGTTCCTAACATCTGGTCAAACATATGTGGTTCAGCTTCTGTTACAAGTGCTTCAATAAGTACTCTGCTCATAGGCACATCTATTCCTACCGTACCAAGAATTTCTTTACTTTCATAGCCGGCTGCCACAACAACTGTATCTGCTTCATATATATTATTAGGGGTGATTACCTTTTTTAATCGGCCTTTTATCTTCTTTAATTCTATTACCTTTTCACCCGTAATGAATCTTACGCCAAGCTTTCTTGCTGTCTTATAGAAACCCAATGTTGTCGTAAGCGGATTGGCATGACCATCTGTGGGACACCAGCTTGCACATGTTACCTCATCTGACAGATAAGGATTAATACGGCGTACTTCATCTCCATCTATCATTCTTACATCAAGTCCCACCTTGACAGCCCTTTCGGTAAGCCCTTCAAGAATCTGTTTATGTTTGTCATTCTTTCCAAGTCTTAAATTTCCATCCTGATGATATTCACAGTCAACTTCAAGTTCCTCTGATAGTGATGGCCACAGGTTCTTTATTCCGTACATGACAAGAGGAAGTTCTCTCGGGTCTCGTCCTGACTGGCGGACACCTCCGCCATTTCTTGACGAGCCACCATTTCCAATATGGTCGCTGCCTTCAAGAACAATTACATCAGTGCCTTTCTTTGCCAGATAATAGGCTATAGCATTACCTATAATTCCGCCACCTATAATAATTACATCTGCTGTATTTGCCATAATTACACCTCCTTGTTGTCCTCTGCTTCATTACCAAGAATTCTCATTTCTGTAGGTCTCATTGGTGCTCTGCTTGTTGCCGGTTCAATTGTTGCCGGCGACACTCCTAATTCCCTTGCAACAATTCCCTTAACAAGCTTTGCACAGGTCTGTCCCTGACATAGTCCCATTCCTGTTCTTAAATATCTTCTTATTTCTGTCATTGTCCACATACCATCATGAACAGCTTTTCTTATCTCACCCTTTGTAATCTCTTCACAGCGGCAGATGAGCATATCGTCATCTGGTGCCGGAACGAATTCTCCTATATCCCTTGAACGGTCATTTACTTCATGCATATTCAATCCTCCTTATTTTGCGTAGCAAAATCCAGCCCCTGGTGAGGGGAGGATTACGCCTCTTTCTTGAAAAATCTTGCCTTCATAACATATTCTGAAGGAACTTTTATAGTAAGCAGATTGGTTTTATCAAATGCCGGTGAAGACTTCACACTGATAACCTCTGCCGCACATACCTTCTGTCCATTACGTCCAAGAGCTATTCCTCTGTCACCCGTCTTTGGCAAAGGTAAGACCTCATACGGCATCGTAACGCTTGCAAAGCCTTCTTCATATGTTTCGTCAACAAGGAAAATTGCCTGACCTGAACATGAAGCCACGCACATTCCACAACCAATGCATGTTGCACTTTCATCAACATCCGGAAGTGAAGTAATCTTTTCTCCTATCTTGATACATTTCTTAGGACATGCATCCTGACATGGATTACAAGGTATATTCTGGGTACATTCCATTACAGGATGAACTCCCGGTCTTCTTGTCACACCCGGAAATCTCTCAATCTCATCATCTGCAACATATCCTTTAGTAAGAAGTGTTGTAGAAATATCGATTCCTTCCTCTGTTTTTTCTATAAGCTTACCTCTGTTCTTTGGTGCAAACATTCCCTGCCTTAAACCATCAAGTGCTACATCAAGACTCTTTAAATTCTCATCTAATTCTGTTTTATCTATGTATCCCAGATACTCAGCTGCTGCGATTCCTGCCATACGTCCCTCAATCATAGCTGAACTTGCCTCTTCAATTCCTGAAACATCTCCAGCAACGAATACCCCCGGAATAGAAGTTCTTCCATATTCATCACATATAGGAACCTGTCCTCCACGCTTTGGATTATCCTCCATCTTACAGCCTGACATTTTAAGAAGCTGTGACATAGGTGAAAGTCCAACGGCCAGACATATTGTGTCTACATCAAAATATTTTTCTGTACCTTGTATGAATTTGAAAGATGAATCAACCTCTGCTATTGTTACTCCAGTAACATGGTCATCTCCTTCTGCTTTTACTATCGTATGTGACAGATAGAATGGAACTCCTGTACGTGCTACCTTTGCTGCATGCACTCCATATCCGCCAATTCTTGGTGCAGCATCAACAAGTGCCACAACCTCACAGCCACACTGTATAAGCTGATAACTTACAACAAGTCCTACATTTCCTGAGCCAAGCATAAGAATTCTGCTTCCTGGCTTAACTCCATGAAGATTCATCATTGTCTGTGCTGCTCCTGCACCAATAACCCCAGGCAATGTCCAGCCTGGAAATGTAACCATATTTTCTGCTGCTCCTGTAGCAATTATTATTGAATCTCCTTTAAAATGATGTATCTCATAGCCAATTCTTACTGTAATCTCTTTGTCCTGATACATTCCACAGACTGTTGCATTAAGAACAACCTTAACTCCTGCTGCATCTGCTTCCTTTAATAAATCTTCACCTATCTTAAAGCCCCTTATCTTAGCCTTATGCTCCTTAGAACCAAAGAATTTATGTATCTGCTTAAAAAGCTGTCCTCCTGGTTTTTCATTTTCATCAAATACAACTACTTCAAGTCCTCTCTTAGCTGCTTCTATTGCTGCTGATAACCCCGACGGACCTGCACCAACTATAATAAGATCAAATCGCTTCATATCCACACTTCCTTTCATCTACTGCTCTTCAAATGGTTTGTCACTCACTCCATACTGTGTCTGGACCTTCATGCCCTCTTCTAAAGGAGTAACACATGTCCTTATATTTGGTTTTCCATTAACAACCATTACGCAGTCTGTACATCTTCCTATCGCACAGAATATTCCTCTGGGCTTATGCTCTTTCTTTGTATATCTGTGTATCATAACGCCCTGCGCTTTAAGAGCCGCTGCAATTGGTTCTCCCTCATAGCCTGTCAGTTCTTTCCCATCAAAATAAAATGTTACAAGCCTTCCTTTTTCTTGTTTTCCCAATATTGGATGTTCTTCAATTCTTGCTCCCATAACTACCATCCTTTCTACATCTCTTTCTGGCTGCCTGCAATCTGTACGATATACAGGAAAAGCGCCCAGCCAGCGGATTTCGCTGTACTGGGCGCCTTTGCCTTAACAATTGTATGCTTTGAATTGTACGACCTCATTTATATTATAAATTGTAAAAATCAGAACTAAACTGTGTCAAAATCTATATACATAAACAAGTGCTGCTGATTGCAATATGTTCGTAAAATTTGTATTTGCTTGACTATCAAAATAAATTTACATAAATTTCATGTATTCTTTTCCATAATGTGCTAGACAAACATATTAAAAGATGTTACTTTCTTATAGGACTAAAGGACTATTTATATTCGAATTTGTTATTCGATATAAAGCATTTATGAAAGGAAAATTAATGAACAAGTACGGACATGTAACCGTAACCAAAAGACTTACTCCTAACCTTAAGAAAAGACATGATTTTGCTTTAAGACTTGGAAGTATTATGCCAGACATTCTTCTGCATACTTACATCAAAGGTCATACATGGGATTCTTCATATGATAAAATTGCCAGAAGACTTCATCGCCTTGAAAGACACGGCAGAATGAATTGTTTATCCTTCTTATCTTTAGGATATGCTCTGCATTACATAGAAGATTACTTTACATTTCCACATAACTCATGGTATCCGGAACCAATGTCTGAACATGTGTTATATGAAATTAAGTTCATGAATTATATAAGAGAAGCTAAGAATGATATCGACAAACCTCTGATATCTAATAATGGACGCGGCGTGTCTGCTGACAGAATGTTAGATTATCTCATAACTAACCACAAACAGTATGCTGCTAACGAGCAGGGCTTTGATAATGACTATAGTTTCATCTCTTCTGTTGGTTATGCATTTGTTGACAACTATGTAAAACTATTCATGATTAACAGCGGCAAGGATATCGTTATTGAAATGAATGAAGACTACATTGCACTTAATACTAATATCTAAAGAATTGTACTTTAAAAAACACAAGTACAACATCCCACGGCTTAATGTACGCAATAGCTGATAAACACTGGGGTTGCGACCTTTTAGTAAAGTTGTAAAGTTCTAATATTGTCAAATTATACCTTGTTTTACCATAAACTGTGTGTTATATTAGACGCGTAGATGATTTTTGTTCAAATCATTGCAGGGCTTACCCTCTTCCTTGGGTAGGCCCTTTTTCTGCCTTATTCAGCCTATTCTTCATTTTTCTTACCACTTACCCTTGTAGAAATTACTGCTCCAAGCGGTACCATGCTAACCAATATTCTTCCATCAGGCTTTCTCGTAATCAGAGTACCGCCTCTCTGGATATAACTCTTATCTATGTCCTTATATCCCAGATAATCTATCGACATTCCATATGTCATCTGGATTCCCTTATATATAAGTGAAAGTGTATTCAGATGGTCATGTCCGCAAAACATCCATTTAATAACACCATTCTCCACTGCTTTATTAAAAAATGTTCCTTCAAACTTTGAAATCCCAAAATGCTCATTCTTCTCAGCAATACTGCCATGCTGATATATTACGCTCTTATCACCAAGTTTCATCTTACGGTATGCTTCCTTAAATTCCGCAGGCGGCATGTGGAAAAATGCCATCGCCTTAATATCTGGATTACATTTTTTCAAGTCATTAAGCCTGGTCATGCACCAATCCACCTGATCATCATGTATCCGGTCAAATCCGCTGTAAAACCAGCCTCCTTCACCATACATATTAGAATCAAGCATAACAAGTGGCAATAAAGCATTGCCATCTGAATCGGTAAGATTAATAAAGAAGTTTCCTACACCTGTAAGCTCTTTCCTGCCTTCAGTAAATATGCAGTATTTCCCCTTCTTATAAATCTGTGCCAGTTCTTCCTTATTACATGTCGAACCCATCTCGCAATCATGATTACCAAAAACAAGCGTATATGGAATTGCAAAGCTGTCCATGAATTTCATCAGCTTGTACGCCTGCTTTCTGTTATTAAGCGTTCCTGCCTTTGGCAGAAATGGAAATATAGAATCTCCAGTTAGCACTATCATATCAGGCTTTGCTTTATGAATAATCTTTGTTACTGCATTTAGCGCCAGCTTATCCTTCTTTCTTGATATAAAACCAAATCCCAGATGAAGGTCTGTAAGCTGCAATATCTTAAAATCTTTATTCTTATCAATTGTATATGTAAATGTTTCCTTGTCTGTCTGCTTTAAATTGTCCGATTTATACATACTTTCACGCCTTTCTTTTCGGCACTAAAATTAATACCGGTTATATATTTAGCTGAGTGGTATTAATGCTCCTATAGCCGAAACTATTGTCGATACTACCATAAGAATCTGAAATGGCAGCGTTCCTATCACTCCGCATATAGGACTGGCTCCTGCTTTCTTTCTTGATTTACCATATGTCAGAACGAGCATTATGCTCACCAGTACAACTACACCACTCATAATTCTTGTAAGTATTATAAAGCTGCTTACTCCGAATATTGCAAATAATATACATGGAACTGTCGCTATAAGCCAGCTTACACGGTTGCCGATTCCAACCTGCTCATGCACGACATCTCTTAAAGCAAGTGTGTTACTCCAGAATGTTGTAAGCAGTGCAAAAAGCGAAAAGATACCTGCAAGAATAACTGCCCATTTTCCGATGCTCTCTCCAAGCTGCATATAAGCAAGTTCCTTATCTATTGTTCCCTTAGTTCCAAGAAGAACTGTAAGTGTCACAACAAGCACGAACGCTGACGACAGACCAAAGCCTATGAATATTGATTTTCTTATCTTACCCGGATTGCCATCAAGTCCTTTAACAACCTGAATAACCGCCTGATTAGCTGATGTCGCAAATACAACCATACTATACAGTGCAAGCAGATTATTCCAATGGAAAGGTGCTGTATAGAATCCATTAACTGGATGTGTAAATGTTCCTACTGTCATAACTGCAACTATTCCCATAAGAAGTATTACAGCGTATTTCTGTGCAATTCCTACCGCCTTCATTCCCATGAATACTACAATTCCAGCAATCACATAATATATTATCTGTGCTGCCCACAGTGGAAGTCCAAACCAGTTCACAAATATCTGCGCTCCACCATTAATATTGCCACTTACTCCTATCATAATCGCAAGTCCATACACCACAAAAACAATCCAGCTGAATACTTTCTTCATCACTCCATGGAACAGCTCACCCTCAAAGCTTTTTACAAGCTGCACACCGCCGTTGTTATACGAAAGTTCCGCAATTATAAGATGCAGAATTACATTAATGATGTAAGCTGCTCCTACCATCCAGATAACATCAATCATACTGTTCTTAGTTGCAAGATACGGAACTGCTATAATTCCCGTTCCTATACTGTTTCCCACAATCATGCTTATTGCCTCAAATGTGGTGAGCTTTGCTTCTGATTTTATTGCCATGTGTGCCTCCTTTTACTGCCTTGTTTCTTATCTGACTCTACTTTTCACTTCCTGCCTCTCGCCCTGGCTTCATTTTACCTACTATTTCGTCAATTTCTACTTCTTTCGTGGGTCTTTCCTATATTTATTATAGTATATCACCAACTAGCATTTGACCACAACCGCCCCCAGTGCTATATTATGTACGAAATAAGCGCACACAGAAAAGGAATAAACGCAATGAGCAGAAATGATGAAAACAACTATACACTGCGTCCTCTTACTATAGATGACGCTGAAGAATACAATGCACTTTTAAGGTATGCCTTTCAGGTAACTGAACAGGAGCTTGCCGAGACAGGCTGGAAGGACGATGAGATTACCCAGTCCAAATTCCCTGTTCTTCAAAGAGCTGATGTACTTGGCTGCTTCAATGGTGATGATCTGATTGCACAGTTTGCAGTATACCCTCTTGATATGAATATTTACGGTGTTAAATACAGCGTAGGCTTCGTTACAAGCGTATGTACATATCCTGAATACACAGGACATGGAATTATGAAAAGACTGATGATTCAGAGCCTTATACGAATGAGAGATGCACACAAATCATTTGCTTTGTTGTATCCATATTCAATTCCATTATACCGTGGTCTTGGCTGGGAAATTATCTCTAACAAGATGACTTATACAATCAAGGATACGCAGATTCCAAGAAAGCTTAATGAGCCCGGTTATGTCAGACGAGTTTCATGGGATGACAAAGAATTTAAGGAGCTTCATACCAAATTTGCTGAAAAGACACACGGCTGTCTATATAGAAACAACCTTGCATGGGAAGAATACTGGCGCTGGGACGAGGACGACACCTCTGTTGCCATCTATTATTCTAAGGACGATGTACCTTACGGATATATGGTATACATGATAAGTTCTGATGTCATGCATGTGAAAGAAATGATTTATCTTAACCGAGAGGCACAGCTTGGCTTGTGGGAATTCATACATGCCCACGATTCAATGATTGACGAGGTCCGTGGAAACAATTACTACAGTGAGCCAATCGCATTTGAACTCGATGACAGCGATATTAAAGAGACAATCCGTCCATACACAATGGGGCGAATTATTGATATCAGACAATTCTTTGCCAAATATGCCTGCGACCCAGACGAGCCATCTGTTTGCATACGCTTCTACATTGAAGATGACCTTCTCGCATGGAACAATGGTTACTTTACATTCCTTTTTGATAACGGCAAATGTATTGAAACCGAACAGCAGCCTGATTACGAAGTATCCATGTCAATCGGCACATTAACTACATTAATGCTTGGCTACAAAACCGCTGAGAAGCTGCATGTCATGGACAAGATACAGGCATCAGATGAAGCTATTGAACATCTGGATGACATACTTTTTCATAGAATTCCGTATGTTTCGGATTATATCTGATTATGATGCTGATATGATTTTTTAACACAAAAGCCCATAGAATCTGCTTCTATGGGCTTTCCTATCAATTATTATTCAATTTCTCATTCCTTATAACCAATGTTATTATTACCAAAACATTTATCATAAGAAATCAATAACAATCTTATGTGTCTTGTGGTTAAGCTTCATTCTGCTTGTATACACAAATTCAAAAAGAATATAAGTTGTAAGATAATAGAAGAAATTCATATTCTTTACCCAGAGCATTGGATAAAGAAGCATAAGCGGAATACCTGTAAGGATAAAGAATCTTCTTCGTCCAAACTTTCTTCCCAGCTTAGTTCTTTAAAAGCTGTCTGTAATAAATCCCATCAAAGGATTAAGAATTACATCAAGATATGTTGCAATTGAAAATATAAGCGTAGCCTTAACAACTGACATATTACAAAATGTCGTGTAAAAATATAAAAGCCATGCCCCGCTTATCGCCAAAGCTCCGCTTCCCAGCATATTACCACTTCCATATGCCAGCTTGTGAATGAGAGTTATCTTTTTGTTTTTAGTTACTGTGCCACTCATCATTAACCTCCATATCTTTTATATCACTTTGCATGTTATATATTTCGTGCTATATAATATATATCGGTCGCAAGAATGTCGAATGTTAAAAATTAGACAATTTTACAAAAATATGATATAAAATATATATCATTAACATTTTGGGGGTATATATGTTAAATATTACAGAAAAATCAGAAGATGAAGCTGCTAAAGATTATGTACTCAGACAGCTTATTTACAACATTGTCCACACTAACCTGCTGCCAGGTCAGAAGCTTGAAGCACCTGAACTCTGCTCACTTATGAATGTCAGCAATAATCCTTTACGCGAAGCAGAATTAGAACTTGCACAGTCAAAACTTATCGAAATAAAGCCTAAGATTGGAGCATTTGTTTCATATGTCAATACAGATATTGTAGAACAGCTCCGCGATTTACGCTGCGTCCTCGAGACACATCTTGCAGTCGAGGCATGCGATATACTGACAAAGAACCAGCTTGATTCATTATATGAAAATGTAGCTTTATGGGAAATGTATATCAAACGCGGTGATGAAGAAAAGATTTTCACACTTGATAAAGAATTTCACGGAAGTCTGTATAAAATGTGTGGCAAAACTGTATGGTACAACCTTGTAGAAAGCATGGCACCACATTTTGACAGAACTACAATATTAAGTTTCAGATGCAAAGAAACAGGTAGAATCCTGAAAGACCATGGAGAACTTGTAGCCGCCATCGAGAATAAAGACAAAGAAAAAGCTGCCCATATATCGCAGAGACATATGAGCAGATATTCTGAAAATATTGATGCAATCAGAAAACATTTTCCTGATTATTTTAATGATTAACTGCGGCAACCGCATATCATACAATTAAATACGTGTTGTCCACTTTCCACAGTCCCACACATCGGTCGCAAGACCATCGTAGAACTCTGGTTCGTGGCAGACCATAAGTATACTGCCCTTATATGCCATAAGGGCTCTTTTTAATTCATCCTTAGCATCCACATCAAGGTGATTAGTAGGCTCATCAAGTACAAGGATGTTACTCTCACGGTTAATAAGCTTGCACAGACGCACCTTTGCCTGCTCTCCACCAGAAAGAACCTTAACCTTGCTCTCGATATGCTTGGTTGTAAGGCCACATTTGGCAAGGGCTGAACGAACCTCATACTGTGTATATCCCGGAAATTCCTGCCATATCTCCTCAAGACACGTAGTTTCAATTCCAGCCGGAGTCTCCTGCTCGAAATATCCTATCTCAAGATAATCTCCCTGCTCAACATCACCTGACAGAGGCTTAATAAGTCCTAATATGCTCTTTAGTAATGTAGATTTACCAATACCGTTAGCACCTGTAAGCACAATCTTCTGGCCTCGCTCCATCTCTAAGTTAAGCGGACTTGAAAGCGGCTCATCATAACCAATTACAAGGTCGTGTGTCTGGAAAATATATCTTCCCGGTGTTCTCGCTGTCTTGAAATTAAACTCTGGCTTTGGCTTCTCTGCTGCCAGCTCAATAATATCCATATTATCAAGCTTCTTCTGTCTAGACATTGCCATATTTCTTGTGGCAACTCGTGCTTTATTTCTTGCAACGAAATCCTTAAGCTCCGCAATCTCCTGCTGCTGCTTATTGTAAGCTGCCTCAAGCTGCGCCTTCTTCACAGCATATACCTTCTGGAAATTATCATAATCGCCTGTATAACGGTTCAGCTCCTGATTATCCATATGATAAATAACATTTATAACGCTGTTAAGGAATGGTATATCATGCGATATCAGTATAAATGCGTTCTCATAATCCTGAAGATATCTCTTAAGCCACTCGATATGCTCCTTATCAAGATAGTTAGTAGGCTCATCAAGAAGGAGAATGTCCGGCTTCTCAAGAAGCAGCTTTCCAAGCAGTACCTTAGTTCTCTGTCCACCTGAAAGCTCAGTTACATCCTTATCAAGTCCAAGGTCAGATAGTCCCAATGCTCTTGCAACTTCCTCAACCTTCGCATCTATCATATAGAAATCATGCATTGTAAGAAGGTCCTGAATCGTTCCCGCTTCTGCCATCAGCTTGTCCATCTCTTCTGGTGATGCATCGCCAAGCCCGGCGTATATCTCATTCATCTGATTCTCCATGTCATACAGAAAGTCAAATGCTGAAGCAAGCACTGACTGGATTGTCATGCCCTTCTCAAGCACAGCATGCTGGTCGAGATATCCGACTCTGACATTCTTAGCCCACTCAACTTTTCCCTCATCAGGCATAAGCTTGCCTGTTATTATATTCATAAATGTGGATTTACCTTCGCCGTTGGCTCCCACTAATCCAATCTTATCAAGCCTGTTAAGCTGGAAAGACACATTGTTAAAAATCGCTCTGTCGCCAAATCCGTGTGTAAGTCCGGTTACTGTAAGTAAACTCATATCTGATATCCTTTTCTATTAAAATTTCTTAAAGTATTATAAGTTATGTACATTATTATTGTAAATACCTTTATTATCTGATAAACTAAAATATTGTTTGTATACACAATTTATTAATTATTCTTACATGATAGGAGGGTTAATATACATGGATGAAATGTCATTTGAGTGGAGCGAACATGAACATCACTCTCACCACTCACATAATTCCGGTAATTCGCATCATCATCACTCGCACCATACAAAGAAGCATAAACGAAAACGTATCATAATCGGCGTTGTTATTGCGGTAATTCTTATTCTGGGATTAGGCGGAGCATTTGGTGCTGTTACTGCTAAAAAAGAAATATCTGATATAAAGCAACAGGCGGTAGTCCTTAAAGCGGACCTTAAAAATGTATTATCTGCACTGAAGGCACAGGATGCTGATTCCACATTTGCTGCATGCGATGAGCTTGATATAGCACTTGACAATATTAATGCCACATTAGACAAGCCTTTATGGAGAATGGTCTATAAAGTTCCTAAGTTTAAAGGTTACATAGACTCTGTAGAGAAACTTCTCTCTCTTGTAGATGAGGCTTCTAATGATATTGCACGTCCTACAGCAGCTGTTTTTGAAGAATATCCTTTATCTGAACTGAAGGTAGATGATGGTTTTAACATTACTGTTATTAATGCATATCTGTCTCTTCTTGAGGATATTGAGCCTAAGATTGACGATATTGTATATTCCATGAATCAGGTTAATCTCCCTATGGGACTTAACAGCATGATATCTGATTACTCTACACAGATTGCTTCAATGACTGGTTCATATGATAATCTCAAAGAGTTCCTTCCTCTGTTCAAGGCATTTATAGGAGATGGCTCTGACAGAACATATCTGCTTGCCGCACAGAACTCTTCTGAGATTCGTGCTTCCGGCGGCTTCCCTGGTTCAGTTGGAACCATAAGAATCCGCGATGGAATTCTTTCAATAGGTGATTTCAGCAGTGTATATAATGTTCTTTCAACTCACACTCCTTCTGCTGCCGGTATAACAGATGAGGAAAAAGAGCTTTTTGGTTCATGGATGAATGCACCAAGAGATGCATGTTTTGATCCTGCCTTTGAAAGAGTTGCTTATATATGGGCACTTGCCTACGAGCAGAAGAATTTTGAGCACGTTAATGGTGTTGTTTCCCTTACCCCTGCAATTATTCAGAACATGCTTGGATACATCGGCAATGTAACACTTTCCGATGGCACAGAGTTAACTGGAGATAATGCTACACAGGTTTTACAATATGACCTTTATTACAAGTACCTTAATGCAAATGCTTCTTCTTCTGCGGGCGATTACGTTGATAATTTATTTGCAGAAACAGCTAAGGTTACCATGGCAAAGCTGGTATCTGACTTTGATGTAAAAAAAGCCGGTGATTATTATAAAGTATTCTCGGATGGAGCTAAGAACCGTACAGTTATGATGTGGATGGAAGATGAGGCTGAACAGGCACTTGTTAAAAATGCCGGATGTTCCGGTGGACTTAATGATGACTCTGAGAATCCTGAAACCGGAGTATACTTTAGTATCTCTGATCCATGTAAGTTAGGATGGTTCCTCAATATAGACACACAGATAAGTGAGCCTGTTGTTAACAGTAATGGTTCAAGCACTTATGAAGTAACTGCTACATATAGCAATACATTAAGTGATAATGACAAAATCAATGCCGGTAGATACATCCTTGGAAGTTATGGTGGTACAATTACTGGTTATATCCATATATTTGCCCCTGCTGGCGGCTCTATCTCTGATATAGAGATGAGCAATGGAGATACAATGTACACTGGCAATTACAACAATCTTCAGGTTGCCTACAGATTTGGCAATTCAATTGCTCCTGGTTCAAGCATAACAGTAACATACAAAATTACTACTGCTTCTGGTGTTACTAACCCACTTGGTGTTAATTCAACACCTACATTACAGAACTACAGATAGATGATATTAATCACTATCTTTACACAATAAAAATTGGCGGCTGATATGAAAATCTATCAGCCGCCATTATTATTTATTCAATTATTATTTTACAACTTTCTTCTTTGATGAAACAACCATCACAACTACTCCTGCTGAGATAATCATTGCCAATGCAAATGGTACTGCATGCATTGTGTCTCCTGTCTGAGCAGAAGGCTCTTTAACTGTTGTATCTGTTCCTATTGATGGAACATTTGCATCATCCTTATTATCAGGTGTTGAAGGTGTTGGATTAACCTCTTCACTGCCTGCAGTTAGCTTAGGAATAACTGTTACATTAGTCTTCTCTGTACAACCTGCATGTAAGCAGTGCTGTGACTTAGAGCCTTCTTCTGTAGTAGTAGCTTCCTTATCTACTGTGAACTCGTTGGCAAATTCATGTCCAAGTGCTTCGATTTCTCTTGTTTCTTCATGTCCACATACTGTACATATTCCATGCTTTTCACCCTTTTCTGTACATGTTGCTTCCTTAGTTGTTGTCCACTCAAATACATGAGATACAACTTCGCCAGCCTGTGGTTTAACGCTTATTGCTTCTTCACTTGTTGTATCAAGTCTTGCACCAACATTATCGCTTAATACACCGCTCTTAATAACTAAGAGAGTATGCATATCAATTGTTCCATCTGCATTTCTTGATGGTCTAATTGTTGTATCTACACTTTCGAACCACTCATCTGTAGCCTTCTGACCAAGATTATTGTATGATTCTGAACCATTATAAATGTAGTTATCATCTCCATGCTGTGAGAAAGGAATAAGGTCTGCCTTCGCTGTTAAATCAGCCTTAGACATAGATATAAGACCACTAACCTTCCACTCCTTAAGCATAGAATCCATTGTATTAAGACCTATGCTATATGAATCTGCATTACCATTGTTGTAAGCTGTACATCTTGTAATAGAAATATCAGGACAGCTGTTACTTGTTATTCCCTTTGCATGATTTCCAAATGAAACACAATTAATAAGCTTATGTCCGCCCTTAAGATATCCACCACCTAACTTAAATCCGTTACCTTCACCATAGTTATAACCTGCAGCAGTTACATCATCTGTTGTAAGCCATCCATTGTTGTATGCTACACAGTTTTCAATAGTAACTGAACCGATCATACCTGATACTGACTTAGCATAGAGATCCCAGCCATCATCAATATTGTTATGTGATATACAACCATAGAATCTGTTGCCTTCACCACATGTTAATTTTGCTGCAAATCCATCTGCATCATTTCTTCCTGCATCACAGTTATCAAATGATTCGCAGTTCTTGATAAGGTTTCCTGTTGGCCATAACTTACCCTGAATTCCAGCATAATTATCAGCTCCACCATTTCTGCTTATCTGAATACCGCTATTTGCCGCATGATTTACTGTACACATATCTATTGTATTATAGTTACCGCTTACCTGAATACCTACCCCTGATGAATCCTTTACATATAAACCATATACATGCCAATAATTTCCGATTACTGTAAGACCTGCGCCTGACAATACAACACCATCAGTTCCATCTGTTGAGATTGATTCTGCAACAAGATTAATTGGCTTATCTGCTGTTCCGCATACACTTCTGTTAATTGTAACCCATTTATCATATACACCATTCTTCATAAGAATAGTCTGTCCTGGCTGTGCATATGAAACTGCTGTATTAATATCTAATGGACTTTCTTCAGTTCCGTCACCAGTTGTCTTACCGTCTGAAGTTACAATAATTGTCTGTCCAGCCTCGCCATATACCTTACGGTTTACAGTTGTTTCACTTGTTACTGTCTTTGTTGATGTAATATTAGCAGCAGCTGCTGGTTCAAATTCTGCCTTAATAGTATTGCTTCCTACATTAACTGCAACTGGAATTCTTACAACTTCATCAGCTGTTACTTCCTTAGTAACAACCTTACCGTCAGCACTTCCTGTTACCTTTAAAGTTCCTGCACAATTAGGAACTACTGTGTATTCATACTCACCTGCTCCACATGTGTTAGAAGAATATACTCTGATTGATGGTGTTATCTTGTCTTCTACGACCTCAGATGTTGCAAGTCCCTTACTTTCTGATGTAGTAAACTTGATATCTGTAATCTTAACACCAATCTTTCTTGCTACCATAACACCTACAACTACAGTTCCATCTTCCTGTACTGATGTAAAATCATTAGCTGTAAGCTTCTGTGTCTGTGTTCCATTCTCTGTTGTTGCAACTGCTTCATATCCATCATCAGTCTTTCTTACTGTAAATGTATACTCAGCACCAACCTTAAACATATCTGTTCCTGTTAACTGGTTAAATTTAACATTATTATTAACTCTGTCTACACCATCTTTGTTAGATGTATCTGCTGATGTATAACCTGTGATATAACGCATTGTTGGTGCATTATTCTTAGAGCTGTACATCATTGATGAGAAGTAGTTAAAATATTTGTGTACATAACTTGGTGCACCCCAGTTATTAACACCTAATGTATCTGCAACTACAACACCAAAACCGGTCTGATTATCAGGTGTAAGAGATGCATCTGTTACTGTAAATGTTGCAGTTAATTCAAAGTTCTCTTTCTCTGGATTAACCTTAGTATAGTAATATGAGAATCCATCTTCATCATCAGAAATCTTTCCTGAAGCCTTAGCCTGAATTTCCATACTTCCGGTTGTATTAGTAATATCTTTTGCTTCAACTGTAGCAACTTTCTTAGATGCTGTATCACCATTAGCAATATTTATAACCTGTGCATTACCATCAGCCTCTGTAATAGTTGCCTTTGTCTCCTGAGCTGAACCAACAGTTGACACATACCAGTTCTTCTGTGCATTTGCAGTTATTGATAACTCTTTTTCTGAAACAGCTGAACAATATCCATCTGCTCTATTTGCAACAACACTGAATTCATATGTACTTCCAACTGTTAAATTCTTAACTGTATAATCACCTTCTGTGATTCCATCAATCTTAACTGCTGTGCTTTCATCAGAACCTTTAACCTTATATGTTAAAGTATAATCCTTTGCATCGCTTATATTAACCCAATCAAGATATACTTCTCCATTACCCTTGTTTTCAGCCCATGTAATAGTTGGCATCTTAACACCGAGTATGAAATCTTTTACTTCATAAACATCTGAAGCTTTATCTGCACAACCTAATCTCTGTGCTGTTGCTACAAATGTATAATCACCACTTTCATGAGCTGTAAAATTAACTGTTGCTGTTCCTTCTGATCTCTTTATAACAGCTTCTCCAGCCTGTCCATCATTATGAAGCATTGTTACCACAATATCTTCAGCCCCATTATACTCATCCACAATTCCTTCAACAGTAACAGTAAAACCATCTGCGCCTGCTTCTACTTTACTGATAACTGGCTTTGCTACTGATTCCCAGTCAACTACAGTCTTCTTATTTAACTGTGAATAATATACTTTCCAGATCTGAGCTGTTGCTCCTCCAAGGTATGCATAATATGTCTTGCCAGCTTCTACCTTTGCTTTAACAGTATTATATGTACTTGCATCTGTGGAATTTTTCACCTCTGCTGCCTTAGTTCCATCTTCCGCTACTATATAGAAAGTCTTGCCCTTTCCTATCTTAGTATCAATTGCTAACTCTCCATTAGCTGCTGCTGTATACTTTATATAACAACCACTATCTGGTACTGTTCCTGCTGAATTCTTTCCATTAGTCTGTGCCTTTGCTGATCCTGCCTTAGCATTATCTCCTAATGCACTGAACCCATCATCAAATGTCTTGTCATCTGTGGCATTATTATTAGCCCAGCCTGTTCCACATAATGTTAAACCATTATTATATGTTGTTGAAGCCAATATATCTGCAGCTAACCACTCTGCTTCTGCAGGTGTAAAGTATACCTGCCAAATCTGAGCTGTTGCTCCTCCAAGGTATGCATAGTATGTCTTTCCTGCTTCTACTTCTGCCTTAACAGTATTATATGTACTTCCAGAAGTTCCATTTTTTACTTCTGCTACCTTAGTTCCATCTTCTGCTATTACATAGAAAGTCTTGTTCTTTCCTATCTTAGTATTAATAGCTAAAGTTCCATTAACAGGTGCTGTATATTTTACATAGCATCCATTATCTGGTACTGTTCCTGCTGCTGTCTTTCCATCTGTCTGTGCCTTTGTAGATCCTGCCTTGGCATTGTCTCCTAATGCACTAAAACCGTCTTCAAATGTCTTGTCATCTGTAGCATTATTATTAGCCCAGCCTGAGCCACATAACACTAATCCTGAGTCTCCTTCTTGTGCTGCAAGAATATCTGCTGCTGACCATGTCACAACAGAAGACTCTGCACTTGCTGTCGATGCTTTAGCAACAATGTTATTAGAGCCGGTAACCGGCATAATACTAACAACCATTAAAGCTGCCATAAGAACAGACAACATTCTTTTAGTTCTTTTTCTCATGAAAAAAGCCTCCTTTTCCTTTTCATAAATCTGTAATAAGAGTACCATCTAATAGAACAAATAGTCAATAACACTTTTAGTAAATGTTTTTCTGAAAGTCGTTAAAACTAGATATTACTTTGTAATAATTGTACAATAATTATCATATATCTATATACAAAAATGAGGTCTGGATAACCAGACCTCATTCATATGTTTTATTATACTATTTGCTTACACTAAACTCTCTTTCTCTTCTTTTCGAAAAGAACTACGGCTGCTGCAAGTAATGCCATAAGCATAATTCCTGCATATACAGCTATCATATTTCTAGAGAAATCACCTGTCTTAGGAAGAACCTCAAGCTTAGTCTCTGCAATATAACCATCTGTAAAGCATGCTCTGAATGTATGCTCTGCTGCTTTTAAGCTCTTAATGTAAGAAGCCTTGAATGTAACAACTGTTGTGTTACCATTAGCTACTACTGTGTACTTAGAAGCATCAAGAACTACATCATCAACCATAATATAATCAAATGTAGATGCATCTGCATCGATTGTCCACACAATATCTGTAGATGTTCCCTGAATAACTGCAACATCTGTTGTATTACCTTTAACAACATCTTTACCTGTTATAGATATTGTCTTATGTCCCTTAATTCCCTCAGGAACTTCAATCTTAGCTGATGGAGTACCTGTCATTCTTGCACCTGTATTAGCTGCTGCCTTGTCTGTAAGTACAAGAAGACCATTCATGTTGATTGTGTTATCAGCATTTCTTGTTACCTTATGTGATGCATATACATGTGTTGCATAATCCATTGCTGTATCAACTGATTCAAACCAGTCATCTGTTACAGTTGTAGCTGAATTCTTAGCTGTTCCTTCATAATTCCAGAAGTAGTTAGTATCGTTATCAACCTTTGTCTTGTCCTGTGTTCCAAGTAACTTAAACTGCTCAACATTATCTTTCATATATGTTCTGTATGAAAGTACACCTGTTGCTGAGAAATCTGTATTCTTAGCTGAATTTGTGTAAAGAGCAATATTATAAGACTCATTATTGAATGTTGTACAGTTAATTACATTAATATCTGGACAAGAGTTAGAATCAATACCCTTAGCCTTGTTATCAAATGCTACGCAGTTCTCAAGAACATGCTTGCCTGACATGCTGTCACCACCAAGCTTAAATCCATTACCGTTACCAGCATCTGTACCATCTTCAAGGTAACCATTGCCATAAGCAACCGAATTCTTAATTGTTACAGCACCAATTGATCCTGACTGAACCTTAGCAAAAAGATCCCATCCATCATCAGCGTTGTTGTATGAGATACAACCATCAAATACATTACCATCACCAACTGTTAACTTAGCTGCAAAACCATCAGCATCTTCATAACCTGCATCGGCATTACCATATGATGTACAGTTAAGAATTAAGTTATATGCTGGCCACATATCAAATTCATCTGTTGTAAGATATCTGCTAACCTGAAGACCTGTATTACCATTGTGGTAAGTCATAATGTTATCCATTGTATTGTACTTACCAGAAAGCTGGATACCCTTCTGTGCATTAGCTGAATTAGTTACATCAAATCCCTGGAAGTACCAGTAATCACCTGCAAGTACCATACCTGCACATAATCCCTGGAAATCAAATACTGGTCTTGAAGAAGCTTCTGTATCAGCTACCATCTGAATAGGCTTATCTGCTGTACCATTAACACCTCTCTCAACCTTAACTGTCTTCTCAAGGTAATATGTACCTTCCATAACAACAATAGTCTGTCCTGGCTGTACATACTTAACAGCATCATAGATGCTCATTGGATCTTCCTTAGTACCAACACCATACTTACCTGGTGCTACATAAATTGACTGTCCTTCAACACCATATGTTCTGTATGTTACAGTAAATGTGCCTTCAATTGGCTCATATGATGACATAACCATATCCTTTTCTGGAATATAACCAGCATCTGGTGTAAATACATATCTAAATGAATTCTTACCTACATTAAGTGTTGTTGTTGCAGGCTTAACAACTGTATTAGCTGCAACAGCTACATCTGTAGCAATTGCGTTATCTTCACTATCCCAGATAGAAAGAACACCATCACAGTTAGCTGTGAATCTGAATTCATAATCACTTGTACCTGTTGCAGTCTTAGAATTAAATGCTGCATTAGTTACTAATTCTTCAATTGGCTTCTCTTCTGCTGGAGCATCATCAGATGGGTTAATTGTTGTAAATGTTACATCTGAGAATGTTGCCTGTGCATATCTACTTGTGAAGAAACCTACATATACATTATCAGAATCAAGCTGTGATAATGTTTCAGTATCATAATACTTCTTAGTTGTTGAATATGTTCCATCTACTGATTCGTATGATACAAAATATCCTGTGTTATTCTTCTGAATTGTAAGATACATCTCAGTAACAGGATTCTCTATTGTTGCATCAACTGGCTTAACAGCATTACCAATAACATTGACATTCTGTGCATATCTCTGCTCAAGAGGATACATAGCACTCTGGAACTGTTTTACTGTTTCAGTATCATTAGCTTCTATTGCTGCAATGTTATCCTTAGTAAGACCCTTCTTCTCCTGTGAAGCAATACCAATCTTCTGAGATACTTTAAGTGCTGTTGTATCATTAGTAACCTTACCAGCTTCTTCATTCCAGTAATATTCTGTCTTAGAAACTACAGCCATATAAGAATTGTTCCATCCAGAACCGCCAAGTCTGTCTGCTGCCATAAGACCGAAGCCTTCCTGACCATTAGATAAATTCCACTGATCTACAGTTACTTTAGCTCTTAATGTAAAGTTAAGTGATGTAGGTACTGATGTATAATAGAAATTAAGACCATCAAATGATGCTGGAACTAATTTTCCATTATTACCGCTTCCCTTAAGAACTCCATTAGCATCTACTGCTCCAGATCTTAATGTAACTGAACCTGTTTCATTAATGTTTCCTTCATATGCTGAATTAGATTCGCTTGCACCGTTACCATATACGATATAGCCCCATACCTGCTTAGCATCAGATGTTGCTGTTGCAGATATTGTTGACTTATCAGATACAGCAGCTGGTGTCTCTCTAACTGCTTCAACTGCAAAATCATACTTTGTTCCAACAGTTAATCCTGTAACATCATAAGATGTAGCAGATGTTGAACCAACCTTTGTTCCACCAACATAAACATTGTATGATGTAGCTTCCTTAACTGACTGCCATACAAGACTTACTGTACCATTACCCATGCTTGTTGCACTGCTGATAGATGGTGCTGAGAGTGGGTATTCAAAATTAAACTTAACTGTGTTACCAGCCTTGTCATTCTCGCCCTCTCTAGAAGCTGTAATTGTAAATGTATATTCTCCTGAAGAAGCTGGAGTAAATTTAACCTGTCCACCTTCACCCTCAAGAGCATATCCCTTTGTTTCTGTATTACCTAAAGCATCTGTCATAACAACGCTTACCTTATCAGCGCCGTCATTACCAAGAACCATTGTAAATGGAACTACAACATCTGCTCCATCCTGAGCTACCTCTCCAATTACTGGAGCTGCAACTTCTGACCAGTCTTTTCTAGGAACAACTGGAGTATTTCCACCTCCAACTGTATCTGTAACAACTACCTTGAAGATATAATTGTTATTTTCAAGTCCTCCAAGATAATATGTTCCTGCATCTGCTAATTCTAATGTAGAAACTACTGTCTCGTTCTTTGCTGCTGTTACTTCTGTCTTAGTTACTACTGCACCTGAAGTATTGAAGATTGCCATCTGACGATTGTCTGCTCCACCTTCTACCCAGTAAATCTTAACCTTAGCTGTACCCTCTGTTTTGAAAGAAACAAAGTTCTTCATATTAGCAATATCAGCCTTACCACCAAAGTTAATTCTCTGTGCTAATATACTACCATCTGGCCATGTCTTTTCAGATCCATCAATCTTAGTCTTTGCACTCATATACAGTGTAAATGCATTATCTGTTCCTGCATTAACAGCCTGACCATCTGTATACTTACCTGCTGTAGTAGCTGTTTCAAGTTCAGCACCATCAAGTGTATATTCTTTGATAACTGGCTCTTCAACCGGTGCTGTCTCCTCAACTTCAATCTTGAAGATATAATTGTTATTCTCAAGACCACCAAGGTAATATGTTCCTGCATCTGCTAATTCTAATGTAGAAACTACTGCTTCATTCTTCGCTGCTGTTACCTCTGTCTTAGTTACTACATCTCCTTTAGAACCAAAGATTGCAATCTGTCGATTGTCTGCTCCACCTTCTACCCAGTAAACCTTTACCTTTGCTGCATTAGATGTCTTGAAAGAAACAAGATTCTTCATATTAGTAACATCTGCTTTGCCACCAAAGTTAACTCTCTGAGCACATATATATCCGTCTGACCAAGTCTTTTCACTTCCATCAATCTTAGTCTTTGCACTCATATAGAAAGTAAAATATCCATCTGTTCCTGCTGTAACAGCCTGACCATCTGTATATTTTCCAGCAGTTGTAGCTGCCTCTAACTCAGTACCTTCAAAAGTGTACTTCTTACCACTTTCTGCAGCTTTAGCTTTGCTTGTAAACATACCACTAAACATAGTAAATGGCATAATAGCAACAACCATAAGCACTGCTAAAAAAGCGGCTAAAATTCTTTTACCCTTTTTCATAAAATCCTCCTTATTATATTGTAGGCATAGTAAAGTTCCTGTTATTAACAGCATATAACATGTTCTTTTCGACATGTTGCACTACAGCATGTCCCCTATACCAAAAGTTATTATCATTTTAACCCAACCGTCGATTTGCGTCAATAAGCATTATGGTTAATTTTTATGTATATTTTCTATATAACCAACTGATTTTGTGCAACTTTACTATAATTATTCTATGTTAATGTACATAATGTCTAGATAAAAAATTACCCCCCTGTAGTATCTCTACAATACTACAGGGGGTAATTATTCTACTGTCCGCCAGTTGTGAATACTGACTGAACTGTCTTAAACAAAATCTTAATATCAAGCATAATACTCCAGTTATCAATATAATCAAGATCCATCTTAACAATTTCTTCAAAATCGCTAACCGTCTTTCTTCCATAAGCCTGCCACATTCCTGTGATACCCGGCTTCATGGAAAGTCTTCTCTTATGATGACCTTCATACTGCTTGAACTCTCCAACCGTTGGTGGTCTTGTACCAACAAGACTCATATCTCCCTTAAGAACATTAATGAACTGCGGAAGCTCATCAATACTTGTCTTTCTTATGAACTTACCAACCTTAGTTATACGAGGGTCGTCTTTCATCTTGAACATAAGACCACTCATCTCATTCTGTGACATAAGTTCTTTCTTTCGTTCCTCAGCATCCATATACATAGAACGGAACTTATATATTTCAAAATAACGGCCATTCTTTCCAACACGTTTCTGTTTGAAAAAGATTGGTCCCGGAGATTCAATCATAATTGCAGGTGCAACGAATATCATTGCAATTACCATAAACACAAGACCAACAAGCGAACCAAGAATATCTATACATCTCTTAACGAATAACCCTTTCCAGTCATATATTCTGTTAGCAAATGTAATGACAGGCACGCTTCCTATGAAACCAAGCTTACAATCGAAATCCTTATAGCTGTCAAGAATCTCAAGCTTAAGATTAACTGCTACACCCATATCTTCAAGCTCCATAACCATAGGCTTGATGCTTTGGCGTGTCTTATAATCAACATCTATAAATACTTCATCAACAATTTCATTCTTAATATATCTCATCATAGAATGAACATTTGCAACGACAGGAACACCTGATATTGTCTGACCTGTCATATCCTCATCTGTAATTACAACACCATCAAGCCGGCGCATCCAGTCGTTTCTTGATGCAACCTTTGCAAGTGTATCTTCGGCGCGGCTTTTAATTGTAACAACAAGAATACTATGTGTACGGATTCCACCATTACGATGTCTCATATATATCTTAACGAGCATTCTTAATATATACATGAGAACTATCCCAAGGAAAAACGTTATGACATATACACTTCTTGGAACACCATGTATTGTCTTACTTAGAAGTTCATATACAGCTATGACTGCTGAAGCAATAAGACTCTTCTTAATAACAGAAGCAAACTCTTCAAACTTTCCCCTGTTAAGAACATCTCCTTTAATATTACAGAAAAGAGCTGTAATAAGAACTGCTATAATTATAGTAATTATATTATTGTTAAGTGTCTGCATGACTCTCCAGAATGACTGGTGTCTGTAACCTGTCAGCCATATGAATCCAGAAAGATAATATGCAAGAAACACTGCTATTGCATCAGAAAAAAATATTAAAACGTTCTGAATACTTTCTTTCGTTTTATTAACATTAATCATAAGTTAGTTAGCTTTTCCCCTCTATTAATTTTTATGTACTATATCTTCCTATAGATATAGTACATAACTAAAACCAGCCCAAAATAATTCAACATACGCTGACCAATCCGCACACTGAAATGAGCCTTGCTAACCATTATATAAACTCAGGGTAAAAATATCAAGCACTAATTTAACTAAAAAAGTAAAATGCAAATTATATAATTAATTTGTGATTAAGGAAAGCGCTTATTAATCCAGTAAAATACAGTGTTAAGGGAGATTTAAACATGAGAACAAAAAAATTTATAAAGGGTATGGTTTATAGGTTAGATGATAATACACAATATATCATCTTGGATTCACAGGAAAACGGAAAGATTATCACATATCAGAAAATTACTCGTTCTAACAGATTTGATTATACTTTATCAAATCCAGTTATGACATTTACTCTTACTTGTTTCGAGCGTCTTATCTTTCTTGATAAAGATATTGATAGAATTGTTTCATGCGAAAATATTTGTGGTGAAGCTATTATATTAAATGGGGGTAATTAATATGAGTACAAAAAAGATTTTCTATAAAAAAGATTTAAAAGACATTCTTTTATTCTTAGAAGAGGAAAGTCTTGCAACCCTTAACGAAAATTACAAGGGTTGCAAGTTGGAACTTGAAAACGACGGAAAACAGTACAACTTAATTATTACTGACGCTCTTGGAAACATGTATAAAGAATTTTTTCCAAACACTAAAGACTACGATACATTATATAAAAATGTATCTGAACATTTTTCAGTATGGGAAAAAGAATATATACAGGGTGAATCTAAGACCCTTGAAGAGGTTATGCAAGAGAAAGCCGAAGTTGAAAAGTCTAAGGCAGAACAGAAAGAAAACAAAAACTTTGACTTGCTTAATCAGTACATAGCAACAGGAGAAGAAAACTTCTATTGTGATTGCTTGACATATTACAACGATAAAAAGAACTTGGGAAAGGCTATTGATAAGCTGATTCATAAGGAAATCGAAAATTATTCATGCAGCCAGTTCAAAGTCGCTTTCTATCTAAAAACTGTATATGATAAGAAACTTTATGAGGTACAGGGCTTCAAGAATATTTACGATTATGCAAACGAAGAGTTCAACATTGCTCGCAGCACTGTTTCTAACTGGCTAATGATTGCTAACAATTTCGGTATTCTTAATTCTGATACAGGCTTTTATAGTCTTGACGAACGCTTAAAGGATTTTAGCATAACGCAACTTGTACTTGTTCGACAGCTCACAATTGAACAAATACAGGAATTAGGAATTATTCCAAGTATGACAACGCGACAGCTTAAAGCCCTTATTAAAGAAAAGCTTAATATTAACGCTATCGCAACAAGCGTAAAAGCTGATGTTGATACTTCTAATATTCCGGTAAATCCCGAAGATGAAGAGGAATTATACAGCGAAGCTGAAGCGATAGATATGGCAATGAATAAGCCGACAGAATCAACGGAAACGGAAACTACAGAAACAGTGGAAACAAAAACAAAGCAGACCGCCACAGCAGATAATATTGTCGGTGCAAATGAAAAAGTTAAAGCAAGGCTAATAATAAAAGGCGGTACAGAATTATCTAAAAATCAGATTGAATATTTAAACATGGTTTTAAAGTCACAACCAAGCGATAAAGATATTAAACTATTATTTGTAGAAATTAAATAAAGGGAGATTTTAAACATGGAAAACAAAGAGAACTATATCAGAAAAGACATTGTCAAATCAGTGGAAAAAGCGATTATTGAAATATTTAACTGCAACAACCGTTCTTTTGATTTATCCGTTGTGGAAGTTATAGAAACAGCTAAGGAACTTCACAATCTTAACAAGGCAGAAGAAGCCGAGTTGTATTTATTCGTTAAATATACGCAGATGCGTTTTATACGCTTCTTCAATGTAGTTGTTAAATCTAAATAATAAAAGATTAACAATGCTATTACATAGTTATATTCCGCCGTCCCAGTAGGCAAGTCGGCGCGGCAGTTTATAAAAAGTTCGTTCGATTGAACGCACTATATAAATATATCACAAAATAAATTTAAAGAGAGGGCGCAAAAGCGCAAAGGTGAAAAAGAATGAAATTAGGATTTATGACAATAGCAAAGGTTTATAGAAAGAAAGACGTACAGGAAATAACAGACCGCGCAACTGGTCGCGTTACTGGAGAATATTATCCAGTAATTCTTGACGATGGAGAAGATACACTTGACGCTACTGTTCCGAAAGACGTTTACAACGGCATTGAAGAAGATAAGATATACCTCTTTGCCGGAACATATGACGACAGGTTCAAGAGAGAAAATACGACACCGAAGCCAAGAATCACAGCCGTTCTTTATCCAATAAATGAGCCATGGCGCAAAGATTTCATTGATGAATTCAGTAAGCAGACATACGACAGCTTTGCAATGCCGTTCAAAGATGAGCAGCAGAAAAACACTACTGCAACAGCTTCCAAGTCTGCAAAGTAATCAAAGGTAATATCGTGGTCGCTTCCCACGTTATTATAAACCGTTTGACATTGTGTTAAATGGATATTGCATTTGTGAACAGTGGCGATTATTACTCGCTCTGTGTTACTCGTTAAATCGCCGCCGTTCCTTATGCTCTAACATATAAATAATAGCCAACAAAGATATATTAAAGGTCGTAACGGTCGCTTGTTGTTCTCCCAAGAGGTTAAGCGCTGTGTATTCCTATTTAATCATGTTGCAACAACGCTACTGTTACGGCTTTTAATATGCCCTTGTCGGAATGGGCATATATGAGCAGAAACATTTACAAATAAAGAAAGAAGGGAGTTAAACATGGATTTCTTAATATTATTAAGAAACATTCTTGTACCTGTTGCAATAGGTATGTGGGTAATTATCGGGCTTGTAGCACTTATTATCTTCTTAAGAAACAAGTTCAGCGGTAAAAGAATTAAGTCTACAGGAAATGTGTATAAAGAAACATTCGTACAGAATCACAGCACATCACCCGACAATTCAGTTAATACCGACAATACAGAAGATATTGCAAACGGTGCAGATGGTGCCATAAGTCCAAACGGCACTAATAAGGGCGGTTCTAACTTATGCTTGTAAGAGAGCCACCAAAAGCATGAATTAACGCGGTAATGATAACCCGCCACTCTTCCAAGAGTTCGCGCGATTGAACTATTACAAAACTTATACTGTTCTGCCAATAGTGACAGCTCGCGCCGCTTAAGGCAAGAGTGGCACGCATTACCCATGTACCGCACACAGCGTTAATTAAGCCAGTACACCGCAAGCGGTACATAACCATCATCAAACTTAATAGACGTGTTCAGCCCCCGACGAACTGAATTGGCGGTGAATCCGTTCCGTCCTCTTCTACTGATATTCGCTCTAATTATCAATGTCGTTGATGTTGTGGGGGTTGTCAGCTTGGGTACGGTCTTTGAAGTGGTGGGGCGCACCGAGGAAGCTAACCTACAACTTATCGACTTCATATATGTAGCGGAGAAAGAGAAAGAAGCCGCGGAGACACAGATGAAACTCGCCTACGGAGTACACAATCCCCGGGAATGAGCCGTTAAGAAAACATGAACGCAAAGCGCGAGTGTTTTTAGGTGAATGGGGTCGCGTGAGCGTTCCATAATAAACCAAAAACAACACAGACACAATAAACACAGACACAATAAACAAAAATAGAATAACTAATTAATAAATTAAGAAAGCAAGAAAGCAATGATAAAAGAAACGATATCAGAACATAAACCAATATTTATATTAATGATTATCACTTTAACATTACTACTAATATTTACAGTAATTTATTTTGTTATGCCAGTAAATGCAGAAGAAAAAGAAACATCATATGCAATAGAAGAAATACAAATACAGACTGTAAAAGAATCAGAAACTAAAAATGACAATAATACCTTAAATATAGATAGTAATAATGCAACAAGCCAAGAAACAGAAGAAACACCAACAGAAACGCAAGAGAACACACTCGCAGAAATCCGCGACACACTCTATATAATTTCAATAACATTAATCATATTTACAGGCGCGTTTCTAGGCTATGTAGCAGTTTCACGATTAATGTAGAAAGAGAGGATATAAGACATGACAACAGCAAGTGCAATATTAACAGATTATTCTCAGTATATAGCAATGGGGTTTTCAATGTCTGTAATACTCTCATTCACATTATGGGCGATTATGAAGCTCTGGCGCTTCGTAGTCGATATTATTAAGCTATCAACACCTTACAGGTGATGATAAATATAATTTTCGGAGGTCCCCAGTATGACACCAACAGTTTTAGCAGCAGAGGGAAATGTAGCAGCTACAATGAGTACAGAAATCAAGACAGCAATTACAACAGCTTGTCAGAGCGCAGTAGATGTGTGCAAAGACGGTATTGTTGCTGTTCTTCCTATCGGTCTCTCACTCATGGCAATCACTATGGGTATAAGAATGGCTGTCGGCTTCTTCAGAAGCCTTGCAAACTAGTCTCCGATACTAGCAAAGGCAGAGTTTAACGGCTCTGCTGATGTACACAAAGAAGCGTTTAAAAGTTCGTGCGAATGAACAAATAAAAACGAGTAACACAGAAAGCGAGGAACAAAGAACAATGGGATATGTACTACTACTGTTATTCTTCCTAGTGTGGCGGAATATGGTACAAATCAAGAAAGCGACAAACTATATTGCCTATGGTACAGAACACCGCAAGGGTAAAATAAGTAAGCTCCTTGACCTTATAACCAACATACACAGCGAGGAAGTGGAAGCAAGAAAAGCCAAGCGAGCCAAGCTGCAGGCAGAAAGAGAGAAGAAAGAACATGAAGAAAATAATTGATATAGATAAAATCTTAATTTTAATTATGGTTTCTGCTATCCTTTCTTTTCTTAAATTTATTATCACTGTCTCTATAGGTAATGATTTAACACCTTTATTTGATGTATTGATAATCGATATTCTTATTCTTGCAATTCTTTTTATTTGTGAAGAATTTATTAAGCTAAGCATGGATAAAAAGAAAGAAATCAATGACAATGAGAATAAAGAAATCGAGGATAAAGAACATGAAGAAAATAATTAAGTTGCTTAAATCAGATAGCACATTTCTATTAATTATCATTCATGTTCTTACAACGTTAGCGCTTATCATCTTCGTATCTTTAAAATATGACTGGATTGTTGAGAAATTTGGTTCTTACACATTCTTTGTTGCAACATGCGCTCCTATTGGTGGACTTATCGTCGGCGGTTATTACTTCGTAGTTAACTATCCCCCGTGGTACTTCAACAAGGGCAAAGAAAGTGAGGATAACAACAATGAATGATTCAGAATATAATTATGATGAAGATTATAAAAATCTCCATGATTTAATTTTTTATATTTCTGTTGTTATTTTTATTGACTGGCTTAATAAAGAGGATAATAGCAATGATTAATTCTTTAGAAAAAGTTGATATTAGAAATGTACCTTATCATTCTACGGTTACGGAACATGAGAAACAGGTTCTCAGTGATTTTTTTATAATATACGGTTGTATTTTTATCATTCGAGAGTCTGTTTCTATTTTACTTAACAAGGATAACAACAATGATTAGTTGTACATATATCCCTATCGTGATAATGCCGCACGATATAACAGGCATTACAATATATAAAGCCCTAAAAAATAAAGATTGTGCTACAACTTGCCTAGTGGTATAATCGTATTAATAAGGGGGTGTTATTATTTTCGGTATTTCAAATATAACCTTGCTTCTTTCTTTTATTACATGTATTTTATTTTCAGTTTTATTCATTTTTATTGTAATAAAATTATTTACTTTTTTATTTAGTAAATTGAAGCATTTTTTAAAATCAACGTTTTGTCAAAATGACAGTAGGCAAGCTTAAACTTGTCTACTGTTTTTTATTATGGAGTTATTATGAAAAGATTTTTTTGTTTTTTTCTTGCTGTTTTAATTACAGCAATGTCTATTATTTTTTATTGTCCTTTCAATATTTACGCAAATGACGCTTTTACTATCAGCAAAAATTCTACTGAAAAAACTGGTTTATCTGCTGATGAAGCGCAAAAAGCTATTGACGCAAACGCAGATATTAAAGGTAAAGACGGTGTAACAATGCTTTTATATACTCCTTCTGATAGTTATAATTACACCCTTAATAGTGGCGCTTTTGTTGCTCACCTTTCCGATTCTCAAGCTAAGGCAATGTTAATGTCAAAAAAATCTTTTCAACAGTATATCGTTTTATGTTCTTCCTTGATTTCAAACGGTACTGTTTTTCGTGGTTTTTTGAAAACTGTCGGCATTGCAACTACTGGCGATTCTAACGCTCTCACAAATATTGTTGATAAGTTTACATGCAATTATAATTACCTTGATTCTATTAATTATGATGAGGATACACAGACAATTACAATGGATAATACCAGTGTTGACAAATTAAGAGAAGAAATACAACGTTATTACTATCAATCTATTGGTCTTG
>OAWP01000542.1_pt1 | contig 31548 bp, 34 predicted proteins | sample 1517081 | NCBI WGS metagenome assembly OAWP01 (sample SAMEA2580167, study PRJEB22360) | human gut metagenome | biome: human gut; feature: human-associated habitat; material: faeces | place: Denmark | collected 2008/2010 | reverse complement strand
GAATACATCAGCCATAGCTCCCACAAAAATGTTGTTACCCATTTTCAGTTTGCCAATCGTATCCATACGATATCTGTGAAAGGTCGGCTCGAATCCGAATGGATATACCAACGGATGCCCTGTCTCACTCAGCATCGGCTTATCCAAAATATATAAAGTGCTTTCGTCCGGTCCAGTCTGCGTCGAATAATCCGCCTTACACATCTTATTGAGCCTTACGTCTCCGCTGAATCTGGCTGTCATAGTTCTTGCATAGCAGTAATGGCATCCATGATTGCATCCCGTAATAGGATTCCATGTGTGATCACACCACTCAATTTTTGATTTATTCACAACGTTCCTCCTTTCTGACATATCCAAGCTGGACTTCCTCTTCCCATGGAACATCTGAACAATTAACATGCTGTCCGCACTTGCTGCAATAATCCGGCTGATAATCTGGACCAGCATTGAGGATATGGTTGCATCTAGGACAGATACAATACTGATGAAGCGTAATAGTGAATCCATACTTGTTGTATGTCCCATGCTTAATCTTGGGCTTTCTCGCAATAAACTTTGGCATTATTAAATTAGTTACCTGTCTCAGCATTTGTATCATCTCCTTCCTCCCAATACTCAACAAAGTATTCATACTGTGCTGTCTTCCTGCCTTCTGTTCCGGGAATCATTCCTCTGCCGATACGTGCCGCATATCCTGCTTTGATCAGCATTCCGCATAATGAAAGCCTGTCCTCTTCATTCCACTGGACTGAACCCTTACGCAGACTGTAAATTCTGTTTCTTTTTGCCATTTGTATCTCCTTTCTGGATTGCATCCTGCATTTTCTTCTCGAACACCTGCACAAAGGCTTTCACATCCGGTGGCATCCCACAGTTGCTTTTACCTCTGCACTGTACGACCTTGTTATTTTTCCATTCCATCGTGAAATAAGATTGCTCTGGATGATCTGCCTTTCTGACAAAGAAGATGTTCGTTTCTCCTTTTGCCACTCTCTCAACGTAACCTCCTACACAGTGATGAAGAGCTTCTCCTTCCTTGCGGATTTCATCCCCGCTCTGCGGCACTACAAGGATCAGCCCCTTTCCTTTTATCTGGAAAGCATCCACTCCATCATTCTTACTGAATATCTCCTCCATTGCTTTCTTCGTCTGTTCCATCCTCTTGGCGGCCAGCTTCTCCCTGCGTAACTTTTCAGCTGCAGCTTTCTTATCCTGCAATGCCTTATACTCTCCCGCCACCCTGTCATGCACCTTTTTGAAATTGTTCGGCATGTAGATAAACTTGTTATCCAGGTCGTATTTCAGCTCCCGGCACCACCCTATATATTCAAGCCAGTCATGTGCCATATTCTGTTTTCTCTCTATTCGCGGATCAGTTCTCTCTTTATACCTGTTGTAGGAATAGCCCCACATGCAGGCATTCTTTTCTCCGATCGGGTATCTCTCACTCTCCCTGTCTATGTACCGGCAGAGCTTATGGAGCGATACCCTTCTATTCTTCTCCTTCAGAAGATCTGTGTTGCATTCAAAGGTTTCGTAAAATTCCTTTAACTGCTCCGGCTTCATCTGGATATCAAGTTGCTGTGCCACCTGCAACAGTCGGAGTTCGTAATGATTGCCGTCTATTGCCTGTAGTGTCCTCGTATTGACCTTATTCAGCCCTAAGATTTCGTAGATGGTGTCAGCCTTATAATTGACCTTCCCCGTCATGTTCCCGCTGTAGTTGTAGCCTCTTACCACATCCTTTGCCAGCTGGTTCAAGCCCATTTTGCAAAGCCACTCTAGCTTCGGGAATTTCAGATAAACATCAAGGGCATCCTCATATCTGAAAGCTGTGGTCGGGATGTTCTGTGCTAGAATTTCCAGTGCGGAATACTTCATCGGTGTGTGCTCCCATGCCTGTGGAAGATTTCCCGGATAGAGTATAGATTCCATACAAGCAATATTTCCCTCATCCGGAATCCAGCGAGAATTCCCTTTCTGGTGATACACTCCCCATTCATAGCTTTCTTTCATCAGCTTTTCGCCGAAGAATGTGCAGAAACAGCGGCTGTACTCATGCATGGTTTCTTCAATGCGTTTCTTACATATGCTGCCTGCTATCATTGCGTCATTCTTTATGTGTCTCCATGCTTTGAAGTACCGGAGTAAAAAACCTTCCTCCTGCCGATCCACATATATGAACCATCTTTCATCTACTATCTGGCATGGCATTTTTCCTCTTGCCTTATATGTCACTCTGCTTCCGCAGAAAGGACATTCCCCCTTTTCATTGTTCCGAAGTCTTATCCTGCTCCGGTCAACGATTCCTGTCTTCTGGCAGTGCGTACACTCAAATTCAGCTTTTCCCTTGGATGTCTCTTTATAAATTCCGTACCGGCTGAAACTCATGCCCTGTTCCCATACCCAGTCGGTAAAATCCTGTGAAGGCTCTCCTATCGGCTCCATCCGCAGATCAATCGGTGCGAGGACTTTTCGGTGCTTCTCTGCCAGTCGTTCTGCCTTGACCTTGTCCTGGAATCTGTCAATAGCATTCCATACGTTCTCGTCAGTGTCTTTGCGGTAAGCCTTGAAAAAGCTCTCCATGATGCTCTTGTCCTCTGCTGTCCAGATAAACACCTTTGGAATGTGTTCGCTTTTCCATGTTTTTTGATCCCATTTGTACTCCCACAGCCGGAAACCCTGCATATTATCAAATGCAGCTGTGAGCCATTTAACCTTTGACTGTGACAGGTCCTGCGTGATATAATCATCACTCGACAGGAATGTCCTAAATGCTGCTTCCGTTTTTCCTTTTTTGAGCTTCGACACCTCATAGAAATTCAGAAGCAGTATTTTGTTATCATCAACCAGCTCCGCAGTCACAATGTGCTCCATTCCGTCCAGTCTATCTGCCATTTCAACCATTTCTGCTGTTGCCTCTGGTCTAGGCAATGCAGACAGCTTTCTTTTTTCCATCGTACATCCCTCCTTACAGCCCCATCATTGAGAACAGATCCATCTGCCCTTCAAGTTCATTCGACCTCTTCTTAGGAGCTTCTTTTTTCTCCGGCTCTTTCTTCGGTTTGTCCGCCTTTGCTTCCGGTTTCGGAGTTTCTTTGGCAGCCTTATCTTTTCCAGCTGTCTCCGCGTTTTTCTCAGCACGCTTCTTCATGCCGTCCAGACGCTTCTGCTGATCGGCTTTCTGTTTCTTTTCTCTCTCCTTGGCTTCCACAGCCTTTTTCTCTTCAAGAGCTTTATCATCCAGTCTGTAATAGTCCTCTGCCCATTCGTAGACTACGGAATCCTTTACCATGGCACAGTTTCCACTCTTGAGCTTTCGTGCCTGATCCATGATGTACTTGAAGCACTTCTCCCAGGTCTTATGCGTCTGGCATACCGCATCAGCCAATGTCTCCGACTCTTTGCACCGGTCAATCATGTGTGACAGGATAGGCTCGGCATAGCCTTCCTTTGCCTTTTTCAATTCTCCCTGCAGCTTTGCAACAGCTCCATCGATGCCCTTTGCTGTCGGCTCAGGATCCGTTTTTTCTTCCTCTCCACCATTTTCAGAAGCCTCCTGCGTTTCAGTATCGTGAGTTTCCTCAATATCCTGGCCGCAAGAATCATCGCCCGGTTCATCACCTTCTGCTTCCTCTGCTCCTGCCTGCTCTTCCATTGCCTTCTGCACTTCTTCCGGTGTCGGATCAGGAACATTCCCTGTCACAATATCCGCAAGGGAAGTTTTCCCCATATACACAGCCTCGTCAAATGCCTGTTTCTCAATCCCTGCAATGGCTCTTCCAATCTCTGACTTCGGCTCTGTTTCATCCAGACTTTCCATTGCCTCGTATTCCTCTTTGAGCCTGTCATTCGTAACATCAAACAATGTGTTACCGTCTGCATCATAGAATGCGGTTACAGTATCTCTTTTTAGAACCTTGTAAGTCGTGCTCCCGACCTCCAGCTCGCAGTTCTTTTCTTCTGCCGGATATCCCTTTTCCAGATACTCCAAAACTGCCTTGCTCCACTCAAATTCATAATCTCTGTTGTCTCCTGATGCGTAATGCACCACTGTCCTACTTGTTCCCATAGGTTTCCTCCTTTTTGTCAAAATCGAAGAAGAATACATATTCATCCTCTTTCTGTTGCTCCGCCTCTGGTAGAGGCATTAGTCTTTTCATGTTTTGTATAAATATCCGCATCTGCCACCTGTTAGAGTAGTAGAGCGGTGTGTACCAGAACTCCTGTCCTTTCTGTTCGTCCGGTTGTAATACCGAGCCTACAACAGGATTTACAATCGTGTCGGCTATGCAGATATATCCGGCACATCCAAGCAGTGACAGCTGAATGTAGCACATCTGGCCAACCACTCTGTCAATGTCCTGTCCTACGAAAAGAACCTTTTCCTGATAATTTATCCCTCGTTCCTTGAATGTGTTTGCAGCGGATATCAGCGTTGCACCTGCTCCGCATGCCGGGTCCGAAACTGCTATGTAATCCCTGTCCTCTGCCTTGCTTCTGACGGTGTCCCCGATTGTTATAAGGGACATCATTTTGCAGACATCATACGGAGTAAAGAATTGTCCATGCCAGTGACTTCCAAGATTGAGCTGCATATACAGCTTTCCGAGGAAATCCTGATCCGGATTGTTTTCTAATGCCATCGTTACAATGGCGAACAGCTTTGCCGGTATCTCTACATCTCCGCCCAGTTCCTTGATGCACCTCTCATATTCTTTTTCCCTGTCAGCTTTCCTTTTGGGGTTGGTCTCAAATACATTTGCAATCGTGCAAGCCATTGCCGACATAAGATCTGACCATACCTGCCATGCCGTTCTGCTGTAGCACAGATGATTGAACAGGTCTAAGAATTCCTTTTCAGTGCCCTTTATTTCATCATTCGTTTGTACCGCCACCCATCAACCGCCTCCTTACTGCTTCAAATTGTCGTGCTCTTTCCTCACACTGTTGTGGTGTCAGCTCTTTCCTTTCCGGAGCAACAGTCTGTTCTATCGCAGGAGGTTCTCTGGCTTCAATCTGAGGAACATACCGCTGTTGCAGCATCAACTTTTCGTTCGCTATGAAATCTGGCAGCATATTGCTGTTGACCGCTTCCTTTGCCTTTGCTTCGTATGCTTCCCGGAAGTTGGCTCTGTCCGCTGTCGGATTTTCGCTCTGGCACAGCCTGCTCCATCCGAGATTTTTTACCACCGATACCGTCAGATCATCCATCAAGGCAAATGCTTCCTGCGGGTGATACCATCCATACTCCGACATTGCCCTCTGAACCACTCCCCATGCCTCGTCAAAACCGAGGACAGGAGGCTTGCACCTTTCCATACACAGTTTTCTGATTTCTGCAATGTTAGGAGGATAAACGCTTGTGCTTATGTGCTCCATAACCGCATTCTCAACGACTTTCCCGTTGAGGTCTTTCAGCATCCGGTACCAGAACTCCATTGATGCATCATCAGCCATTATCTTTGAAGCCGGATATGCTGATTTGACCGCAACTGCGATCATCGCAAATTCTGGTTTAGTCATCCTGAGCCCACCTCCTTGCCATGTCAGCATATTGTGAAATACTTGACTGCCTGTCTGTCTGATTATAGGTCTGTGTATATCCAGGTGTACCGCCTCGGTTCTGAACCTTTGATATCCAACCATTGATGAACCGCTTTATCCCACTGGCTGTTTTCCGCTTCTTCGGATTAGCATCACACCAGCCTTTCATTGCTCTAAGCTCCTGCATTACATCAACCGCCGGATACAGTTTCGATAATTCCAAGATGTATCCCTGTGTGATTGGGTATTCCTCTCCGGTATTCAGTGGTATTTCGATTACCGGCGGCTCCGCAGCTACTTGTTGCTCGGAGCATATAGTAGTATTGGATTCATATTCCGATTTGGATTCGGATTGGATTGGATTACGGACACATTTGTTGTCATTTGCTTTAATCTGCTGTCCTTTGCTGTCAAATGTCAGCAATTCGCATCCGTCCGCAAATTCGGGATATTTACTTTTCTGATTACGGATTCTTTGATGGGCCGCCCAGGTTACCAATTGCAGGTACGGTCTTCCTTGTGATTCATACACTCTGACCAAGCCTACCGCCGCCAACCTACCAAGTGCCTTATCTATATCCTTCTCCGTAATGTCTTTCAGAGGAAAGCAGCTCCCTTTGATTATCTTTGCTCTTCCGTCATATCTTCCAAAATCATCACAGGTTACAATCAGTCGATAGAACAGAACCTCCTCAAACCAGCTCAAGGAATCTATTTCCTCGCTTCTGCATATGCTCTCCTTGATTATCCGGTTTGGCATTGAATCACTCTCCTTTCGGGTGCCGGAGGGGTTTCCCCTCCGGATCCTGCTTTAATAAATTACCTTGCTTCCATGTTCCGTCTTCACAACATCCAAATTCTGAGGGAATCTGGCTTTCATGGTCGGATCATGCGTAATAGCCATAATCTTAATATTGCTGTACCGACTCTGGATGGTTTCCAGTGCGTCACAGTATGCCTGGATGCCATCCCCATCAAGGAATGGTGGCTCGTCTATGAATAACATTCCAAGCTGCACTCCTGCCGAAGATGATTTAATCTCGGCCAGTGCAAGGATGACCGACAATGAGGACTTAACCTTCTCTCCACCGGATTTTGACAGGTAAGGAAGTACGGATTTTCCATATTCCTCAATGAAAATATCCAAAGAACCCTTTTCCTTGCCGTTCTTCTGCAAGCGTTCCAGTCTGAACTCGACACCCATCTTGCCTCCGGTCATCTGACCGAGGATAGTGTTGGCTGTTGCTGTCAGCTGTGGGATGATGGATCTGATAATCTGATGCGGCACTCCGCTCTGGCTGAATGCAACCTTTAAGGTGTCATAATCTGCAGTTTCTTTCGCATATCCCACCTGCTTCTCCTGCAAGACTGCAATGTCCTGTTTCAGTTTGGCAATCTGCTGTGCTTTCTGTTGTAAAGCACCTATACGCATCTGGCTTTCTCTAACCATGCTGTTGATTGCATTGACCTCTGTTTCCAGACCATTGACAACCGCCTGCACTTCCTCAATTCCTGCCATTGCAAGAATTTCCTTGTCTGCCTCTGCCTGTCTTTCCCTGATTTCATCATCAATGCCGACAAGCTCCGTTGTCAGTTCCAATACTCTGTTCAAGGCTGTCATATTTCTTTCCTCAGCAACCGGAATCATCTTCTCCTTTTCAACCCATGGATCCAACACTGTAATGGCACTCATCACATGCACATGCTCCTCAAAAGCTTTCGCATATATACTCTGTTCTGTTTCTGCCTGTGTGCCCTTTAATTTGACCTCAGCGAGCCTGTTTTCCTCTTTGGATATGTCAGACTTCAAATGTTCGATTTTCGCCCGTATGAGGCTTAACTGGCTTTCCCTCTGGCTGATTGCTTCAACCTGTGATACATACGGAAGCAGTGTCGCACATTCACTCTGGAGTGCGGATAATGCGGTCAAATCAAATCCAATCGCTTCCATAGCAGCTTTCTTCTCTTCAATCTCCGCCGCTGTCTTTGCAAGTTCAGCTTTTCTCCGGGCTTCAATATCTGCATACAAGGTATCCTGCATTGCCAGCTTCTCCTTTGCTTCAATGGCATCCTGTAAGAACTTGCAGTGTGCATTCTCGATATCCACGCATCCGGATTCATTCAAAATTGCAACTTTCTTTTCAAGGACTAGCTTCCTCTCGCCTGCCGCCTGCTTTTCTCCGTCAAAACTTGTTCTTGTTTCGCTGTCGTGGAAAACAGTCGCAGAGAATTCCGTCTTTGCTTTCTGGTATGCGACCGCTTTCTCCTGCATGGCTTCCAGTTCAGCCTTCTTCCGGCTGTATTCCTCCGCTTTCTGTTTGACTTCTCCGTCATTGGCAGATTCCAGTATCATGGCATTCATTGTATTCTGGCAGTCCTGCAATGCATTCTTGAGATTTGCAACAGCTTCCTGCTCTGTTTCTGCCTGTCTTGCATAATTCTCTGCTTCCTGCTTCTTGGAGGTGTAAAGTGCCGACTGCCCTGCAAGATCCAGCTCACGTTTCAAAAGATTGTTTCTCTCCGCAATCTTCTCCTCGATTTCAGCCTTTCCGGCAAGAATTGTTGCACTACTGTCTGCGATTGCCTGCTGGGTGGCTCTATTCTGCTCTGTAACGGTCTTCTTAGCCTGCAAGGTTGTGACAGCTGCAAGGGCTTTCTTTCGTCTCTCTACGGCTTCCTGCTGATGCGACAAGATAAGCTTCTTCTGGTCTCTCTCATTGACCTTCTCCTGCAATCTGAGTTCCTGTTCTGCCAGTTCTGATCTGCAGGCTTCCAGTTCTTCATCCGGCTTACCGAATTCAGCAATCGTCACGTTATGGATAGTGACCTCCTGCTCCAGCTCCCGTTTCTTCGCTCCGTTCACTCTCGCATTGTCAGAAGCAATCCTCTCCATCGACTGATAAATTCCAAGGCCAAGAAGTGTGCCGAGCACTTCTACTCTTTCTTCCGGCTTTGCCTGCAAGAATAATCCGTACTGGTCCTGCATGATCAGTGCACAGGATTTAAAAGTAAAACTGTCCATTCCAAGAATGTTAAGGATTTCCTGCTGGGTGTCGTTGTAGCGTTCCTTTGAGCAGTCCTGCCATTCGTTCTCGACAAATTGTGAAATGTTCAGTGTTCCTTTTCCGGAACGTGCTCTGGTTCGTGTGACACGATACTTCTTCTCGCCTATGCGGAACGTAAACATGATCGAACCCGACCGGACACTTTCATCATTCCTCAGCCATGGTGCTTTTCCGGAATCGTCCTTTATCACTCCCTCTCTTGGTTCTTCATAGAGACAGTCGATAATGGCATCCATGAACAAACTGCTCTTTCCTGCTCCATTCTGACCATTAATGGTACAGAACGTAATATCCTCAAAATTGAAGGTTTCCTCTTCATAATTGCGATAATTCTTGACTGCAATCTCTACCGGTTCAAATGCTCCGCTGTTGGCAGTCTTTGAATTGCTTGCCTCTGCTTCCGCAATGATCGGTCTTGCCTTCAGCACAAGTTCCTGTATCTTATCCTGTGGAAACTGCTTTTCTTCGAGATACTTAATGAGGTTCGCTTCCGGATCCGTCGTATTTTCAAGCTGTGTCCTGTTTGCAAATTCATCTATCTTGTCCGGAAGTATCTCCCACACCATGAATGCCCCATCATCAAGCAGCTCCTTTTCAAGAACCGCTGTGTTCAATGCCTTGCTGTTTTCTGCTGAACAGCTGTAATGCACGCGGACAATCTTGTCGTCAATTTCGCCTCTCCATTTCTGTGTAGCTACAAAGTCAAGAGCCTGCATATTGATCTGTGTCACATCATCCTCATCGAGTTTGATTGTTGCAAATCCTCTGTACGGTGTCTTGTGGAAGATGCTCTGCCACGTTCCAAGCTCGTGCCAGTTATGAATCCAGAAGCCTCTCTCCTGCCCCTCGTCATTGAAATTCAGAGCATTTATCGCACCGGAGTAATACCAGTTACGGTTATGTATCTTCTGTGGTCTGTGGATATGTCCCAGTGCCACCAAATCATAGTTAGCTGCCAGAAGTGCTTCCTGTGGAATGACCGGTTCGAACTGTGTAAGCATCATGGTCTGTCCGCTTTCTGTGTTGCAACCCGGAATTGTATAGTGTGCCATCAGGATACTTTTCTTCTCCAGAGAACACTGTGCTTTCAGACCAGTCACGATATTGGATAATTCCTCAGTAAATACCAAATTTTCTTCATCAGCACTAATTCCCGGATGGTTTGCTCTGAATATTCCCCGGTCAAATCCCGGAATCAGTGCGATATCTACATCCTCAAAAGGAATTACCTGTGGGGTAATCACGATATGTACATTGGGAAATGGCTCAAATGTCTGTGCAAGTACATTAAACAGACCTATTCCGTCATGGTTCGGGGTGCCTCGCATAACAACCACCTGCTTAGATACTGCCGCGAGCTCTTTGATATAATGGGTTGCTGTGACAATTTCCTCACAACATCTGTCCGACCATGTCTTTCCGGAATGGAATATATCTCCAGATACCAGTGAATAGTCCGGTCTTTCTTCTCCTGCCACTCTGATCATTTCATTCAGACATCTTTTTGTATCTTCTGTACGGAGATTAACTCCGTCCTTTACCGGGCTTCTGAATGTGCCCAAATGCCAGTCCGCTGTATGTAAAATTTTCATAAGTTCATAGCCTCCTTTGTAGCTTTCATTGCCATTACCATATTTTTCAGTTCAAGGTGTAACAGTTTGAATGTCTCGTCTTCGATTCCACAGAAGTCAATCCCATCTCTGGTCCATTCTTCTCCCACAAACAGGATGTTTCCTGCAATCGGAATCTTGTGCTCATCAAATTTGTAAAGATAGCTGCCGATCATATTCGCATGATTAGGTTTCAGCAAGCCTTCTTCATCAATCAGCATACTCACGCACTGTCCTGGTACCTTTGTTGGTCGGTTTTTCATTTTCAAGCTGGTGTATAATCTTTCCGGCATTACGTGCTCGTATATCCTACAATCATTCCCGATCAGCTCCCTCAGCACGTGGTTTTGTGCTTCGTGTGTACCCTCCGGGAAATCATGCACCGTCATTTCAAGGTCAGTGGTAATCCGTATAATCTTCATCAGTGTGCTCCTCTCTGGCATTTTACGCATAATGGTCTGCCAAACTTATCAATTGAGTAACCATAGACCTTCTCGGAAATAACCGAACCGCAATTCTCGCAGGCATATTCCTCCTGCTGTGGCTGAGCTTCCTGTTGCGGTGCTGTCGTCTGTTCCTGATCGAACCAGTTTTTCTCTGGTTCTTCTGCTACTACGTCGCTGTCCTCTTGCTGTTCAGAAGCAAATGCAGGATTGTTAATTTCATCCTCCGGATTAAAGTCTGTCGAAAATGCTTCATTGGAAAATGCAGTGGTGATTGCCGGTGGCGTGGATGAAATCCCAAACATATTCCCCATAGAGTTCATTCCCTGCTGAAGCATTGCATTTCTGACCGTAGGATCTGTGTAATCCGGCGCAAATGTAACTGTCGGTACAACAAAAGGCTTTTCCAACTCCGCTTTCGAGTATGTTCCCTTGATTCCAAGCAGTGCTCTGATAACTCTAAGGATCGCTCCTGTCTGAGCCTTTTCTGATGCTGTCTTTCTAAGGAGCGTCATGTTCACAAGGATTGATCTCTCGATGTACTTCTCTCTGTCGCTATCGGCAATCACATAGTACTTGTCGTACTTTCCATACTGATTAGGTTCTGTCTCCTGCTTCCATTCCCCCTTGAACATTTCAGCAGCGGCCTTGGATGCTCTCCAGTCATGGATACCCATGATTGACTTATCCATAAATTCAAGGCGGTACTTGGATTCTTCATCGTCAAGGCAGATACGCTTGGTTTCCGCATGTGTCTTGTAGCTTCCGTCTGGAAGTCTGACAGCTCCGTATGCCTTGCCTACATAAGTGTTTGTATTCTCTCTTGTAACTGTGGTGTACTCTGGATGGAACTGGATGCCTGCCGCAGTTGCCAGCTTCATAAGAAGCGGCTTCGCAGGAGAGTAAACCTCCTCATATACAGCTTTTCCGTTTCTATCCTCTCCGGTTTTTACTTTGCCAACCGAGAAGATATCTCCTGAGTTTGGCGCTGTGTCTGCTACTACTTCCATGACAGAACACTTGTAAAATGGATTGATCTGCACTGATGTAGCCGCAGGTAACAGTAGGTTGCAGTTGGGATATTTGGACTGAATTTCAGCCAAAGCATTTGAATTGTTCATAGATTAAACCTCCATATTGTATAATTTTATTGATTTTAAGCAGTTGGCTGTGGTACAATATGGTTGCTTATGAGGGTGTTCCGGACTTTGTCCGAGCACTCTTTTTCCATATCTCTCAGTGCACTGCATAAATCCATTGTGAATTTTGAAAAAGCAAGGCTTCTCACATATTCCTCTGTCAGCTTAACGAGATACCAGTACTGTAACACGACCTCTCTCTGTTCACGCTGATATATGTACTCCTGCTTATGTCTGGCATACTTTAATGCCTGCTCAAACTGTTCATCTGTAATCTCGCATCCAAGCAGTTCTTCTACTTCTCTTTTTTCTACGATTTCTTTCACTTTCCAATTCCTCCAACGAATCAAATAAATAGTTAATTGCTTTCCATGCAGCTACATAAGCCACCAGTATCACAAGGTACTCACCGCCTACTGCCTTGTACCCTCTTTCCAGATACGCAACGTGGAAAGCCCATTTGCTTATTGCTCCGGTTACAAGCAATGACCAAATAACCGCTATCAAGTCTCTCTTCACTCTTCATTACTCCTTGTAAAAATAATGTTTCCCATGCTGGAATAGAAAGGTCAGATGCTCGCTGTGCCAGTTGGATTCGCTCTTGCTCTCGAAGTAAGTCGCTCCCCGGCTTTCATCCCATCCGTCAATCTGGATAAGCTGTAATGCTCTGTAACAGTCGGCATCCGGTTTGACCTCGTCATACCGGCCGTTGCTGATTGGACTGAACTGTCCGTCTTGGAAGATAACTCCTGCAATCGTGTCTGGAAACTCGTCGCTCCAAACTCTGTTCAGCACCACCAGCATTACAAGAGCTTTGCCCTCGGTGTCCTCAGATTCCGCTTCTGCCATTGCAATCTTGGCAAGCATGTAGGCATCTTCCACATCCCAGTCTATACTTCCAAGCAGTGAACTGTCAGACGGCTGTAAGGTCGCTGTTGTTTCCTCCGATTCTGCCGGAACTGTTGTCTGCTCGGTGGTTGGTTCTTCGCTCTCTGCTACAGAAGCCACCGCAATAATCTGCCGCAAATCGTTCTTCGCTTCCGGTTCTCCGGTAAAGCTGAAAGCAAATGCGACAATTGAGGTCAGGGACATGGCAAATACCACTCCCAATGCAAATAGGCACTTGTTTCTCATGTTCCTATCGCACCTCCTCCCGAATGCTCAAATGCAAACGACATCTGACCGCTGCTCTTTTCTGTTCTCAACATCTGGCTGAAAAACAGCCGGTTCTTCTCTTGTTCCTTTGCCCTAATGTTCTGGCAATCGCACCTTTCTCCCGGATCAAGATTGCTTCCACAATCAGGGCAGACATTGTAATATGCCATGATTACCTCCTATCTGTTCTCCTGTGCAGCTACATACTGGATTGCCTGCTCAATATCCTCTTCCGGAATCTGCAGCTTATCCGCAAATAAATGCTTGTTAACTTTTCCAGAGCCTATGCTTATATACCCTTGGCTCTCGGACTCCTTGTTAATTTTGCGCATCGTCTTGTACGCAAAGTCTTCCTTGCAACCGAGTAAAATCATAACTTCCTTTACGGTCAGAAACGGTCTCGGTGCGGTTCTTACTGCTTCCATTCGCTCACCTCCTGCGGCTTGGAGCTGCTTGTAGCTCCGAGCATATATTGTATTGGATTCCCGATTTGTATTTGGATTCGGATTGGATTACGGACGCATTTGTTGTCATTCGCTGTCAAATGTCCGCAAGTTGCTGTCAAAAAATTATTAAGCCCTACTCTGCCAATCGCACCGCCGGACTGTCCTCGCCTTACGCTCGGTCCAATGATACTGCCGACATTCGAGCCCTCATTTTTTACAGGTTCTTCTTGATCCAGAGCTTCATGCTCTGTGCGATTTCCTCTACCTCTTCCAAGTTCTTCAAGATCTCTTCCAGCTGTGGCTTCTCATTTTCATCGATCACACCATCTTCCGTAATATCGAGAAGCATTTCTTTTGTTTCTCCAATCTTCCGAAATGTTGAAAGCGTTCTGATTGTGATTCTGTCCATGTCCGCCAGCTCTGCTTTTGGAATTTCACTTCCTAGCGGACACATTGTCCTGCAATAGTAATTTTCCAGTTCCGGAGCATTATAGAGATCAGCCATCAGGCGGATTTCTTCTGGATAAGGAACTGCAATGCCACTCTCGATCCGGTAAAGTCTGCCTCTGTCAATCGACATATAATCAGCAGCTCCTTCTCGGCTACTCAGTTGTTCATTGTGTGTTGCCGCTTCGCAACGAGCCTTATAAAAGATGTTGGAACTGGTCTTTGCTGTTAAATTTGCCATTTTCTACATCACCTCTACTTGTTATAATCTAATTGTTACTACTAATTGGCGAGTTTGTGGGTAAAAAAATATCTGGAAAAAGATATTCAACACTTGTTTTGTAATAAGAGGCAATCTTGTATGCTATTTTAAGACTGGGAGTTCTTTGCCCTAGTTCTAATTTTGATAAATACTTTTGGGAAATGCCAATATCATTAGATACATCCACCTGCGTGCGATTTCCTCTCGCTTCGATCAACGTGTTTCTCATTTTGTCACTCCTTTCTATTCGCCTTTCTGTAGTAATATTATACTACTCTATGGCGATTGTCAACAACTTTTTACTCCTGTTTGTAGGTTTTATTTTACTCCTGCGTGTAGTAATATGAGAATAAGGTGGTGATTATTGTGAATTCTATAAGAATTGCTGAACTGAGAAAATCGCTTGGATTAAGTCAGGAAGAATTGGCTGTAAAATTAAACATTTCTCAAAAAAGCATCAGCAAATACGAGCGAGGTGACAGAAGACCTTCCTATGAGGTTTTAGTTGCTATGGCTTCTCTGTTCGGGGTTTCTACTGATTATCTTTTAGGGAAAACTGATGATAAAGATGGTATAGAACAGGAAGAACCATTCTATACAAACGAGCGTGAACGCAATTTATTGAATCTTTATAGAGAATATGAGGAAAATGGCTTTTCTGTTAATATTGCTGACAGATTAAGTGTTTTTTTCAAGGAAATATATAATTTCAATGCGACAAGTCCGAGTTCCAAGAAGTTGCTCAATGCTTTCTTACAGCTAAACGAAGACAACCAAGATATTATTATCGGCAAAACCAAAGAATTGCTCCGGGAACAACACTTGGAGGAATCTGCCGTTGCAGCGGTTAATTCGAAGAAAGTTGTTGGAAAATAATAGACCTCGCGTGGTACCGAGGTCATCATAAAAGATAGTATTTTTCTGATTGGTCGTCAGATTGAAAAAGGGGGATTGTTTTTGAAAAAAAGAATTTTATATGTACTACTATCATCGCTTATTCTATGTTCGTGTGGTCACGAACAATCGGCAAGTGACAAGGCTTTAACCAATGCTAAAAAAGCTTACGAAATAGGTCAAAATTATTTATCTGGAGATATATCTGCTGAGGATGCTCAGGAACAATTAGAAAATATTGAAGAGAATATAAGTTATGCTTCTGACTACTCTTATGACGAAAGAAAAAATGATACCCAGAAGTCGGCTGATTATTACTTACACAATTACGTCTACTTCTTATCTCTCGATGTCATGATGGATAAAGGCGACCGAGGCGATGCGGATTCATATGACAAAGTCAAGGATAGTGTAAAAAAATTAAAAGAGCAGATTGACAAGTACGATTAAGGAGGTGCATACCATGTATGATGCAGGCAAAACCTCACAAAAGATAAGCGATCTGGAGAGAGAATACAGAAAGTCCCAGCAGAAGAAAGGGGCTGAATCCCTTATAGAGCTGGAAGCACAGGTTCGCGCCAAGCTCAAACGTCAGGCTGAGGCGGATGATAATATCTACGATCCGGAGTTTGAAAAAGAGATTGAAGAAAGGCTGGCCAAGCTCGACGAGGAATCCCGGTCCGAATTCTACCGGATCCGGACACACAGGAAGAATGACGGAATCCTCTCTGCCAGGGAGATTGATCTGCTCACTCTAGAGGCTATGGAACGGTCATACTATCATTACAAAGGCATAGAATACGAAAAACCGAAGTATAAGAAAGAATTTCACTTCGGAGGATAAATAATCTGCAAAGAATGGAAAGGGGTGCGGCATGCCAGCATATAAATATACTCTGAAAAATGGAAAAACGATGTGGTATGCCAACTTCTACTATACCGATTGGACTGGAGAGAAGAAGCATATCTGCAAAAGGGGCTTCTCTACGCAGCGTGAAGCAAAAGAATATGAACGTACTTTCATGGATCAGCAGAATGCTACTAGCGACATACTGTTCTCCTCGCTTGTTACCAATTATCTCGAGGATATGGAACACCGCCTCAAACCTACCACAATGGAGAATAAGCGGTTTATCATAGATACAAAGCTACTCCCTTACTTCGGAAGGCAGAAAGTGTGCGACATTGATACGATCAAGATACGCAAATGGCAGAATGAGCTTATCTCATTCCGGGACAGAGACGATAAGCCTTTCTCCCAAACATATCTGAAAACTGTAAACAATCAGATGTCCGCTATTATGAATTATGCTGTCTCTCACTACCACCTCGCCCTCAATCCCTGCAAGGCCGCAGGCAGTATGGGAAAAAGCAATGCTGACGAAATGAATATCTGGACACAGGCTGAGTACGAGAAATTTTCCAAGGCTATCAGCAAATCATCCATGAAGCTGGCTTTTGATATCCTGTTCTATACCGGTATGCGTTCCGGAGAGCTGCTCGCACTGACACCAGCGGATATTCTTCCATCCAAGAGGATAGACATAAACAAAAACTATGCAAAGGTAAAGGGGAAAGAGATATTTCTGGAACCGAAGACACCAAAATCCAAAAGGTGTATCTCCATTCCGGATTTCCTGTATGACGATATCCAGGAATACATTTCAAAGCTGTATGGGATTGAAAAGGGTGATCGGATATTCTACTTCCAGAAGACTGCTCTGGAAAAGGAAATGAAAAGAGTGTCTGAAAGGGTAGGTCTGAAGCCGATCAGAGTGCATGATCTGCGGCATTCCCACGCAAGTATGCTCATAGAGCTTGGGTTCTCTGCTCTGGAAATTGCAGACCGGCTTGGTCATGAATCCGTAAAGACTACTCTTGACACGTACTCACATCTTTATCCTGATAAGGATCAGAAACTTGCGGACCGGCTGAATCAGTTCCGAAACCAGTAAAATGAAGTTGAAATCATCCGCTGATTGTGATATATTAAGCATAAAGAAAGGCACCTGCTCGAACAGATGCCTCTCAGGAGCCCCACTCCAAAAGGTGGAGTTTCCCGAGTTAGCTTATTTCTCTAAATAGAGACGCCTACTCTGGTTGCGACAGAGTAGGCATTTTTATTTTCGCTTGTTTCTCTTGTCGAGAAAGGCAAGCAACGCAATAACTAAGCTGCCAAAGGACATCAGCAGAGCTAATATCCCAATGAAAATCGAAATGATCTCATAAGCTGTCATCGGCGCCACCTCCCTTCCTATGTATTCCGGAAAACCGGTCCATTGGCTCGGGAGGCTACCACCCCCTGTCGTGGGTTCCATGGCTGTCATTTTATCACACATCACGACAATTTTCAATCCAGTATAATATGCATAGGAAAAATAATGGTGTCATTTTTCAGCATCACGTTAACATCACGGAGCAAAATAAAAGAGCCACAATCCCATTAAAATAAGGATTCGTGGCTCAAATGTCCGTTATTCAAACTCAATCGTTCCCGGTGGCTTACTCGTCAGATCATAGAATACTCTATTCACCCCACGCACCTCATTGATAATTCTGCTCATAACCGTCTGAAGTACTGCAAACGGAATCTCGGCAGACTCGGCTGTCATGAAATCAACCGTATTGACTGCACGCAGTGCAACTGCGTAGTCGTAAGTTCTCTCATCACCCATAACACCAACGGAACGCATGTTGGTAAGGGCTGCAAAGTACTGGTTTGGCATCCAGGATGGGTTCTTGCCGTGCTCTTTTTTGTAAGCGGCAACTGCCTTGTCCACCTCATCGCGGTAGATGTAATCGGCATCCTGTACAATGCGGACTTTGTCTGCATTCACTTCACCGATGATACGGATTCCAAGTCCAGGACCCGGGAATGGCTGACGGAAAACAAGATTCTCCGGAATGCCAAGTTCAAGACCTGCTTTGCGGACTTCGTCCTTGAATAAGTTGCGGAGTGGCTCGATGATCTCTTTGAAATCAACGAAATCAGGAAGTCCTCCTACGTTGTGGTGGGATTTGATCACTGCGGATTCACCGCCAAGTCCACTTTCCACTACGTCCGGATAGATGGTTCCCTGTGCAAGGAAATCAACAGCCCCGATTTTCTTTGCTTCTTCTTCGAATACACGGATAAATTCCTCTCCGATGATCTTACGTTTCTGCTCAGGCTCTGTAACGCCTGCAAGTTTGTTGTAGTATCTCTCCTGTGCATTGACACGGATGAAGTTTAAGTCAAACTGACCGTTTGGTCCGAATACGCTCTCGACTTCATCTCCCTCATTTTTGCGGAGAAGACCGTGGTCAACGAATACGCAGGTAAGCTGCTTTCCAATGGCTCTGGATAAAAGTCCCGCTGCAACGGAGGAATCTACACCACCGGATAATGCAAGTAGTACTTTTCCATCACCGACTTTTTCTCGGATATCCTTGATCGTACTCTCAACGAAAGAATCCATTCTCCATGTTCCGTCACATCCACACACGCCTCTTACGAAGTTGTGGAGCATTTTGCTTCCCTCTTCGGTATGCAGTACTTCCGGGTGGAACTGGATCGCATATAAATTTTTCTCTCTGTTTTCTGCTGCTGCAACCGGGCAGTCTGCCGTGTGTGCAACAATGTTAAAACCTGGTGCTGGTTTTGAAATATAATCAAAGTGGCTCATCCAGCAGATGGTCGCCGGTGCCACATTTCCAAATAATGGAGAAGTTGTATCCACCATTACTTCTGTTTTACCATACTCACGCACCGGTGCCTTCTCAACTTTACCGCCTAACACGTGCATCATTAACTGTGCACCATAGCAAAGTCCCAAAACCGGAATACCAAGTTCAAATAATTCTTTGGTATAGGTTGGTGAATCCGGCTCGTAGCAGCTGTTTGGTCCTCCGGTCAAAATGATCCCCTTTGGATTCATGGCTTTGATCTGCTCGATGTCTGTTCGATAGGAATAGATTTCACAGTAAACGTTACATTCTCTGACACGTCTTGCAACCAACTGGTTGTACTGACCGCCGAAGTCGATGACGATTACTTTTTCCTGGGAAAAAATATTTTCCATAGTCAGCCCTTTGTCCTCCTGTATTTTCATTTCTGTAATGTCCTGATTTTTGTCAGAACAGCATTTTTGATAGTTCCATTTTATCTGAATCTGCAAATGAAATTATCGCTCGTTTCATTGTAGCATAGTTTTGCTTAATTGGCACGCAAATTTTTAAGTTGATTGTAACCTCTACAGCTGTATCCAGTAACGCTGTACCGTCTCACCTTCTACGTTTATCTCATTTTCCAGAACTCCTCCGTTGTTCTGGATACTTTTTGCTGAACCGGTATTTTCCTTATTACATACCATAAGTAACTTTTCAATTCCCAGCTTTCTGCACTCGTCTAACGCTAATGCGATCATCGCTGTTGCATATCCTTTCCTTCGTTCCGAAGGACGCACGCCGTCTCCGATATGGCCTCCATCTAACAATAATGCTTCGTTAAGGGAATGTCTGATATCCACTGCTCCAACCAGAATATCGCGTTCCCTGTCATATGCGAAAAAAGTGGATGCAGGTACATATCCCTCTTTTGGCTCCGATTCTTCCAGACTTTTCAGATAAGCATCAAAATCATGATAATCGACTTTCCGGATTGCCCATGGAATAATGGTTTCCCCGGTTTTCGTCCATTCATCCATCATATCCAAAAGCTGTGGTTTGAATTTCTCACTCATTTTCACTAATTGTAAATCCATTCTTTTCCCTCCTGATGTCTCACAAAGCATCTCCCAAAACCTGTTTTTATTCAACAGAATATTCGCAAGCGTGCATTGTATTATTTAAAATATTCTGAAAATTAGTGTTTCTTATCATACGCTGATCTGTTTTCTCTGTCAATCATTTTTGCTCCTGATCTCCACTTCTGGTTTTCACTTTCGATTTCTATTTCTCATTTTCGTTTTTGATTTCTACTTCCGCTTTCTACTTTTCATCTCCGTTTTTCACTTGAGATTTCCATTTCTGATTCATTTTCCTTATTTCTATTTTAGCAAATGTCAGGTGTGCCATCTTATTCATTTCAAATTTCTCTTATTACTCCATACATAATTTTCGTCTCCGGCAGCATACTTATTCCATGAAAAAACAAAAACACCTTCCGGATTTTACCATACTCTGCAGGCCGGAGCAGAATACAATACAAAATATTCTCTCACTGATGATTTTTTTCTTTTTCACAGGCTCTGTCTGCGGTTATGTGTGGGAGGTTCTGATTTTCCTTCTAAAAGAAGGAACGTTTCGAAACCGTGGTTTTCTCTACGGTCCATGGCTGCCTGTTTATGGGATTGGCGCAGTTTTATTTTCGGTTGTATTATCCCCTCGTGAATTATTGCCAGATTCTTCAGGAAAATATAAGAAAAACCACCCTGTCACTGTCTTTTTCCTCTCTACCCTTTTAGGCTCCGGTCTAGAACTTGTGATTGGATGGTTTCTTGATTTCTTCTGGAATTTACGTTACTGGGATTACAGCGGATATTTTCTTAATTTCCGTGGGTATATCTGTCTGGTTTCTGCGTTAGGTTTTGGCATTGCAGGCGTTCTATGGGTTTGCATTTTTTCAAAAATATTGCAAAAATGGTGGTATCATATTTCACTGGATTTTCGAAAAAAATGGAATATGTTTGGGGTTTTCATTTTTGTTACTGACTGCGCTGCCGCACTTATTTTTCCAAATACCGGACATAGTATTACCTTTTAAGGATTATCTTGCTTCTCCGCCCTCTAAGTATTCCGCTTCTTCTTTCATGACCTGCGGTTCTTTTTCCTTAAAAATCATTCCGAATACAGCACGGACAAGCGGTCCTGCAAAAAAGATCTGCCAGAAAAATGCCATCGGAAAGTTCAAAGCAGTTGTCTGAAACCAGACCGCAATAAATTCTTTTCCTGCACTCTTAAATAATAAAGTAGCAAAAAAGCTCATGGTTGGACACATCAGACATACGGTGATGGATGAAATTGCTAAAATAATCATGATTGGCTTATCCACGCCCGGTGTCACAATGCGGAATGCAAGTTTTTTTGAAAGACTTCCATATAAAAAGAAATCTAAAATAAATGCGATCGGTCCCATGATCACTAATTCATGAAATGCATTTAAGAATACGATGTTGCTCATTCCTCCCATATTCAGTGCAATGTTGTAACAGATCATGGCGTAAACCATGACAAATACCATCAAAATGGTAAAAACAACTTCCTGTAATTTTGTTTTTGGCATAATTTTATTCTCCTCTTTTCCTTTATTTTTCACAGACAAAAATGCAGCCGGACAACAATCTCTGCGATCGCTGTTCGGCTGCACGTCGTGTGATTATAATAGCATATTCTTTTTCTTCGTATAATAGTTTAAATTTCACGAATTTTTTGTTCAATTCAAGCATTTCTTTGTATACATTTTGAGATATTCCAGAACATCGAAATTTCTCTGCAACTGTTTAACAAAACCTAATCAATCAGATCATTCTGAAATCTTGACAAGTGTTCATATGGAAGAATCAATCTTCCCCGATACAACCCACATCCATCATTGATCAGACTGTTATTTACCGCTGCAAACATATTAACATCAAGATCTTTGAGTTCCAACTGCTGCAATTGCATTCCGCGCTCATACGCTTCGTCAAAATAGATACACTCTCCTTTTGGAATCGCATCTCTTCTTCTGCGTTCACTCTCCTGCTTTTTCTCATAACCTAGATGATTTGCCGGACCAATTTCTGCGATATCATCCATTTGTTTCGTCCGAAGCTGCATCTCCATATAGCATTTTGCACTGTTATCAAAAAAAGTAATATGAAGCGAACGATAACCATCCGGGTCCACGTTTGTTATATAATCACGATAATAAGGACGGACTTCCTCTCTTAACAATTCAGATGTGCTTTTCTTTACTCCACCAGCAGGTTCTGCTGTAAAACCACGTTCTTCCAGAAAATCTTTTAATACATTTGCAATCTCGTACAAATATTTGATTTCCTGATTTTCCCGCTCTTTCTTGTCCTTCACATGACATTTTGGCATGGAAATAACAATCCGGTACGCAATGAGATCCCGAAAACAATTCAGTTTTTCTCCTAATTCTACGACAGATGGATACGTCGCATGTTTTTCATAATAGTCATAAATATATTCCACCACATATCCATTGAACTTTGCTTCCGCACGGATTAATGATTTGATCCGCCCCTTAAATGCAAAAGAAAGATACGGGTATTCTTTCGCCATATATTTATAAAATTCTCTGATTTTCTGTGACTGTGCGGTCAGGAAATCATTATGCTCGAGCAAATCCATAATCTGCATTAAAAACCTGCAATGTATCAGATCCACTTCATTCTGATTTGAGACTGCCGACTCCTGTAAATCATGTGCGTACTTTTTTAATATTTTAAAAACCGTATCACCGGAATATAGATAATCATTTAATGTAATCATATGTGCACCTTACATCTACTCATTTTTTCCTGTGTCATCAAAGATACTTCATCAATAAAAAGGTTACGGAACGTCATGGTTCCACCTCCACATGCATCTGTTTTTTCCGATGCAAGTTCTCCTGCAATTCCAACAAACGCACAACAGGCTGCTGCACTCTGCACGGAAGGCACTGTTCCCAGAAAAGCCCCGAGCATAACCGAAGACATACATCCGCTGCCTGTGATCTTTGCCATTTTGGCATCCCCATTTTCACAAATATAAATGGCGGTTCCATCTGTGATAATATCTTTTTCCCCGGAAGCGATCATGATCAGATGATATTGTTTTGCGTACTGCTTCATTGCCTCTATATCCAGATTTTTATCGCCGGAATCCACACCTGTTGCCGTGCTGCAATGCTCCATCAGTGCCCGGATCTCTGAATAGTTTCCACGGATACAGGTTGGATGGATGTTTTCGATCAATGTCTGGCACTTTTCTCTCCGATAACTCGAACCGGATACCCCGACAGGATCAATGACAATGGCATGTCCTAATTCATCTGCCACTCTTCCAGCCTTTTCCATCGCCTCATAATCAGCAATTGCACCAAAATTGCAGACAAGTGCTTTCGTACCCGCGGTGATTTCTTCCACTTCAAGCGGATGATGTGCCATTGTTGGCGACGCGCCTGCTGCCAGTAAAATATTGGCGCAGTCATTCACCGTCACAGCGTTGGTTATACAATGGATGATTGGTCGCTCTTCCTGTATTTTATTATAAAGCTCTGCTATATATTTTTCTGAAATACTCATGATTCCTCGTCTCTCTTATGTAGTGTTCTGATTTTCTCTGTCATTTTTTTATTATCTATTTCTGATTCCACATCAGACCTTATCATAACACACGCTTTTTATAATGTGTAGTTATAAAACAAACTTTAAGAACTTTCTTCCGTTTTTTTCTTTCTGTATTCCTTTGGACTCCTATTATAATACTGTCTGAACTTCCGGCAAAAGTAGCCGGCACTTGTAAATCCAGTTTCATTTGCAATGGAGGCAACCGATTTTGGAGTAGTATAAAGTTGTCTGGCAGCCTGTGCCAGCCTGTATTGAATCAGATACGCTACCGGCGAACAATGTATGCCGGATTGAAAAATATGTAACGCTCCGCTTTTGCTGATAGATGCCGATGCCGCAATCATTTCCAGTGTAATTTCTTCCGCATAGTGTTCATGTATATACTGCATCATAATTTGCAGTCTTGCCTGATTATGATTTAGCCGCTGGAGGCTGTCCGAATCAGAATTCCAGCCTCCATCTTTAAACAATATATTCCAGAACTGAAGCAGAAGTTGTATGGTACATAATTCATTATCCTGCCCATTTTCCTGAAGTTCAAAAATCTGTAACATAAGCTGTAAAGCACTTCTTTCCGATGTACTGTTTGGATCAAAAATCTGATATTCTACTGCTGAATTTATCACCGGCAGAATATATTTTTCATAAATGAGGCTGTTTTCGGATGCCAGCAGAGTTGGTGAAAAAACAATATTAGGCGTAAATGTGCTGGATCGTGCTTCAAAACAGTGTAACACACCACTATTAATAAATATGCCGCAGCCTTTATGCAGTTCTACTTTGCTTGTACCGATAAAGCAGATTGCTGTGCCTTCTGCAACATAAAGAAATTCCAGCTCATGATGCCAGTGCCAGTCGATACGGTGAAAATCAAATTGCCAGATATCCTCAGGATAATATGCAAAAGGATAACGTTCACTGCCATGCTGAACCGTTTCCCGCAGTGTTTCATCTGTAGTTATCTTAAAATAGTCCATAATGCATTTCCTTATAAATATTAATTTTTACCATATTGTACTATAAATATGCAATTTTGTACAATGACTTCACACAATCTTTGCGATATAATCACATTTGTTAAAGGAGAATAAAAACAAATGAAAAACCAATATAATAAAACGATCACTGCCTGTTTTGTAGGTTATATTGTACAGGCTGTCGTGAACAATTTTACACCGTTACTTTTCTTATTTTTTCAGAAAAGCTACCATGTTCCGATTTCCCAGATCACTTTACTGGTGACTTTTAATTTTGGAATACAATTACTGGTCGATCTTCTTTCTGTCAGATTCATCGATAAAATAGGCTATCGGGTATCCCTGATTGCAGCTCATGTCCTTGCAGCGGCAGGGGTACTTCTTTTTTCCGGTTTTCCCTCAGATAATAGTTTTGCCTGAGATTTTACCGGTTCCCTTTATCGGAATTTTGATTGCAGTAATGATTTATGCCATAGGTGGTGGACTTCTGGAAGTTCTGGTCAGTCCTGTCGTTGAGGCCTGCCCGTCTGATAATAAAGAGAAAGCGATGAGCCTGCTCCATTCTTTTTATTGCTGGGGGCATGCCGGAGTTGTACTTTTATCAACTTTGTTTTTCTATGCAGCGGGTATCGATAACTGGAAAATATTAACTATTATCTGGGCAGTCATTCCTATTGGAAATGCTTTTGTTTTTGCAAAGGTACCAATTGCACCTCTGCTTGAGGATGGCGAAACCGGTCTTGGATTAAAAGAATTGTTCCGGCTGAAAGTTTTTTGGATTTTACTGATTATGATGATATGTGCCGGGGCAAGTGAACAGGCAGTAAGCCAATGGGCTTCGGCTTTTGCGGAAAAAGGACTTGGAATTTCCAAAGCCGCAGGAGATTTAGCCGGACCGATGGCTTTTGCAATTCTAATGGGAACCTCAAGATTATTTTATGGCAAGTATGGCGATCGTATCAATTTAGATCACTTTATGATTTATAGTTGTCTGCTATGTATTTTATCCTATCTTGGGATTTCACTGTTTCGGGCTCCGTTACTGAATCTGATTGCCTGTGCGGTCTGTGGGCTCTCAGTTGGAATCATGTGGCCCGGAACATTCAGCAAAGCATCCGCAGCTTTGCCAAAAGGTGGAACCGCTATGTTTGCATTACTGGCATTAGGTGGAGATATGGGTTGTGCAGGAGGTCCTACCTTGGTTGGAATGATTTCAGATTCTTTGGGAGACAACCTGAAAATGGGTATTCTGGCAGGAATTATCTTTCCGGTATTGCTGCTTCTTGGAATTCTCCGTTGCAAAAAAGGGAACACCCTTTCATAATGTCACATGCAAAGAAAGCCTGCCGGGACATAAATCCCGACAGGCTTTCTTACTTTGCATCTTTCTCTTCCTTTATAAGAAATTAAAGAGTGCGCAGAAAAACTTTCATCTACTCTTCCAGACTGTCCTTCATTTTTCCGAGCATACCTGATTTTTTTAATGGCAGTGTGATAATGATCGCAATGATTGTTCCTCCACAGGTACTGATGAGGAATGGCACTACGAACATAAACAATGTTGCTGCTGTGTTTCCCATAACAAGATATGCAACCGGATAAGAAAGCATTCCGCCGAGAATACCGGTTCCCACTACTTCTCCAATGTAAGCAAATGGAAGTTTCTTTCCATATTTATAGAGAAGTCCTCCGAGCAGCGCACCGCACATACTTCCCGGAAATGCAAGCGGGCTTCCGAGCCCTAACAGGTTACGGATCAGTGATGCGATGAATGCCTGTGCCAATGCCCACCATGGTCCTACGGTAACGGCACATAAGATGTTTACCAGATGCTGTACCGGAGCGCATTTCGAACCGAATACCGGAAATGAAAATAAGCTTCCCACTACGGCTACTGCTGCTAAAATTGCTGTGACTGTTAATTTCTTTAAGTTAGATTTTTTCATTCTTTCGTCCTCATTTTCGCATTGCTTCTGCAACCTTTTCCACAATCAGGCAGAGAACGACTGTGATCACCATATCCGGCAGAGTATTTCCAAGCGGAGTATCTACGTGCATTAACATGCGGTAAATAATAAATCCGGCAAGCCATACGATCAGATTACGCCACTGGAAAGCATTTTTTTCAGAATCCGCTTTCTTCAAAATGAAGTAATCTGCAATCTGCACTGCGATCATCGGAGCAAAAACAGATCCGATCAGATATAAGAAGTTTGTAATATTATCCATTGGATAAACGATCGCTGCGATTGTTCCGATCACTGTAACAATGATCGCTGCCCATTTCTCCTGAATTTTAGAAGAAATGGAAACACAGGAAACTCCTGCGGAATAAGCATCTAAGAACGTTGTTGTAACTGTTGAGAATACAATAATCAGTAATCCCACAACGCCAAGACCTGTCTTTAACATAATCTGTGCGATATCGTATTCTCCGGTAAAAATAGCGGCTCCCATACCGATCATGTACATAAAAATGCTGACTACGCTGTATACGAATACACTTGTAAAGGTTGCTGCGAATGGTTTTTCTGCTTCTCTCGTATAATCGCTGATAAGCGGTAACCAGGAAAGAGGCATTGCGACTGCAAGCTCTACCGCAGCTCCAAACGTCATCACATCGTCACTTACTGCGATCGGCATGACAAAATCTGTATTAAAGAAGATCACCTTAAAAAGTACCAGTGACAATACAAAAAGTGCGGTCATTGCAACGGTATTTAACTTTCCAAGATTGGTCAGTCCGATAAAGATCCACACTATGATCAAAATTCCGATCACAATTGCCCAGATCCATATGCCACTATGTAACAGTCCATCTGCTGCTAGTGCACCATCATAGATCATAATAGCTGTCCAGCCGACAAGCTGCAGCACGTTTAATACCGCAAAGAGAAGGCTTCCCTTCTCACCGAAACTCATTTTTACAGTTTCCATGGCACTTTTCCGCTCTTTTGCCCCGATCATTCCTGCGGCAAACATCATGAGTCCGCCGATCAGGTGTCCAAGCAGAATTGCTGCCATTGCTCTTCCAAAACCAAGTGGTGCGAAATAGGTACCGGTCAGGATCTCAGCTAAAGATACTCCTGCGCCAAACCAGATTAAGCCGTTTGAAAAAACGGAAGTTCTTTTTTCACTCATCTTTCATATTCTCCTTCGATTGCAAATGCATGATTCATAGGGCCGCTTCCTTTTCCAAGGTCAAGCATATCGGCAAGTGCGCCGGAAATATAGTTTTTCGCATACTTGACAGAGGTTTCCAAGTCTCTTCCTTTTGCAAGATTTGATGCAATTGCGGAAGATAAGGTACAACCTGTTCCATGGGTATTTGGATTGTCAATTCTTTTTCCGTGGAACCATACCGGCTCTTTCCCCTTCTGGAAAAGAAGATCATTGGCATCATTTAACTGATGTCCACCCTTTAATAAAACTGCACAACCTAAGGTGTTACAGATGGTCTCTGCTGCTTTTTCCATATCTGCTTCTGTTTTGATCTCCATCTCTGAAAGCACTTCTGCTTCCGGGATATTTGGAGTGATAACAGTTGCCAGAGGCAATAATTTACTTTTCAATGTTCCAATGGCTTCCTCGCTGATAAGTCTTGCTCCGCTGGTAGCCACCATAACAGGATCCACTACAATGTTTTTTGCGTGGTATTCTGTCAGTTTGTCCGCAATCGTCTCGATCAGTTCACTTGATGAAACCATCCCGGTCTTAATTGCATCCGGATTGATATCCGTAAAAATACTATCCAGCTGCTCTGCCAAAAACTTTGGAGTCACCTCCATAATATCTGTTACGCCGGTCGTATTCTGGGCAGTCAAAGCCGTGATCGCACTCATCGCGTAAACGCGGTTTGCGGTCATAGTCTTAATATCTGCCTGGATGCCGGCGCCTCCACTGGAATCACTTCCAGCGATTGTTAATGCTGTGTACATACAATCCTCCTTGTTTTTCCGAAGAAAAATCTTTCTTTTGCATTAATTTTGTATAGCGACCTAAGGTGGTGCCCCCAATCTGCCGCTGTATATAAAAACTGCTCTGCAGTTCCTACCTAATTAAATGATACTTGCTACTTTTTCAAGTAATTCTTTTGTTCCTTTTTCAATATCTTCACATGCGAAAATGCCGCTGACAACTGCTGCTCCCGCCATCTTTCTGCCTTTCAGCCGAAGGACATTGTCTGCGTTGATCCCTCCGATCGCAACAACCGGAATTGTTACACTCTCACAGATTTCCTGAAACAAATCTAATTCCATCGGTTTTGCATCTGCTTTCGTGCTTGTTCCAAAAACTGCTCCGCTTCCAAGATAATCTGCTCCGGCAGTTTCTGCTGCTTTTGCCTGCTCTATCGTCTTTGCTGTCACGCCGATAATCTTATCTGCTCCAAGAAGCTCTCTTGCATTTTTTATCTCCATATCAGACTGTCCGATGTGAACTCCGTCTGCATGGATTTTTTTTGCAAGTTCCACGTTGTCATTGATGATAAGCGGTACGTTATAATGATGACAAAGTTCTAATAACTCCTGTCCTTCTTTCTCAAAAGCAGCCTCATCAAGAGTTTTCTCCCGAAGCTGCACTAAGGTCACGCCGCCTTTTAACGCTTTCTCTACCTGCTCATACAGTGTCTCGCTGCCAAGCCAGCTGCGGTCTGTGACAGCGTATAATTTTAACTGTTCTCTTGTGATGTTCATGCTGTTTGCCTTCTTCATATTAAAAAATGCAGGAACCCAACCAAAGATTCCTGCACACAAAAAACACACTTGCGTTCCATTATCTCCCTACGTTGGCATTATCCAAATCAGGTTCTGGGTTAAAGCATCTGCTTACTCTCAGCCCGCCTGTGCGAGCACCCCGTTTTCCAATATCATCCTGCCGGCTGTCTCAATCCTTACAGTCGTATGATATATCTTTTTCAATTATCCACATCACCTGCGTGATGATTGATTGTTTTCAACAATAATTTCATTATACACGTGCATAACAGAAATGCAAGCGCTATTTTATTCATCCGGCAAATACATATATCATCCACACATCTTAATCAAACGGAAGTTCTTCATCCTCCCAGCCATCTTCGTCACTGCCTAACCATTCTTCTTCCATCATTTTGTCCACATAAGCTTCGTATTCTTTTAACACTTTATCTAACTGTTTCTTTTTGGTTTTGTCCCCGATTGCCCCATAATACTTTGATGCGGCACGGAACATAATTTCATTTTCTTCAAGACATTCTGATTCGTCTATGATGAACTGATGAATCAGTTTTTCTGCTGCTTCATATTCTTTTGCCCCGATCAATGCATAGACATAAGCTGTCGCTGCCATAATATTCTCCAGTTCCTTTTCAAACCATTTACAGCAAAAGGATACTGCTTCATTATTTCTTCCAAGAGCCTCCAATACAGAACTTTTTCTGAATTTCAGATCAGAGCCTGTGTAGTCTGGCCATGCAAACAAACTCAGCAAAGTATCACACATACCGAGAAGTACCTCATACTCTTCTCTCATGTCTGTCTCATCCAGACAATCTTCCAGCCATTCTGAAATATCATATTTATAATCTGTCGCTTCATCCAGCATATAAACTTCCTGAAAACAGTTCGGTTCTTTCTGTCTTTCTTCTCTGACAATCTCCATCAAAAGTTCAAATGCTTTTTCCCAACAGGAACTGTCCTTCTCTGCTCCGATCATATTTCTATAACATTGTTCTGTCAGTTTTCCAAATTGTTTCCATTTTTTGTTTTTCATTCGTTGTCACTCCTATTCTTATAATCTTGATTTCTCATTAGTTTTCTTCTAAATCAAACCTACTCACTATAAAACAACTGTTTTGGACTCTTTGGCTTCTCAGGATTTGTCATTTTAATCTTTCCAATTGCTACCAACGGCATAACATGTGTCTGAATAGCATAAGTAACAGAAGATAGTCCCAGATATTCACATATTTCTTTTCTTGTACGTGGTGTTCTACAGAATACCAAAAGATTGTTTGCTTCTTCTGGTTCTGGCTCCTCTTTACTGATATTTCCTGCCTTATAAAATGTCACTGTAAAACTGCCTCTCTCGTCTGCGAACTCCGGTTCTCTAAGATGAAACTTTTCCATTTCTCTGCGAATTGTCGGTATTCCGGAATATCTATTTTCTGTAATACGTAATGTTTCTAATGTTAACGCCAATACAGGATTTCTCGTATCCGGCTGCATTTTACCCAACTGGTCAACTTTTATTCTTCCGTATATACCTCCTGGATTTTTTATCTCCATTCTGTCTTCATACATGATAATTTGTATCGGCATACCCTCTGTATGTATGCTATAATCGCGATGCACCAATGCGTTAACAATTGCCTCCCTGACTGCAGTAATAGGATAATCTGTCCGATCCTCGCGCACTCCAGTTTCTGGATTAATAATTGTTTTATTCTTCATATTCCTTTTTACAAAACTAATTGCCTCATCAAGCATCTCTGAAATACTGCCTTCAATTCGTTGATTGTCTAAAAATCTCTCTCCTGAATCGCCAATGCATCCAATCTCTGTTCCTGGTACAGCAATTGCAGTAATGCACAGCTGTGGAAAATACGCTTGCGGATATGGACTAAAAATCATCGTTGCACTCAATGTTATCTCATTATTTCTAGTCACACTCATCAACTCATAAATACTTTCGTCATCCATGTTCGATAAATTGGGTTTTCCGCTTTTAAGTAAGTCAATATATAATGCTAACTTTTCTTTATTTAGCGACGATAATGTTGCCCTTTGCACTCTGCGAATATCATCTTGGTACTTCTTTCTGTACGCTTCGTAACTATAAACCTCATATTCTGTCATTGGTTCATCACTATCACCCACACGCGTATAAGAGCCTTTCAAACATCCTTTTCCTTTATAAAACACTGGTCTATCCGTCAAATCAACGCCCGGGATTTCAGCTGAAACAAATGCCTTTCCATCTTTTTGTACAACAGTCAATAACGGCCTGACAATCGGCTCCATTTGCAGGCATTGTTCATTTATCTTTTTTTGTATGTCCTGCGGGTCATAAACTCCTACTTCTTTATAATCCTGCTTTTCATCAATTCCGAAAATAATGATTCCGCCCTCATCCTGATTTGAAAAACTGGACAAAGAATCATACAAATGCTGTGGGCATCCTTTTTCTGCACTTTTTAATTCAAGAATATTTGATTCCGATTTCATTCTTTGAATCATTTCAAGTTTTCCGATTAATTCT
>OAWP01000534.1_pt1 | contig 31829 bp, 31 predicted proteins | sample 1517081 | NCBI WGS metagenome assembly OAWP01 (sample SAMEA2580167, study PRJEB22360) | human gut metagenome | biome: human gut; feature: human-associated habitat; material: faeces | place: Denmark | collected 2008/2010 | reverse complement strand
ATCTTTTAACGATAAAAAAGCCCCAAAAGGAAGTATCATAATCTTTTCAATTTCAAAAGAAAAATAAAGTGCCACAAGATAATGACCTATTTCATGTAAAATAGAAAAAAATAAAAAAGCCACATAATAAGAAGAACCTGATATAAAGGCTAAAAGTAAATAAAGATAAGTAAGGGGATGTATTTTCATTTTACATCCCCAAATATTCTTGATAAGTGATTTGTTTTCCTAAATATTCAAATATCATTTTAAACTTTTGTTGATACAAAGCAATTGTATCCCCTTGTTTTATTTTTTGAAATTTATTTACTTGAATATCTTTTAACTTAGAAAAAGTAATTTCCGTACCATTTTCATCTAAAATAGTCACTTGTTGTTTTTTTACATCAATCACTTTACCGTTATTCATTGCAAGAACCTGATTTCCTGTTCCTTTATAATAGTCATCCTTGATCAAGGTATATTGTAATTCTTGACTTACTTTAACATCTTCTGGTAAAAAATCTAAAACACTTTGTGAAACAAAGGTAATCAATTGTTGTAAATATTTTTGATTAAATATTTTTTGTTCAAGTTCTGGATTTTTCAAAACAATCAATGAACCTAAAACAACAATCATCATAACCATCAAACGTACCATCCCATTATAAAGCTTTTTGAAATTATGATCATTAAGTGGTCTTTTCCTTTTTTCAATGCGTTTTCTTACATCATCCAAATCTGACATATAATCACCTATTACATCATATGAAATCATCCCAAAAAGATACGACTTAATAAACCTCTCCTTTTACATTTAGCAAAAGCTCTTTTATGTCCTAACAAACGATGTGCGATATTATCAAAACAATCATGTAAAAGATGACCCTTCAACAAATAAACAGGGCGTCCTTTATTATTAGCTTCAATCATTTCATGATCTTCATAAACAATTCCTAAAAGTGGTAAGGATAAAATATCTAAAGCATCATCGATCGTTAATGATTTGCCATCTTCAATATCATCTAAATTCACTTTATTAATAATCAACTTTAAATCCTGTATTCCCTTTTTAAGCAATAGGCCAATCACTCGGTCATTATCTCTTAATGTTGCAAGATCAAGATTAACAACAATAATTGCTTCATCAGCAATTGATGAGGCATAAGTAAACCCTTGTTCAATTCCTGCTGGTGAATCTACAATAATAAAATCAAAATCATTTTTTAAATAATCAATCAGTGCAGCCATGATCGATGCATCTAAATTTTGAAAAGACAACGTTTTACACGCTGGTAATAAATAAAGCGTTTGTTCTCTTTTATCTTTGACCAACACCTGATGAATTTCACATTTACCAGAAATCACATCATTTAAATCATAAACAACTCTATTTTCCAATCCCATCATAACATCTAAATTCTTTAAACCAAAATCTCCATCAATCAAACATACTTTTAAGTTTTGATGTGCCAAAGCAATTGCTAAATTAACACTGATACTACTTTTACCCACACCACCTTTTCCAGATGTCACAGTAATGATTCTAGACATGTATGTAATCCCCCTTTTCTACAACGATATCGTTATCTTTATAATAAACAAGTGACATTTCGAAAGTTGTAAAATGGTGTATAGATTTTCCAAAAAAGCGAATTGTTGCATTCTTAAATCTTTGACTGGAAATACAAGCTTCTTCACTTTGGACTTCTATAATCCCAAAAACACCTTGCATGACATATAATTTAGCATACACTTGAACAATGGCCCCTGGATTGATTTTACCTGTAATTAATGTATCTTCATAAATTTCTATTTTTTCTCCCGCATGTATAGAAGCATCGATCATTCTTAATTCTTTTTTCTCCTCCGTTTTTTCTTCTATAAAACCACCAAACAAGAGACTTTTACATTCTATAAGAACACCAAAAAATTGTAATATCTCATCATTTTCCAAAATTCGACCCTTCAAATCAAAAAAGGCCTTTGGGTAATAATCCTTCTTTTTAAAGAAAGATTGCACCAAAAGACCTTTTAATTCATTTAATAAAACTTCAAAATCGACTTCATTATCCATTATAAAAATCAAACGTCCATTAAGATTCTTAACTAAAATATACATCAATATCACCTTCAAGATTTAATTTATCGTGGATAAAATACACCCCATTAAAAATAACAATATTGAATAGTAATGTTGGTAGTAGTCTCTTAATTAGAAATGTTGTTATCACTAATTGAGTTGTATTTGTTATCCACATTAAAGAATATAACACACTCTCCTGTACAAAAATTGTCAAAACAACGATGACAATCGCCTCAAAATAAGTCATAACAGCTTTTTTCATATAACGCTTTTCAAAAAAAGAATACATAAAGAACAATAAGACATATACAAAAATAGAATTTCCATAAATTACACTAAAATAAATTCCACAAATTCCTGCAAAAATATAACGATGATCTTCATCAATTGTATTCGTCAATAAATCAAACATCATCACACCAACATAAGGAACAATTGTCAAATTTAATTTCAAAATTGAAGATGGTAAATAAAAACGTAAAATACTGTCGATAACAAAGGAAATAAACATGATAATTAAATATCTAACAAGCTTATTCTTCATTACCATTGACCTTCTTTACTACACTTACATAAGATAAATCTTTAAACTGCGCAGCCATTTTAACAGTTAAAGTCATTGTTGTTCCATCACTTTGAGTTACCAGTTTTTTTGCTTTACCAATATAAATTCCTTTAGGACATTTTCCATCTCCACCTAAACCAGAAGTATAAACTTTCGCATTTTTTTCTAATTTATCAATTCCTGAAAGTAAAGTAATATTTAAAACTTTCTTATTAACATCATAATTTTTTAATAATCCATAAATCGTTTGATCACCATTAATAATCATTACTGGAATTTGATTTGATGGATTTTCACTTGTAAGTAACGAAACAGTAGAACTAATTTCCGTTACATGACTAACAACACCGATCATTCCTTTAGAATCACAAACTGCCATTCCTTCTTGAACATTATTTAAACTTCCAGCATCAATTGTAATTTCATCATTCCAATTTGTTTGATCACGTATTTGTACACTAGCTGCCTTCGTTTTATAATCATTTGGAAGATAATCCATTTCTGTTAATTTCTTTAATTTTTTAATTTCTGATTGTAAAACTTCATTTTCAGATTCAATATTGACATAAGAATCTAACTTTTCTTTTAAAATTCTATTTTCATCATAAACATCCTTTAAATCATTATATTCATTAAAGATATCATTTACAAAAGAAATAGGTTTTTTAATAATATAGTATTCAATCATAGAAATAGAATTACTTAATGTCTTTTCTAAACGGGATTGTTTTCTCCCTACAAAAAAACCAATAACTGATACTAAAATAACAACGACAAAAACACCAATCATAATTCTTTTATTTCTTTTTTTTCTACGATTGTTCATATAATCACCTCTAGTATCATTCATTATATAGAGTTCACTAAAAAAAATCAATCTTCTTTATTTTGATAGATTTTTTTTGAAGCAAAACTATAAAAACAATGCTTGCCAACAATTAGATGATCTATGAACTCTATTTCTAAACAATCCGCCATTTCTTTAATCTTTTGCGTTATTAGTTCATCTTCTACAGATGGTGCAGGATTTCCACTTGGATGATTATGTATCAAAATAATTCGATTAGCACCACATCTAAGTGTATGTTGAAATACCTCTTTTGTTTCTAACATAGAAGCATCCCCACTTCCTATAAATAATAATTTCTCTTGAATGATTTCTAAACGGCTATTTAAACAAAGTAAAATGACTTTTTCCTGTTTTTCAAACATCAATTTATGTTTAATATATTCATAACCATCTTGAGGTTCTTTAATAACAAATCTTTTTGTATTTTCTTTTTGCATTCTTTTCGCAAGTTCTATACTTGCCATTAATTCAATTGCTTTTGCTTGTTTAATACCTTTGATCTTCGTTAATTGATAATAGTCTACATCTTTTAAAGCTTGGAACCCTCCTATTTCTTCTAATAATAAAGAAGCCAAATTTAAAACAGACATTTCTTTATTTCCTGTTCTTAAAATTACTGCAATTAATTCTTGATTCGATAGAGTTTCAATCCCATTATAAATTGCTTTTTCTCTTGGTCTTTCAAATTGAGGACAATTCAACATCATTTAAAGCTTTACTTTTATTTTTTTACTTAAACAATAGGCTAATACTATTTTTATAAGATCTCCAGGTATAAAAGGAACAACACACATCATTAAAGATGCACTTAAATTCATCTTCGTCACAAACATAAACCACAGTGTTCCAATAAAATAGCAGATCACACTTCCGATAATACATGCTAAACCAATAGGAACTCTTGTTTTTAATTTTGAAATAACATAGACCATTATTGGAAACGAAAAGATATATCCCCCACTATAACCTAAAAGTGATCCCATACCACCTTGAAATCCAGCAAAAACAGGTAAACCAACCGCTCCCATCAACAAATAAACAACACATGCACTAACTGCTACTTTACAAGGAGCAATCAATGCAATTAAACAAACCATAAAGGTTTGTAATGTAATTGGTACATATCCTGGTAAATCAATTTTAATTTGCGAAAATATAGCCATCATACATGCCATAAGTGCGCAATAACACATTTCTTTTGTTTTGAAGTTCAAAGTTTTCACCCCCCTGAAAGCATACTATCAAAGAGTAACTTCCTTGTCAATTTGTTTTTAAAAATTGATAAATTGCATTATATTCTTTTTTTTCAATCTTCTCTTGATAACGATCATCTATAAAATATTCTTTAACCACACATGTATTTCCTTTTTCAGCAATCTCTTTTGCTTGTTGATGTGCCTCTTTTTGTTTTATAAAAATATCAGTAATAACAACATACTCTTGATCTTGATACATAGAACTCTTATATCCTAATTCTTCTATTTGTTTCATTGTATTTTCAGCATTTGCTTTTTCTTTATAACGTCCTACTTGGACAACATAGATATTGATTTCTTGTTTAAGTGCTCGATTTACATAATACATAGTTAGTGTATTACATAAAAGCATCAAAAAAGTAAAAATAAGCATTCCTTTCTTTTTCATAGACTCACCTCTTTCTAGTCTATGAAAATTAATAAAGAATATGAAGGTACCGAAGTACCTTCATCTATTATCTCCATTCAATAGAAACAAGTCTTGGAATTGAAATACGACCACTAGAAGAATATAACATTTTATAAACGGCTGCTCCCACAACAACACATACAATCCATGTTCCTACTCCTCCACCAATAATTTCCATTTGATTTGTTAATTGTAATTCTTGCATTTTCATTTCCTCCTTTTTTTATTTAAGGAACAGACACCCACTAACTTCCTCACTATTTATATAGACATTTTTTGAGTATTTTTCTTTTAAAAATTAAAAAAAATCAAGTTTTTTCAAACTTGATTTTACATAGCTGCTAATTTTTCTTTAACAGCATTATATTTAGATGTATAATCTTCTAATTTTTGACGTTCACTATCAACTTTTGCTTGAGGTGCTTTTGATACAAATTTTTCATTACTTAACATATTTGTACAACGTTTAATTTCCCCTTCAAGTTTTTGAAGTTCAGCTTGTAATTTTTGTTTTTCTGCTTCTTTATCAACATAAGCACCAAGTTCAACGATCAATGTATTACCACCTTGAATCATTGCTGTCGCAACATCTTTAGAAGCTTCTTGATTATAACCAACACAAGTTGCATTACATAATTTCTTTAAGTAAGGAACACATTGGTCTAATAAAGCTTGTAAGTTTTCATCTTTTGTTTCAATTGAGTATTCCACTTCGATTGCATTTTTAATTGTATAGTTTGCACGAATTTCACGAACACCTTTAACAATATCCATTAAATAAGTAAATTGTTTGTTGATGTTTTCATCATTGAAATCAGGATTTACTGTTGGATATTTAGAAATACAAATTGATTCTTCTAAATGTGGAATTGCTTGATAAATTTCTTCAGTTACAAATGGCATGAATGGATGTAACATTCTAACGATTGCATTTAATACATAAACAAGAGTATGAGCACTTGCTTGTTTTTCAACTTCATTATCACTATTTAAATGAACTTTTGTAAGTTCGATATACCATGAACAGAAATCATCCCAAATGAATTTATATAATTCGCTACCAACATTAACGAATTCAAATTTATCCATGTTGGCATCTACCTCTTCAATTACGTTATTTAAACGATTTAAAATCCATTTATCACATAAATTTAAATGATCAAATTTTAAATCCTTATATTCTAAATCTCCATCAATATTCATTAAAACGAATCTTGCTGAGTTCCAAATTTTATTAATAAAATTCCATGATGCTTCTAGTTTTTCAGGAATATATCTTAAATCCATACCTGGTGCTGAATTGGTAGTTAAGAAGAATCTTAATGTATCAGCACCGTATTGATCGATAACATCCATTGGGTCAACCCCATTACCTAATGATTTAGACATTTTTCTTCCTTGTTCATCACGAATTAAACCATGAATCAAAACATGTTCAAATGGTCTTTGACCTGTAAATTCTAATGATTGGAAAATCATACGACTTACCCAGAAGAAAATAATATCATATCCTGTAACTAAAGTATTTGTTGGGAAGTATCTTTTAAATAAAGGATCTTCTGTATTAGGCCAACCTAATGTTGAAAATGGCCATAATGCACTAGAGAACCAAGTATCTAAGACATCTTCATCTTGTGTCCAGTTTTCGGTATCTTCTGGTGCAGTTTTTCCAACATAAACTTCACCTGTTTCTTTATGATACCATGCTGGTACTTGATGTCCCCACCATAATTGACGTGAAATACACCAATCTTCGATATTTTCCATCCATTGTGTAAATGTTTTTTCAAATCTTTCTGGTACAAAGTTTACTTTAGAATCTTTCTTTTGATTAGCTAAAGCAGCTTCAGCCAATGGTTTCATCTTAACGAACCATTGTTTTGATAAATAAGGTTCAACAATAGCTCCTGATCTTTCTGAGTGACCTACTTGATGTAAATGTTTTTCAATATGATCAACAATACCCGCTGCTTCAAAATCAGCAACTAATTGTTTACGGCATTCAAAACGATCCATACCTTGATATTTATGACAAAGTTCATTCATTGTTCCATCATCATTCATACAAATAGGCATGTCTAAGTTGTATTTTTTAGCTAAAGCAAAGTCATTTGGATCATGAGCAGGTGTACATTTCATTACCGCAGTTCCAAAATCCATATCGATATAACTATCAGCCATAATTGGTAATTTTTCACCATTAGCTGGGTTGATTGCATATTTACCAACTAAATCTTTATATCTTTCATCATCAGGGTGAACAAAGATAGCTTGATCGGCAAACATTGTTTCAGGACGTGTTGTCGCAATGACTAATTCTTGGTCACTATCTACAATTTTATATTTGAAATAATACATTGCCCCTTCAATTTCTTTATGAATAACTTCGATATTACTTAAAGCTGTTCTTTGTACAGGATCCCAGTTAATAATTCTTTTACCTTGATAAATATATCCTTTTTCATATAAACGAACGAAAACTTCTTTAACCGCTTGAGATAATCCTTCATCTAAAGTAAATCTTTCTTTCGAATAATCTAAAGATAAACCTAATTTTTCCCATTGAGCACGAATAATAGAAGCATATTCTTCTTTCCAAGACCAAGCTTTTTCTAAGAAACCTTCTCTTCCTAAATCATAACGAGAAATTCCTTCTTCTCTCATTCTTGCTTCTACTTTAGCTTGTGTAGCAATTCCGGCATGGTCCATACCAGGAAGCCATAAAGCATCATAACCTTGCATTCTTTTATAACGAATAATCATATCTTGTAAAGTTGTATCCCAAGCATGTCCTAAATGAAGTTTACCTGTAACGTTTGGTGGTGGAATAACGATTGCATAAGGCTTTTTAGAAACATCTCCTGCTTTAAAATATTCTTTTTCTAACCAATGTTGATATTTACCTTTTTCAACACTTTTATGATCATATTTACTCGCTAATTCTTTTTTCATTTTCATCATCCTTTTCAATAAAACTTTCTTTATGTTCTTTAATGTATTCTCCTAATTTATCACCAATTCCTGAAGAACGTAATAAAGAAACAAATTCATTTGTAAAATCAGAGAAATTGTATGTAGCGTATTCACTTGTTTCATCAATTTCATCTTCTTGATCGTTTTCAATTAAAATAGCTAATTTTTCAGCTTCTTCTAATAAATGAGCAATATCATAACATTTCATTGTTTCAAATGCTTCTTTATAATAAGGTCGATAATTACAATAAGGTTCTGTTATAAAAAACGAATGGATTGAACCTCTTCCCCCTTCTAAAGAACATTCTAATTGGTACATTGTATAAATCAATAATTCCTCATGTGTTAAATAAGGAATAATATTTCCATCATAGTTATCATCTTCATATAGACGATCTTCTTTCGCATTAATATGAAAAATAACAGCTCTTGTTAGATCAATTGGTTCAATCTTATCAAAAACATCACTTGTAAGATGAGAAAACATATCTTTTTCTTGAGCTAATTTTTCTTCATATTGCTTTCTTTTTTCTTTTAATTGTTTAAATTTTTTACCATAAAAACTAAACAAGAACACACACATGATAGCAAAAATAATCCATACATACCAATACTCTGTAAAATAATTCATCTTTTTCCTCCTTAAAATAAAAAAGCCATCCCTCTAAGGACGACTTATATCGCGATACCACCTTAGTTCTAAGCATAAAACTTAGCACCTTAAAACTTTAACGCAGTTCTACGTGTTAAACTACTTCATTTCATCTAACATGCTCCTTGGCTACCTTCACTCTTTTCATTTATCCCTTTCCAGCAAACGGGACTCTCTATCAAACAAAGAAGAACTACTCCTCCAAATCATTGCAGTTCTATTCTATCAAATAGACTATTTCTCGTCAATCATTAACTTTTTGAATATTTCTTGTAAACCATCTAAATAACAAATTAATTTTGACATTTGATAAATATTGACTTCTTCTTGTAAATTTAATTGAACTTGTGGAACAATTGATAAAATACATTGCATTAAGATTTTTTCTTCTTTTAAAAGCTTTACTTCTTTTAAATAATATTCTAATAACGGTAAACTATCATAGAGTTCATCATGATTTTGAAAAATATCTATCAAATCATAAATACAATAATTAATTTTCATTCGATCAATTGAAATAAGTGTTTCATCACTAACAAAAATATGTTCCTTATTAAAATGATTATACGTTAAAGAAAGTCTAATTTCATTTTTACCTTTCATTATTTCTTGATATTGACTTAAATAATAATGTGCTTGATTTAAATAATGAACGATACGATAATAATTTAAAACAAGCATCCAACCTGCTGGAGATTTAAATTTTCTAAATTCAAATTCTCTCATTAATTCTTCATAATCATTTTTTCTTTGTTGAATCAAAGAAAAAAGATCATCATACTGCTTTTTAAAAAAAGCATCTTCTTCATGTTGCATAAAAAAAGAATGATTGTGTAAATACGTTAGGATTTGATAATATGTTTTTATTTTCATTCCTTTTTTTATATGATTATCTTCTTGTAAATAAGGCATAAGATAGATATATCGATCTTGAAAAGGTGTAAAATAGTGTTGTTCATTATTTAATATCAAATGAATAAAATGATGGAGATGTAAGGTATTAAGATGTTGATAAGCAACTTCTAGTTTCTTTTCATCAACAATCTTAACACAATAAAAATGATTAGCTGTTTTCACTTTATAGACATGCGGACTGATTTGAATCAGTCCAATTACGTCTAAATCATACTTTGTTTGAATGATCTTTTGGAGCATAAGGAATAATAAGAATTTGTCCTGCATCTAAATTTAGATCTTGATTATAGTCTCTAATCATTTTTTCATCTACCTGGTATTGTCTAGCTATTGAAGCATACGTATCATTTGGTAAAACGACATATAAATAATAAACACCTAGATCCTCGTCATCATCAACCTTTTCTTCTTTTTCTTTCGTTTCATAAATTTTTTCTTGTAACTTTTCAACATCTTGAATTTCTTCGGGTGCCTCAGCAACGACTTGTTCATTTATCGTTTGCGTCTCAACATCCCTTGATAATTTTTCAATTTCATCAATAGGATCTTCATCAAGTTGAATATAACGATTTTCACCTTCTTCAACCCCATACACTCCAACTTCAATTTTAATTTTCAAATTACCATCAATAATATCATAATGAAAATCTTCAACCTTTAAATGAAAATCTTGACGATCTATAATCTTTTGATCATCCGCATAAACATCTAATTCCACATTTTCTAAAAAATGTCTTTTTTCTTGACTAATATATTCTCCTTTAATAGCAAGACTCCCCACCGCTCTAACACCATGATCTTCAATCTTATAGTCGATAGATTCATCAACCGTTAAAGAAACTAATTCCTTCAATTGATGTAATAAATCAATTTCCTTTTCGTAAAATATTTTTTGCATAGTCATCCTCCTAACAAAGTCTATGCAATAAATCATCAGATATGAAAAAAAGTAGGTTTCCCTACTCAAAATCTAAATCACACAATTCATAAATTGCATTCCAAGCTTCTTGAATTCCTTTTTTCTTTAAACTTGAAAAACGAATAAATGTATCACTTGGATCAAAATGTAATGTATCTTTAATTAATTTTTCATTTTTCTTTAAATCATTACGTTTAAGTTTATCTTCTTTAGTCGCAACGACAATGACAGGTACACCATGATGTTTAACAAACTCATACATCATCACATCATCTTTTGTTGGTTTATGACGATAATCTACAAGTAAAATAAAACCTCTTAAAGTCTGTCTTTCACTAATATATTCATCCATCGTTTTACCAAATTGTTTTGTGACATTATTAGCAACTTTGGCATATCCATATCCAGGAACATCTACAAAATAAAGTGCATCATTGACATTAAAGAAATTCAAAGTTCTTGTTTTACCTGGCGTACTTGATACTTTTGCAAGACCATTTCTAGATAACATCGCATTAATAAAACTACTTTTTCCAACATTTGATCGTCCAGCTAAACACATTTCTGGAAAGCTTTCTTCAGGCCATTGGCTTTTCCATGCGGCTGATAATATATATTCTGCTTTTTTAATTTTTACCATTTTTCTCACCTTTTTTATTGTACAAAAAAAATAACGGAAATTCAAGTTTCCGTTATTTAACAATTGCATGTTCTAAAACTGTATCGATATGATCAGCTAAAACAATTTCTAAATCATTTCTTACTGATTCTGGGATATCTTCGATATCCTTTTCATTTTCTTTAGGAATGATGATTTTTCTAATTCCAGAACGATGTGCTGAAATAGATTTTTCTTTTAATCCACCAATTGGTAGAACATTTCCACGTAAAGTGATTTCTCCAGTCATCGCAACATCATCTCTTACAGGTTTATTTGTAAACGCTGAATAGATAGCTGTTGTAAGAGTTACCCCTGCAGATGGACCATCTTTTTTGATAGCTCCTTCTGGAACATGGATATGAATATCTTGTTTTTCAAAGGCTTTATCATCTAAGCCATATTTTTCTTTGTTAGCTTTTAAATAATCTAATGCAATTGAAGCAGATTCTTTCATTACATCACCTAATTGACCAGTAATAATAAATTTACCAGTACCATCAAAATGATTAACTTCAATTGGTAAAATATCTCCACCAAATTGAGTATATGCCATACCAGTAACAACACCTACTTGTGGACGAGGAAGTTTCTTAGTATGATCAAATGGTGCTTTTCCTAAGAATTCAACAAGTTTATCTTGATCAATTGTAACTGATTCAACTTTTTCTTTTAAGATAGCTAAAACAGTTTTACGACATAATTTAGCAATATATCTTTCAAGTTCACGAACACCTGCTTCACGTGTATAGTGTTGAATGATTTCCATGATGATATCATCAGAAATAATCATTTGTTCAGGTTTTAATGAATGCGCATCTAATTGTTTTTTAATTAAATGTTCTTTAACAATCATTAATTTTTCTTGTTCTGTATAACTTGAAACTTCAATAATTTCAAGACGATCTCTAAGTGGTCCAGGAATTCCTCCTAAATCATTAGCAGTCGCAATGAATAAAACTTTAGATAAATCATATGGTTCTTCGATATAGTTATCAGAGAATTGAGAATTTTGTTCAGGGTCTAAAACTTCAAGCATTGCACTTGTAGGATCTCCTTTATAATCACTTGCCATCTTATCAATTTCATCTAATAAGAAGACAGGATTTACAACACCAGCTTTTTTCATTCCTTGAATGATACGTCCAGGCATTGATCCTAAATAAGTACGACGATGTCCACGAACTTCTGCTTCGTCTCTTACCCCACCTAAAGAAGCTTTAACAAATTTACGATCTAAAGCACGGGCAATACTTTTAGCAATACTTGTTTTCCCCACACCTGGTGGACCTGCTAAACAGATAATTGGTGCTTTTAAAGATTGTGTCATTTGTTTAACTGCTAAGTGTTCAACAATTCTTTCTTTTACTTTTTCTAAACCAAAATGATCTTCTTCTAAAATAGCTTCAATTTTAGAAATATCCTCTTCATCTTTAGTTTCTTGATACCAAGGTGTTTTCATCACCCAATCAATATAAGTTCTTACAACGTTCGCTTCTGAAGATGCTGGTGGCATAGCTTCAAAACGACGTAATTCTTCTTCAATTTTATCCTTGATATATTGAGGATATGGATTTTCAGCTAATTCTTTACGAATTTGATCAGCATCGTCCCCTTTATCAACAGTATCACCAAGTTCATCTTTAATAGCTCTTAATTTTTCTCTTAGATAGTATTCTTTTTGATTTTCATCAATACTTTCTTTGACTTTTCTATTGATTGTATCTTCTAATTGACTAATCATTTTTTCAGATTCAATAGAACTTGCTACTAAGAATAATCTTTCATTAATTCTTTGTTCTTCAAGAATTTTTTGTTTTCTATCTAAATCAATTGGTAAATATTGACCAATTGTATCAGCAAGTAAACTAGCTGATGTTCCATTTGAAAGCAATGTTAAACTTTCAGCTGGAATATGAGGCATATGACGTCTTGCTTGTTCAAAATAAGCTGTTGTTTTTCTTACTAAAGCAACTTCTTCATTTGTGTCTCCATAAATATCTTCTAAAACTTCAGCTGTTGAAAAAATTGAACCATCTTCAATTTTAAAATCTCGAAGAGCAACTCTTTTTTCTCCAGTAACAGTTAATTTGATTGTCCCTGCACTATCGCGACGGATTTTCTTTTCAATTTTACATAAAGTTCCAACATGATAAACATCATCATATTTCGGATCATCAACAATAGGATTGATTTGTGATACAAATAGGATATTGTTATCAAAGTCACGACTTGAAAGTTCAAGTGCTTTTAAACTAAGTGGGCGACCAACATCTAATGATAAACGGTTACCCGGAAAGACAATCATTCCTCTTGTGCACACAACAGGAAGGGTTAATAATGTACTTTCACTCATAATAATCCTCCTTTTTTAAAAAGACGCTTACGCGTCTTTTAAACTATTTCTTTAAGTTTTCTTTAACAACGTCTAACGCTTTTCTATTTAAAATATCAGCATCGATTTGGTACATATTTTGAGCGAAGATTTGTTTGATTTCTTCTAAGTCTCTATTATATGTATTTGCGATTGTTTCTAATTCGCTATTACGTTCTTCATCAGTTACTTCAATATTTTCAGCTTCAACGATAGCAGCTAAGATTAAGTTTAATTTAACTCTGTCTTTTGCTTGATCAGTTAAATCAGCTTTGATAGCATCTTTGTTTTTACCAGTGAATTGTTCATATAATTCAAATGATAAACCTTGTTGTTGCAAGTTCATTTCAACTTCTCTTAACATTGTATCTAATTCAGAATTTAATAAAGCTTCGCTATCTTCTACTTTACAACATTCAATTAAAGCTTGAGTTAAATCAGAGAAGAATTTATTTTCTACTTCATTTTCTTTTTGTGATTTTAATTGAGCTTTAATATGATCTTTTAATTGATCTAAAGTTTCAACACCTTCGATGTTAACATCTTTAGCTAATTCATCATCAGCTTCAGGTAAAACTTTTTCTTTAATTTCATGAACAGTTACTTTGAATGTAGCTTCTTTACCAGCTAATTCAGTAGCTTGATAATCTTCTGGGAATGTTACAACAACATCTTTTTCATTTTCACAAGTCATACCGATCATTTGATCTTCAAAACCTGGAATGAATTGTCCAGAACCGATTTCTAATGAATGATTTTCAGCTTTTCCACCTTCGAATGCTTCACCATCGATGAATCCTTCAAAGTCCATAACTACTGTATCACCTTTAGCAACTTCACCGTTTTCTTTAGTTGTTAATTCAGCGAATTGATGACGATAGTTTTCAACTTGTGCTTCGATATCTTTTTTAGCAACAGTTACTCTACCTTTTTTAACTTCTAATCCTTTGTATTCACCTAATTCAACTTCAGGTTTAACAGGACATAAAATTGTAATTTTTAAGTTATCATTATCAACACTATCAATATTTAATGTTGGTTGAGCAATTGGAGCAACTTCAGCTTTTTTCATGATATCAGCATATCTTTTTTGTAAGATTTGATCAGTAGCTTCATCATAGATAGCTTGTTTTCCAAGTCTAGCTTTAATCATAGCAACTGGAGCTTTACCAGGTCTGAAACCATCTAATTTAACTCTTGTAGCTAATCTTTTTAAAGCAGCGTCTTGAGCTTCTGCCCATTCTTTTTTATCAAATGTTACTTTAATTTGAGTAACAGCATTTTCTAATTTTTTTGTAGTTGTTCTCATTATATATTTCTCCTTATTCCGTATCAAAAGACATTATATACTAACCTTTTTTTAAATTCAACTATATTAATAAATTTTAATATTCGATTGATTGTATTGTTTCCAATACATCTTTTACATCCTCTTGATTGCAATTATATAAATACTCAATATCTTCTAATTCAATATCTATATATTGTAAAGATGCTAAATGATAATGAATAGCTCCTGCAATACTACGATAATCTTGTTCATCAATATATTTTGGATAGATTGAATAAAGATAAAAATTTAAAAATTGTTCACACATCGTAAGTAAAGATGGATTATCATCTTCTAAAGCATCCATCAACAATTTATAAATTTCAACACCAGATTCTTGATTCAAGACCATTGGGGCATAACTTGGGTTAATGTCGTAGTGCACACCTTTTTTGACAACTTCCAAATCTTCATCAATTTCTTGATCAATCATTAATTCTATTAATAAACTTTTGGCAAAATCAGGTTGATCATTATCTCTAATAAATTGACGAATAGGAACAATCATACGACGAATATTCATGCCTTCCATTTGTTCAATAGCCATATAAAGTAAATCTTCATTTGTATCTTTTTTAGTTAAAATATTTTCAATATCTTCTTCATTAAAGACTTTTTGAGTCACCCCATCAAAAGATGCTTCTTGTTTCGCTAATAACAGTTCATCATAAGCTGCATTAAAAACTGTTTCATATTGATAAGGAATATAAGGCATTGATAATTCCTCTACAATAATATTAATAGCTTCTTCAAACTCTTCTAAATCTTTTAAAATCGATACATAAATAGCAACAACATCATAATAAGTTTCTCCAGCAAGAACTTTTGCTTTCATACCTTCTCTTTTAGCTTGTTGTAACTCTTTCAATCCATATAAACAAACAAGTCTTTGATAACGTACTTGTTCATTATCCATATCATTTAAATATTGCAACGCTTCTTTATATTGACCTGTTTCAATTAAATCTTCTATCATTTTTCTTCTTCATCCTCATCATCATCTAATTGTAAATCATAAGTGATTTCGGGTTGTGTTTGTTCTTCTTCATGTAATTTTTGAATCATTTCACTATAACCCTCTAGTTTCCCAGTCTTCACAAAATCATCATCAGTAAGTGGCACAACTATCCCTCCTTCATTTTCGCTATTATAATATAAAATAAATCTTTAAAAAAGGCAAATTTTAAGACTATTTTATCACTCTTTTCATATTTTAAATAGTGAGGTGATTTCATGTATAAAAAATATTTAAGAAATATTTCAATGATTTTTTTATGTGCTTTTGCAACCTTTGTTTATTTTAAAAATGATGATGTTAAAACAGTGAAAAAGAAAGCCAATATGCAAACAGTTATTTTTAAAGATCAAGATGAAACGCTTATTCCTGTTTCTGTAGATATTGGTGTTAAGGATAATAAGGAAAATAATATTCGAGGCATTATTGAAACAATGAAATCAAAAGATTTTACTCAATTAGGACTTTATCCTATTTTTAATAAGAAATTAGAACTTAATGCTTTAATTATGGAAAGTAATCAACTTACATTTGATTTTACAAATAACTTTAAAGTATCAAACAATCAACAAGCTTTAGATATTTGTGAAGCTCTTAGCTATTTATTTTGTAAAGATGGTATTTCTAAAATCAATATGAAAATAGATGGTAAAGCTGTTTCTTCATTTGAAAATACAACAATACCATTAAGTTGTATCACTCCTAATTTAGGTATTAATAACTTTGAAACATCCACTTTTGATCTTTATCAAACCTCTTCCGTCCTTGTTTATAACGAAAAAGAAATTGCTGGAAAAACATATTATATTCCTACAACAACACGTATTCAAAACACAAACCAAACAATTGATCAAAAAGTATCTTTATTATTAGATCATTTTGAAAATAATACTAAAGTAGAAACAACTAAAAAATCACAATTAAACGATGGCTTACTTTCTATCTATTTATCATCACGTATTCTAGATAATAGCGAAAATATTTCCCCTACTCTTTATAGTCGTCTTGAAAAATCATTTTTATCACTTCCTGATGTTAGTTCAGTCCATATCTATATTAATAATGAACTTATTCAAGAAGATCAAAATGTAAGTACATCAATCGATAATATTGTACAAATCTAGTAAAGTTTTGTTATAATGTTTTTGGTGATGAAAATGAAAAAAATAGTAGTAATGTCAGATAGTCATGGTTATCATCAAATGATTAATCGTGTAAAAGAACTAGAACCCAATGGGGATTATTATGTTCACTGTGGTGATAGTGAAGCTGAAACATATATGATGCAAGATTGGTTATGTGTTAAAGGAAACAATGATTGGTATAGTGATTTCCCAAATCAAATCAAATTTAAAGTTGAAGATTTAAACTTTTTAGTTGCTCATGGGCATCGTTTTGGATATATGGATCGTGAAACAAGTATGATCTATACTTTGCAAGAAGCAAACTGTGATATACTACTTTCAGGACATACGCATGTTCCTATGTATAAAGAAGTTGATGGTTATACACTTATTAATCCTGGATCTACAACTTTACCTCGTGGAGGAAGTAATCGAAGTTATTGTGTTATTTATGTAGAAGGTAAAGATTTAAAGGTTGAATTCAAAAATTTAGATGATTTTTAAAAAAGTATTGCTTTTTAAAAAAATATATGCTATTCTAGTTGAGCAGTTGAAAGTAAGCAATGTCTACGTAGCTCAGCTGGATAGAGCACACGCCTTCTAAGCGTGCGGTCAGGGGTTCGAATCCCTTCGTGGACGCCATTTAATAAACAACAACCTTCGGGTTGTTTTTTATTTTATGTAAATATTTTTATAAACAAAAAGAGATCCTTGAGAAATCTCTTTTTATGCATTTAAATTAAATCTACCAAAAAATATATATGGTAACAAAACTCACGTCCATCTTTAAACAATATTGACAATGTCTTATTCTAGCAAAAATCCATATGGTAACAAAACTGTCAGCAATTCCTACATCGCTTTATACATGTCTTATTCTAGCAAAAATCCATATGGTAACAAAACATAGGTAATGGTAAAGTGTGTGAATGCTCTGTCTTATTCTAGCAAAAATCCATATGGTAACAAAACGAAAGTCGATCACAAGATGCTATATACATTGTCTTATTCTAGCAAAAATCCATATGGTAACAAAACGTTCCGTCATTGAATTTTGTAGACATATTTGTCTTATTCTAGCAAAAATCCATATGGTAACAAAACGCTGTAAACTTGTTTCAATAGTTGCATCAAGTCTTATTCTAGCAAAAATCCATATGGTAACAAAACAGCCTCGCCTATGATCAAGGCAAGCCATCAGTCTTATTCTAGCAAAAATCCATATGGTAACAAAACGTTCCGTCATTGAATTTTGTAGACATATTTGTCTTATTCTAGCAAAAATCCATATGGTAACAAAACGCTGTAAACTTGTTTCAATAGTTGCATCAAGTCTTATTCTAGCAAAAATCCATATGGTAACAAAACGTGGCATTAAAGTTTCTTAATGTTTCATAAGTCTTATTCTAGCAAAAATCCATATGGTAACAAAACAACAATCATATTAAGCCTTGTTTAGGCCATGTCTTATTCTAGCAAAAATCCATATGGTAACAAAACCATTCACCCGTGTATTCAGTTCTATCTTCAGTCTTATTCTAGCAAAAATCCATATGGTAACAAAACTCACTATATACACAATAGAAATATTGAGAAGTCTTATTCTAGCAAAAATCCATATGGTAACAAAACCAAAACCTTGATAAGCCCACTGTATAGATTGTCTTATTCTAGCAAAAATCCATATGGTAACAAAACTGGGTAGGTGATGCAATTGGATAAACACGAGTCTTATTCTAGCAAAAATCCATATGGTAACAAAACTCACGAGGAGAATTCTCACCTTTTTCAATTGTCTTATTCTAGCAAAAATCCATATGGTAACAAAACTTTTCTCAAAAGTAAGTCCTCGAAGAGCGCGTCTTATTCTAGCAAAAATCCATATGGTAACAAAACTGAGGTGAATAGAGTTTTAACCGAAGATACGTCTTATTCTAGCAAAAATCCATATGGTAACAAAACTTGATAGAAGAGGTTGAGCTAAAAGATGATGTCTTATTCTAGCAAAAATCCATATGGTAACAAAACGAATTTCAATTTCTCTATTCCTGGATTAAAGTCTTATTCTAGCAAAAATCCATATGGTAACAAAACCAAAGCATACATAACCATCAATACAAACTTGTCTTATTCTAGCAAAAATCCATATGGTAACAAAACCAAGTGCTAAAAATGCGATTATCAAAACTAGTCTTATTCTAGCAAAAATCCATATGGTAACAAAACAGGAAGTGCTAAAGATATTTATAAAGTGTCGTCTTATTCTAGCAAAAATCCATATGGTAACAAAACAGGTCTATTAAGAAGGAAATAGAAAGGAAAGTCTTATTCTAGCAAAAATCCATATGGTAACAAAACCCAATTTTTATATTTTTCCTTTCTTACTTGGTCTTATTCTAGCAAAAATCCATATGGTAACAAAACATTTCGCTCCACATATGACATATATTTTCCGTCTTATTCTAGCAAAAATCCATATGGTAACAAAACAGTGTCATATATATATATACCGTAATAGCCGTCTTATTCTAGCAAAAATCCATATGGTAACAAAACCTCAAATACATGTTACCATATATTTAAAAATAATAAAATATCGAATATTTTACAAAGTTATAGATATATCAAGTTTAGTTTTTATATTATTTATTATCATTTCTTTTGCCTCCTGTAGTGTGCATACACCTTTATTTAAATAGATATTATATATTTGTTCATCATTATTTAAATCTACTATTAAATCATCAAATATATAAGTATCTTTTATATTTAAAACACTGTTTGTTTTATAAAACATAACAACAATAAAGCAATTTTTCATATTTATGAGATAGTCATTTATTTCTTTTGATAGATATGGTAATTCTATAAGACAAATTATTTTAGTTGTTTGATGTTTAGATATATAATCTATCATTTTTAGTTGAAATAAAATGATTTCATCATAGGATAGATCATATTCATTTGCTTGATCTTCTTCTTTTAAAAATATTGGTAACAATATTTTTAAGAATTGTTTAGGTGTATATGTTATAAATTTTGGATATATTAATTCATTATCTAATTCGTTTGTAAAAGATTCTAATAGAAGATTTATTGTATTGATTGTGTCTATATTATCATCTTGTGCGATAAGTATTTCTAAATATCTAGTAATTAGAGAATGTGCTGTTAACTTTAATAATGATGGTTTATTTGATAGAAATTTATCTCTTTTACTTTAATTTCTTTATCATTTATCAAAACTTGTGCTTGTCCACTATTATTTATCGAATATTCGCTTTCTTTAGATAATAAAAATACTTCTTTTAAAATATTTACAAAATTATATTTTTCTTCAAAATCATTTCCTATACAATATTTTATATTATTTATTTGTAAGTCATATCTTTTATTTCCTTTTTTTAATGTTAATAGATTCATAATTTTATAAAAGAATCCGCATTTACTGTTTTTTCTTGATTCGAGACCCCACCAACAATAATTTCTATTTTAGAATATTGCTTTTCTGTAACCAACAATAATCTAATTTGTCCTTCTTTAGGAACATTCTTTTTTAATATATTTACATGTTTAACTGCAGCTTCTCTATTTGGAAAAATCTTACAATAAACAGAAAACTGCATCATCATATATCCATTCTTTATAAGATATTTTCTAAAATGTGTATATATTTTTACTTCTTTTTTTGTTTTCATGGGGAGGTCAAAAAATAATACCAATCTCATAAATTCATAAATCATATAAAATTGGTTTAGGAAATAAATAGACATCTTTACTTGTTTCTAATTCTTTTAAAATACTTTCTAAATAAACATAAATAGCATTATTAACCGTTTGTTTTCTTCCATCGATTTCTATTTTCTTAGCTGTAAGTTGTATTAACGCTTCTCTATGTTCTTGTTTAAATAAAATATCTTCCATCATATTATTATAAACATAATGATCTACAATTGGTCTGAATACTTCTATTACATCATCACTTAAATTAAACATATTTTGTTTACCTCGGTGAAAAATACCTAAATTAGGTAAATAACCTTTAGCTACAATAATAGAAGATATTAATGATCTAAAAATACTATATCCATAATTTAATCCAGCATTGATTATATCTTCATCAAATCGTATAAAATCATCACCAAATAATTCTCTAAAATACATTTTTGCAGCTAGACCTTCTCTATTTGTAACATCATCAATTTGAACCTCATTTTCAAATTGATATAGTTTATTTATTACATCTTGACTTTTATTATTTACTTTTAATATTTCTGCTTGATTATGTATTTTAGCCCTTACTATTTTTTGATGCATGATTTGTTTTCTATTATTATCCCATTCTATTTGTTTATTAATATTTCCACTTTGTGAAAAATGACCATTCATTGGAAGTATGTAACTTTTAGGAATATGATCTATTCCACATACAACTGTACATACATTATTTTCTGTTAATTTATTAATTAAGGGTATACTTAAACTTGATTTATAATTATCTATAACTAATATTTGAATGTCTGAAATTGGTAGTAGAATATCATTATCATTGTAAATAATCTTAATATTATCTAAATATAATTTCAAACATTCACATTTTTCAATATATATGATCCTATGACTCATTTTTATAAAAGAAAAAGGCTCCGAAGAGCCGAGTCCGGGATAAACCCTTGTTTTGTTAGGTCATATAAATTTTTGCTAGAATACAACCACCTATATTATAGACTAATCGAACTCTAATTTCAATCTATTATCTTTAACTTCATATGTATTTCCTAAAACATCCGTAGCAAATTTTTGAATTTTAATAAAAGTTCCAACTGATGGCATTAATTGTTTTTTACAAATCGTATTAATCGGTTTTACTTCAAACCTTCCAGATTCATCATTGTTCGTTGCAGTAAATTTTAAAATTTCATAATGTTTACCATCATGATATTGTGTTTGACCACCATTAATTGAAGCATCATAAACAAACTTTTTACCCTCAGGTTTGATAAGTCCAATCAGTTCATCTCGATGCATTGAACATACAAATTTCCAACCATCTTGGATTCCTTTTTTAGTTTTTTCTTCATGATACCAATTTTCATCTATGACAAATTTATGAATTGTTTCTTTATAGAAAACATCTTTATATCTAATTGTAACAAATTTATATTTTCCTTCAGGAGATACATAAAAGTCTGTTCGATATGGGCTTATTTGTTTTAAAATTACCTTTTTATTATTTGTATTATAATTACTTGTAATTGCTAAATGATTCCCTAGTTTTTCAGAGTAAAATTTCATTGATGTAATTGCTGGTCCATTATTTTTCTTAGAATATTTAGTAATAGCTCCATTTTCATTATAATATGATGTTAAAGGACTTTCTTCTTTTAAAGAATACTTACCTTTTTTGTCAATTACATAATATTCTTTTGAATCTTTATAATCATTAAAATGATTTAATACCACTTCTTTTATTTTTTCAAAAGTTTGTGGATCTTTATGTTTCATAATGTACTTATCAGTATCATCATTAATAATATTATTAACAAGTTCAATTGCTTTCTTTTCTTTAGGATCATAGATATTTTTTATTTTTTCAACTAGCATATCTTGTCCTTCAATATTTCTTGTACTATATATTGTTTCATCCGCAATTTGCCTATTTGGTTTTGTATCTATTTTATGAGATACCTTGATAAGTGGATAATGCATTTGTTCTTGGGTAATATAACCTAAGTTATATTGATTCGATTCTTGATAAATATTTTTTAAATCAGAGATAAATGAAATATATCTTTGATCAATAAATTGTTTATCAGGTAAAACATCAAATACTTCCCCTGTTTCTTCATCATATAAATCACTATAGTCATAATGCATCAAATATGAATTAACGATATTCATTTTCTTTAACGAAGCAACAATTAAAGCATCAATAGCATGATGGAAATAATCTTGTTCTCTATCTTTTTGTAAATTTATTCGTTTTCTAAAAATATTCGTTGATTGTCCTCTAATTGTATGAACTTTCGTATCTATTTCATTATCTTTAAAATAATGTTGTAAAGTATTTAATACTGTACGACACGCATAACTTGTATCTACCAAATTACGATTGATAAACTTTCTTGCCACATCTTCTTTTGTAATATCTTGTTCATCAAGTAAATTACTTCTTTTCTTATGATTAAAATTCTTATTACTATTTACAAATAATTTATATCTTTCTAAATTACCATCCGTAAATTTTCCCTTTAAATAAGCCATCATTGGTGTTAGATTACCTTTTTGTTGGTTTTCTAAACGAGAAGCTAATACTTTATTAGTAAGAGAATCATCCAATGAAACGGATATTGGAATAATATGATCGATTTCATATGCTTTATCATCAAAAATCAATATATGTAAATCAATATCTTGTTGCGTATAGGCTGTCTTACAATCTTGTTGTAAATAAAGACGTACCTTAATTTTAGTTTTTCCATTAACTCTTTCTGGATCAATACCTGCATTTTTAATAATTTCATCAACTTGATCATTTTCGTTTTTAAATCTTTTTTGATTATCATTTATTCTCTTTACTTGTTCTTTTGAATTTTTATCCCTTGTCATTTCAATAACAATACTATCAAATTCGCCATATTGTTTTCTTAACGCATTAATGACTTTAAATGTTTCTCGATGCGCTCTTTTAGCAACTGGAGATAGAATAGCTTCTTCATCAGGTTCAATATTTTTCTTACCCTTTAATGATTTTCTATTTTTATCAAACATTTCTATTTCATGAAGAACTTGTATTTGATTCATTTCTGTTGTAAGCATTTCTTTATTGATTATATGCATTGCTTTAAAAGATAATGAATGATAAGCAGAAACACCTTTAACTGAAGCTAATTCTTCAATTAACTCATTATCAAATTCAGGATATAATTCTTTAATATCTTTTTTTCTTTCATCAATACCTTTTGATTTTGTACATATGTCAATAACTTGATCAACAATCAATTTATCTTCTAGTAATTCTTGTTGGTTATATTTTTTAAAGACTTTTAAAACTTTACTATAACCCTTAAATTCTGTAATTAATGGTTTATCATTTTTATCAATTCTAAATCCTGTAACTTCATCTTCTTGAGCATCTAATAATTTAAGTAATTGTTTTACTGTAATACTTCCTTTTTCATTAACAAATGCAACAACCTTTTCTTTTTCTTCAACTGTTATTTTCTCACCTTTAATTGTTAAATTATTTAAATCATTTAACAAATTAAATAATTCTGCTGTATAAGATTGTTTAGGCGCTCTAAATTCATCTGGATAGACACTACATCTTCCACGCATTTCATCAATCAAATTAACATGTTTTAAAACACCATCCACCATTCGATAACTTCCATAAGGAGTTGGTGATTTTTCACTACCTGGGCCTTGATCATAACGTCTTCTTCTTGAAACCATTTCAATAATTTGATCACACAATTCTTCATTTAAATCTTGGTGTTTTAATATTTCTTTGAGTTCTTTGACATAATCTTCTGTTTTGAAATTATTTTCCGTTCCTCTTACTTTATGATCCTTATTTAATCTATCCAATTGAACTTCACAAATATATTTTCCATCATTTAATTCTTTAGCATTTTTTGAAAGTGTAGCTTTTGTTCCTTCATCATCTTGACTTTCATCAGCAAGTGCTTCTAAAGTTGTTCCTCTTGATTTTGTTATATGCATAATTGCTGTACATAGTTCTTCAGGCAATAACTTTTCTTTTAATCCTTTAACCCTTACCTCATAAGGATTATAATTTCGATAATCTTCAAAATATAATTCATTTTCCTTTAAAAGATTTTTCATATCATTTAAACGATTAGATTTTCTTCTTTTTAAACGTCTTGAACCCCTTTTAGTTCTTCGCGTTTCATTTTCTGCAGCAGTTCCTTCTTTGAAAAGCCTTACACCATAATCCACAAATAAATTATTATCAATATCTATTACACCATACCCTACAGAAGTAATTCCTATATCTAATCCTAATACATATCTGCTCATAATTCTTCCTCCTAACTACTATTAGTTTAATTATACACTTTTATTTTTCTATTCGATACAAACAATGGATATATTTTCACATTTTCTAGCACTATTTATAAGGTAACAAAACAGTTGTGTTATTTTGAATGATTCTTTTATTTAAGATTCTCTTTTATCCTTGATTGATTTCACCAAACATACAATTAATACAATATTCAATACAATTTCTATTACATTTAAAATTCTTTTTTATATATAACCTTTTCTTTTTGTTCATCTATAGTATATACTTTGTAAATCACCAATACCGGCTTATATAAGCCGGTATTATACTTTTTTATCATAAAAATAAGAAACCTTTTTCAAGATTTCTTATTTCAATAAATTATCTAATACTTTAATCATTTCTTCTATTTTTTGATCACAATCTTTACTATTGACTGCATCATGTACACAATGTGTCATATGAGCTTTTAAGACTTCTTTGTTGGCTCTTTTTAAAATAGCTTCACTGGCCATGATTTGATGTGAAATATCAATACAATAGCGATCTTCTTCCACCATTTTTAAGATACCATCAATTTGTCCTCTTGCCGTTTTTAAAAGTCTTGTGACCTGTTTTTTATCGGCCATCATACTTATTCAATTCCTTTATAAGTATATCCAGCTTCTTCAATGGCTTGTTTTAGTGTTGCTTCGTCAGTTTCACCTTCTACAAAAGCACAGTTTTTTTCTAGATCAACTGTTGCTTGAATACCATCAATAGCATTTAATGCTTTTTCTACATGTGCTTTACAATGTTCGCACATCATTCCTTCTACTAATACTTTTTTCATTTTCTTTTCTTCCTTTTTCCTATTTTCTTGTATTTGAATAATTTGATGTTTTGGTTTAAAGAATCTTAATCTAAGTGCATTCGATACAACAAAGACAGAACTTAATGACATTGCTGCTGCCCCATACATTGGATCTAACAACCAGCCAAAGATTGAATAGAACACCCCTGCAGCAATAGGAATACCAATGACATTATAGAAGAATGCCCAGAATAAGTTTTCTTTAATATTTTTAATTGTCGCTTTTGATAGTTCATAAGCCACAACAACATCTTGTAAATCATTTTTCATTAAAACGATATCAGCAGATTCGATAGCAATATCAATACCTGAAGTCATCGCAATACCAACATCACTTCTAACAAGAGCGGGTGCATCATTGATTCCATCACCCACCATGATGACACGATGTCCTTTTTCTTGTAAGTCTCTTACATGTTTTTCTTTATCTTGTGGTAAGACTTCTCCAATAGCTTCAATACCTAATTCATCAGCAATCGCATTGGCTGTCAATTGATTGTCCCCTGTCAACATATAGATATTCATGTTCATATCTTTTAAACAATCAATGGCATGTTTACTTGTTTGTTTCAAGACATCTGAAACAACGATTAAACCAATAAGTTGACCGGCATAGCTATAGAATAAAGGTGTCTTTCCTTTAGATGATAATTCTTTATAGAGATCTTCAATCGAAGAAAGATCAACATCATTTTCTTCCATCAAACGTCTATTTCCTGATAAAAGAATTTCTCCCTTTAATTCACCTACAAGTCCTAATCCTTGTTTCATTTCAAAATGATCTAATGAATCAATAGATATTCCTTGTTCTAAAACATAACTATGAATCGCCTTGGCAAGTGGATGTTTAGAATATTGTTCAATCGAACCCGCATATTTCAATAAATCATTTTCACTTACACCAATTGGATAAACTTCTGTAACTTGAGGTTTTCCTTCAGTAAGTGTTCCCGTCTTATCTAAAACAATCGTATCACATTTAGAAAGTTCTTCTAAATGTTGTGCTGATTTAACTAAGATACCTAAGTTAGCCCCTTTCCCTGTTCCAACCATGATTGCTGTAGGAGTGGCAAGCCCTAAAGCACATGGACAAGAAATAACAAGGACTGAAATTGCACAGTTTAAGGCAAAGTGGAAATCTTTATTTCCAAGGGTCAACCATAAAATGAAAGTAATGATTGCAATTGTAATAACGGTTGGTACAAAGACACCACTGATCTTATCGGCAAGTTTCGCAATTGGTGCTTTAGAAGCACCTGCTTCTTCTACTAAACGAATGATTTTAGAAAGCGTTGTATCATTTGAAGCATGACTAACTTCTACTTGCATATAACCATCTAAGTTATTGGTTGAACCAATAACTTGAGCACCAACTGTTTTATCGACCGGTAAGCTTTCTCCAGTAATCATCGCTTCATTGATAGAACCATGTCCTTGAATGATTTTTCCATCCAAAGGAATATTGTTACCTGGTTTAACAATCACAACATCACCAATTTGAACATCTTCAATGGCTATTTCAACTTCTTTTCCTTCTTTTAAGACAATAGCTGTTGAAGGCATCAGCTTCATCAATTTTTCAATCGCTTCTGACGTTTTTTGTTTAGAACGTGATTCTAAATATTTACCTAAAGAAATTAATGTTAAAATCATCCCTGCCGATTCAAAGTAAAGTTGCATCATATAATGATGGGTCATATCCATATCCATTCTTCCTAGATAATAAGCCATCATAAATGTTGCATATAAACTATAAATAAAAGCAGCAGAAGATCCTAAGGCAATCAAGGAATCCATATTTGGACTTCTATTCCATAAAGTTTTAAATCCTCGAATATAATATCCTCTATTAATAAACATAATAGGAACAACCAAACACAATTGAACTAAAACAAAGATCATCATATTTTCATGACCTAAGAGAATACTTGGTAAAGGCCAATTCATCATATGTCCCATACTGATATAAAATAAAGGAATCAAGAAAATAAATGATAAAATCAAATTCTTCTTTTTATGTTCATTTTCATCTTCTTGAACATTCGAAACCTGTTTTTCACCAATATTTTGAGCTTTATAACCTGCTTTATCTACGGCCTCAAAAATTTGACTTTCACTTAGTTTATTTTCATCAAATTCAACAGTCATTGAGTTTTGTAATAAATTGACATTAACATCATCAACACCATCCAACCCTCTTACTGCTTTATCTACATGAGCTGAACAAGCACTACATGTCATCCCAACGACATCATATTTCTTTTTCATCCAAACACCTCCCACCCCTATAGGGTATCTATATCATACTTGAATACTAAAAAATAAGCAAGAAATACGCTTACAAAATTTCTTGATTTTCTAATGTCATTTTCCCCTCTTTCATTTGATAAATACAATAACCCCATTCTTTTCTTTCATCTTCTTCAATTAATTCATTCATACTTACCCCAAATAAACAACTTAATGCATATAAATGATGAATTGAAGGATATGTACTTCCTTTAAACCAACGATAAATTGGTTGAGGACATTCTAAACATAAATACTCTTGAATATCTTTTACTTTATACCCCATTTGATCAACACATCTTTTTAAATTCTTTCCTATTTTTAAAGGATTTATTAATTTTTTCTTCATTTCTATCACCACTATTATTTTAAAATAAAAAAAGAAGGCTGTCATTGAACTTGTAGTTCACTAACCTTCTCTTTTTTCAGACATTCTAAAAAAAACAATTCCTAACATAAAGAAAATAGATAGCGCTCCTAGAGAAAGATTAACTTGTCCTGTCCATTGTGATAAAACACTAATCACTGTTGTTCCTAAAAAAGAAGCTCCTTTACCACATACATCCATCAAACCAAAATATTCTCCCGATTTTTCTGAAGGAATGATTTTTGTAAAATAAGATCTTGATAACGATTGAATTCCTCCTTGAAACATTCCTACCAAAATAGCTAACACCCAAAATTGCCATTGTTTTGTAAGGAAGATAGCAAAAATAGAAATACCTAAATACGCTAAAATACAAATAACGATTAATTTTGAAGTATTATATTTTGTTGCAAGTCTTCCAAATAAAATTGCGAAGGGAAAGGCGACAACTTGGGTAAGTAAAAGAGCTAGTAATAAACTTGTACTTTCAAACCCTAAAGCTGTTCCATAGGCTGTTGCCATATCTATAATGGTATAAACCCCATCAATATAGAAGAAAAACGCTAATAAGAATAAAAAAATCTTTTTTTCTTTTCTAATATTTTTTAAAGTCGTTCCTAATCTTTTAAAACTATTTGAAATCGCTTTGGGTTGTCTTTCTACATAATACTTTTGTTTGTATGTTTTTAAAAGTGGTAGTGTTAAACAAAACCACCATAAAGCAATAATAGCAAAAGAAATAATCATCGACATTTCCATAGAAAGACCTATTTTACTTGCTCCTAAAACTAAACCAAGACAAATTACAAAAGGGACACAGCTACCAATATAACCCCAAGCATATCCTTGAGAAGAAACATGATCGACACGCTTTGGTGTTGTCACATCAATCAACATCGAATCATAAAAGATCAAACTTCCTGAAAAACCTATCTTAGCAATTAAAAACACAATTAAAAAGACAAACCAATAGTTGATAAATCCTAGAAGAAAACAACCAATACATCCAATAAGTAACATCATTGTAAAAAGCGGTTTTTTATAATCTTTTGTATCAGCTAATGTACCTAATACCGGTCCTAAAAAAGCAACAATAATTGTCACAAGCGAGGCCGTATAACCCCAAAAAGCTAAATAATCTACCGAAGATAAGCCTGCTTTTTCAGCTAGATAATTAAAATAAATCGGTATAATTGTTGATACTAATAAAACAAAAGCTGAATCGCCTACATCATAGAGCACCCAGTTTTTTTCTTCAGTTGTCATCTTAAATTTCATATTTTACTCCTTTTTCCCACTAAATGTATATTGATAAAAATCATCTTTTGTTTTTTCTAATGATGAAAGCTGCACATACTCACTGATCAATTCAACAGCTTTTTTGATGGCTTGTTTATAGAATTGATTTAATTTTTCTGTACTATCTTTACATAAAGGATTAGCCTCATAATTAACAAGCAAACCGTGCATTTCCTGATAATTTCCTGTAATACGAAGTAATGCATAAATAAACTTTCTTTTTAATTTTGAGGGTGCAATTAATAAATCATTATAGAATTTCATACTTTCTAATGATTTAACGACTTGTTGAGCTGTTACATTAAAAAAAGGAGCAATGATTCTTGCATAATCAATAGATGGAATAATATGATTGGTAAGTTTATGTCTTATCGGATCTAATCCATCTTCAATCATTAAAAAACGATCAAATTCAACTTCTATTTCTCCATGTGATACTCCACTTTCATGAATTCTTTTTTCAATATAACCGTGACACGTTGCATCTAAGGCAAAATGACAAATAAATCCATAATAATAAGCTAGGTAATAATTGATTTGTTTTTTAGAAGTCATCATTTTTCTAAAAGTATCAAAGACTTCTTTTCCTGTTTTTTCGTGCATGTTATAACCTATTGAATTAATCTCATTGGTTTTTAATGGTAAATAATAAAACAAGAGATCTGGACCATGTAGTCCAATATCATAGAGTTCTTTATTTTCTATAATTATTTTTTTGATATCGTTTGGTAGTTCTTTTAAAACTTCTTGTCCAAATCGATAATGTGCATAAGTTGATGGCATTTTTTTCATTTCCCTTTCTTTAGTTTAGAAAAAGCATACTTATTTTTAAGATAATCAACTATCATTTTTACGAAAAGAAATGTTAAGTAAAAGTAAAAAAACGATGATTCATCTCATCGTTTCTCTATAAATTCATTTTCAATTGTTTTAAAGATAACATCTTAATCATATTCTGGCATAAGGCTTTCATCAACAGCATAAGCTATCCTATTGTATAGAATTCTTAATAAATCTTCTTTAGCACCATTTTCTAAAAGCTCTTTCCCAAGTTCAGATTTAACTAAATGAGTTAGACAGTCATATTGGAAAGCATATTTAAATGGGGCATAGTCATTTCTAAACATATAAATTGAATACTTATCACTGGCAAAAGGAATATCACTATCAACATGTACACCATATGTACCATATTTTTCTAATGGAAAATCATTTTTTCTATATCTATAATGTATTGTATCTTCTGTACCATAAGTTTTAGAAAAAGCATAGAACTCCCTAAATTTATATATCTTATAGATATCCCCCTCTTTTTCAAAATAAGAGTCTGAATCTAAACCAATGGTCATTGTAAATGGAAAATCAAAGACTTTTCCACTTTTATATGAGTTAAATGAAACACTTCCTATAATATCTAAAGAACCTTGGTTAAAAGTTTCTTCTTCATGTATTTCATTAAATCTTAATTTTATTCCAAAATCAGAATCAACATCCCCACAATTATTATATTTATTGATATCCTCTAATAATTTGTTATGAGAAACATTGTCAAAAAGTTCATTGTAAGAATAAGCACTTTCTAAATCAACATTGGCTATTTCATTAGCACTGTTTTTAAGTTTGCTTTTTTCTTTTTCATCCATCATTTTTTTATAACAGATAAACTTATCAAAAACAGCTTTCTTTAAATTATTTTCAAATTTATTAAATTGAAAAACAAGTTTTCCCAAAAAATTGTCTTGTATATAAATTTCATCTTGATTTAAACCTTCAAAATATTCTTTTAGTCCAGGAATATACCAATCAGCATCTTCATTCTTTACAAAATCAAAAAATTCATCAAATGTAACATGTTCCATATAAGAGTCCCCCTTAAAAATATATACT
>OAWP01000510.1_pt1 | contig 33059 bp, 40 predicted proteins | sample 1517081 | NCBI WGS metagenome assembly OAWP01 (sample SAMEA2580167, study PRJEB22360) | human gut metagenome | biome: human gut; feature: human-associated habitat; material: faeces | place: Denmark | collected 2008/2010 | reverse complement strand
AAAGTGATAATAACGGTGTTAAATCAAAAGATGTGTCAGATAGTTAATTAAGTTTAAATTTAAACAAAGAAAAGAGATAGCTTTTTTGCTATCTCTGAAGTTACTCAACTATTGACACAAAACACATTTTATAATTAGATATTTTTCATTTTACAAAGTATATTTTTCTTTTCAAATATTTTTCTTATTCCCTCATATTGACTTTTTGTAGCATTTTTCTTTTCAAAATAAAGAACTGCACCTGCTTTAGTCAACATCATAATAAGTGTTCCTGTATCAATTACTTCTTTTATAGTTTTATACTCTATGAAAGTATGTTGTGATTCTTGTATCATATCAATACCTTCATCTAAAAATACCAAATCAAAAGAAATTTCTTCTTTTTTAAATATTTCTTTTTGAAGGTTTATTGTTTTTTTTGCAAAATAATAAATTTGCACTTCAAGAATAATTATTGCCATTGGTAAAACAAAAAACATCCATAACTTAAATTGATGCATAAGCACATTTATCAATAATAATGCAACATAGACTAATATACATATTTTAAAAGCTAACCTAATTTTTGGTGGAAACAAAAATCTTCTGTTATCCTTTACTATTTGCCAATTTCTTTTATTATCTTTTATCACAATTTCCATACTTAGCCCTCCTTATATTATTTTACAGTGTACTCGAATTATAACATATTCTCTTTCTAAGTAGAATATTAATGTTTTACGCAGGAATAAGAATTTTTTGTGCAACAAAAAATGCTTGCATAGCAACTAAATAAGTACCACCTGCAAATGCTAATGATAAAATTACAATTGCAGCTACACTTACACTTACTTCTGCTACTCTGTTCCAATCAATTTTATATTTAGGTTGTGATGAATCAGTAGGAATGGCAGGAACTAATTTGAAACTAATTTCTACTGTCATTTCATCATCTACTGAATCAGAATCCGGTAAAATATCGTCTGTTGTTACAACAAATGTGTAAACTGGATAACCATCAAAAAATTTAGAAATATAAAATATTTCCAAATTACAAATTAAATTATGTTTATCACCAAAATACTATTAATCTTAATATATTTATCCACAATTCTAATTTCTTTTTTATATTCAAAATCAGTACCTGTTACGATTCCCTCTTTATAAACGAATTGATTATTATCATAATAAACTATCGATACCATCATACCAACCTTAATTTGCTTAATTTTCCAATCCAATTCGTAAAGCTGATCTTCTGAAAGAATTGGTTTATTAATAACAATACGTTCTTTTTCATGTATTCTTTCTTTGAACCCTTTTAGTGCGTCATAAGAAAGAAATAATTTTGCTCGATTTAATTTACTTCTAGTTTGCATTATGTCCCCCTACCAATGTATTTCTTTTTATTGTTGTCGCTTTTTCCAATTTATTCATTCCTTTGAAAATAGCATTTTTTCCATACTTTTCTTTTATTTCTATGATTGCTAATTGTAAATTTTTCTCTTCATCAATTTCATCTATGTTAGTAAATAAATCATAACTTTCATAATATTCATCAAGAACATCACAAAAAGAAATGCCTATTTGTCTTATCAGCCTATTAGGTGCTACTTTACGATGATATAAATCTATAAATTCTTTAATAAGTATTCTATTTGAATTTGTTCTTACAGTAAGTTTCATTTGTCCACCACTTGCACCTCCTCCATCATCTCTTGAATAACCTATATAAAGGCTTATCCGATCCGTCACCAAATGATGTTTTACTAATCTTTGTGTGTTCAATTCAACCATCTCTTTAACTACAAGTAGTGCATCTTGATAGCTATAATCTTCAAAAAGAACCTGAGAATTACTTATGGAATTAGATGATGGAGCATATGCTTTAATTTGTGCAATTGTTGTAGGCTCTCGTCCCCATGCATGATCTATGATATATTCTGCATTAATTCCAAAAATTTTATAAAGAGTTTCTTCAGGACACATTGTAATACCATACATATCTTGAATTCCTAATTTAGCTAATCTGTTTGCTGTTCCAATACCGACATGCCAAAAATCCGTAAGAGGCTGGTGATGCCATAAAAATTTCTGATATGTTTTTTCAGTTAACATTCCTATGTTATCAGGAACGTGTTTTGATATAATATCTAATGCTATTTTTGCTAAATAAAGATTAGTCCCTATCCCTGCTGTTGCAGTAATGTTTGTTTCTTCCATTACCGCATCCATAAGCATCTGGGCAAATTCTTTTGGCTTTTTATTATATAATTTCAAATACGGTGTGATGTCTATAAAACATTCATCAATAGAATAAACATGTATGTCCTTTTCGGAAACATACCTTAGATAAATTTCATAAATTCTTGCCGAATAATCCATATATAAATTCATTCTGGGAAGTGCCGTTATATACCCTACTTCTTTTGGTATTTCAAAAATACGACATCTGTTTCTTATACCCATATTTTTCATTTTAGGAGTTATTGCAAGGCATAATGCACCTTTCCCTCTGGAAGGATCAGCAACCACGAGATTTGTCTTAAAAGGATCTAACTTTCTCTCACTGCATTCAACCGATGCAAAAAAAGTTTTTAAATCAATGCACATATATACTTTTTTCATTTATATCACTCCTCGTGCATTTATGATAATCAATCATATATTGCATATTCAAGATAGATTTGGGAATTTATTCTTTATATTTTTGCAAAGTTTTAAATTATTTGTTACAGTAATAGTGGTGATATATATGATATTGAAAGAACTTTTATCTCAATACGAAATTGAAAACAATCTAAGTCATAAAGAAATGGCTCAGTTACTTAATGTTTCTACTTCAACTTACTATCGATGGCTGAGTGGTGAAAGCACTAAACTGAAAAAAACAACTGTTAATAAACTTTCTGAAATTTTTGATTGCGATATCGAAGGAGTTTTAGAAGAAACAAACCGATTAAAACCAATTTTAGGAAAAGTAAAAGCAGGTTATGACTTATGGGCTGATCAGGATGTTGAAGGTTATCTTGAAGTTGGTAAAAGTGATGCAGATCGTGGAGATTATTTTTTACGTGTAGTTGGCGATTCTATGATTGGATCACATATTTATGAAGATGATCTTGTATTCGTTCAACAATGTAATAAAGTAGCTCCTGGAGAAATAGCAATTGTAATGATTAACGAAGAAGCAACAATAAAAAAAGTTTATTTTAAAAATAATAATCTAATATTGTCTGCAAGCAATTTAAAATACGAAGACAGATACTTTGATCAAGAAGAAATTGAAAGACAAAATATACGAATAATAGGGAAAGTACTATTTGTAAGAAAAGATTTTGTATAATAGAAAATACTTTCATACTAAAAGGGAGATGATCGGCAATAAACCGTATCATCTCTTTTAATTTGTTATAATTTTAATCCAGCTTGGTAACCATCTTGAATGGCAGTTAATGCATTTCCTGCTTTTACAGCACTACCAATTACATAAACTTCATTACAGTTTTCTTTTGCTACGTTTTCTAATGGATTATAAGCTTTGTATCCAAATGCTGAAACAACTGTTGAGGCTGGAATAGTAATTTCGTCACCATCAGCATTTTTATATGAAACAGCATTTTCATTAATTTTACTTACTGTTGCATTTGTAACAATTTTAATTTGTTGTTGGTGTAATCTTTCCATAGTTGGAATCATGTTAGTTACTACCATATCAGTTAAAATAGCTGGTTTCATTTCTAAAATAGTGACATCATGATTTGTTTGTGCAATGAATTCAGCAGTTTCTCCACCTACTTCTCCACCACCACAAACAACAGCTGGTCCTTGGTTGACATCTTTTTTACCATAAAGAACATCTTCAGCAGTTACAACGTTTTCTGAATTGATTCCTTCAATTGGTGGCGTTAATGGTACTGAACCAATTGCTACAACAATCGTATCTGGTCTAGCTTCTTTAATTGTATCTTCAGATACTTCTTGACCCATTTTAAATGTGACACCTAATACTTCACATTGTTTTCTATAAGCAGAAATTACAGTAGAAAGTTCTCCTTTTCCCATTGGATAAGCAGCACTTCTAAATACTCCACCAAAATGTGTATCTTTATCATAAACCGTTACATTATGACCTCTTTGAGCTGCAGTACGAACTGCCATCAATCCACCTAGACCAGCACCAATAATCATAATATTTTTTGTATTATCAGCTTTTGATAAATCATGTTCAAATTCTCTTGTACATCTAGGATTTACTAAACAAGTGAAGTTGCCCTTCATCGCTTCTCCAAAACATCCTTGTAAACAGCATACACAATGATTGGTTTCTTCCAATTTGCCTTCTTTTGCTTTTTTAGGGAAATTTTGCAAAAAAGATACATTTTACACATATAATCGGAACAAAAAAGATGAACGTTTACAAATTTGCAAAATTACGACATAATTTATGTCTTTAGATAGATTAAATACTCATAGAATTGTATAATAGTACTAGGGAATAGGTTCATGATGAAACCAAGGAAAAAACCATGGAATAGAATACAAAGATAAAAGTTAGTGTTGAAGAATTGAATGAATTATCAATTGTTGGTGGTAATGATGGAAATCCAGAACCCAGATGTTCTATTTCTAACGTTATCATTACGACTGTTTTAGTATCATTAGTGTCTATTTCATATTTTACTACTAGTCCAGAGCAGTGCTAGTTAATTGGACGTATTCCCGCGTCTATTCGAATCGCTACTCCAAGTTCGTATAGATGAGTAGAAAGGACTTATGTGTATGGTAGAAAAGTTTTATGATAATAGAAATTTTAAAATACTTAAAATAAACAAAAAAACAGAAAATATTAGTATGTTGATCATTGTGTTATGTACATTGCTACTATTGGTATTTTTTTTAAAGATTAAAAGATTTTATATTAATGATATAGGCTTGTTTTTTTCTGCATTTGGAGCTGTGCTTATTTCTGTTTTCCCTTTTAGTATTGTACATGAATATATACATTTGCTATCATATCCGAAAAAATGTAGAAAAAAAATAATATTCAAAATGAAGAACTTACAACCGATAATATCTGTTGAAAGTGATGCGAAGATGAGTAAGTGTAGAACTCTAATAATGTTAATATCTCCGACGCTTGTCTTGGCAATTATTCCTATTTTTTTATCATTCATTATAAAAAAATTGATTCTAATGACTTTTCTTATTTTTTTTGGCTTTTCAAGCTTAGCAATGTCGGCAAGTGATATATATTTTTTTATTGTTATATTGTTAAAAATGAGAAATAACGAACTTTTTTATCAAGAAGATAATAAGATTTATATTTTAAAAAAATGAAGTTTTTTTGACGCTCTAAATAATCGAGTGCTTTAGCGAAATTCGCTCTAAATGAGTAGGTTCGAAAACTTAGAGAGAAATAAGTGATAATTTTGGTATAAAAAAAATGGGAATGATGTAATGCTATTTTAAAACAAAAGGCACATCAAAAAGTGCGCAAGAAAAAATAGAATTAAGTGCAATTTTTAAAAGAATAGATTATTATAAAGATGTAATTTTGAGATAAGCATCAAAATGAATGTTTATTCCAATCATTACAAGCATGAAGAAAGTGCGAGATTCTCCATGCATATAACAGTCCTTGAATTTATAATCGTTGAGGATGCGATTGTTCATACGTTCACAGGACGTTCTATCTTTGTAAATGGTCTTCCACTTTTGGGAATTGTATTGAATCACCCCAAACAGTTGAAGAGCATTTTCTACTTTTATTTGAAAAACACGACCATATTTAGATTTAGTACATTTATCTTTTAAAGGACAAGTATTTTCTTTTTTAAAGGCAAATGGACATCTAAATTTATGTCGGTTTCTGGCTTTTTCAAAACCATCACGTATACATTCAAATCCAGCAGCACAAATAGGTCTGCCATTTTTTGAAATATCTTTATAAGGCAAATATAGATTTTTGTTGGAACTTCGTTTGTTTATGTCGATAACAGGTAATATTCCTAGAGAGTAACATAGTTTATGAGTTGCAACATTATCACTGGCACAATCAAGACAGTAATGATCGAAAGAGATAAGATTGTTAACTGCACAAAGTTGTGCCAAGGCTGTCATAGAAGTTATTGCATCATGCTGAGAGGCAGATGCAATAGATAAAAACATAGGTAGATCGATGTTGTATTTGTGATTGATGGTACTTATAGAATGGGCAGTATAACCATAGTAAAAAGTATTGAGATCAGAATTCCAACCGATATTGGCATCAAGATCAGAATAACGTCTGTGATTATCGTCAACTTTAGTACCCTATTTGGAAGCATGGGTATGTAAACAGGTAACATCACCAGAAATGGTAATATGGTTTTCGATAAGATGATGGTTGAAACTGAAATTGACAGCCAAAACATTAAAAAGCTGAAGAAGGATTTTTTCTTCAAGTTCATTGACAGGATTACTGTTATCAGTGAAAACATGAAGGAGTTCATCAGTGGCAGATATATTGAAATTTACCAGTTTAGAGCCATTTTTAGGTTTGGACTTGGTATCAATGTTTTTATAAGGTTTGTTTTCGCAAACAAAATCATCATGAGTGTATTTCTTTTTGAGAAAAAGGCGATGTATAAAATCGTAGTGGGAACTGAAACTAGGGACATCAAATGGATCAAAACCACAAATGACAGCCAAAGCATTTTGTTTTTTTAATCTTTTAACCCATTTTTTAACTTAATTAACCCCATCTGGTATCAAACTTGGTTGTTGAAGATATAAAAAATTGCTGAAACCTATATGCAGTAAGGGTTTGAGTGATTTTTTATTTTTGCCCCCAATTTTTATGTGATTTACAAAAACTTATTTGTAAAGGGATATTCTTCCATCAGCTATAAATAAAAAATTCCAAAAAAGAAAAAAGTTTCCTAATATGAGAAACTTTGATTCTAAGGTAATAAGCTATTCTAAAGACCTTGATATTTTACTTATTCTTAGCTAATCTTACCATGCTTTCATCTAATGTAGTACGTGGATTTTCTAAATTATAAGTCTTAGCTAAGTCTTTATAATGTTTATCCATGTAATCTTTTATTTCATTAACTGATTTTGTTTTGAATAAATCAATTAGATTTACATCATCTTCTACCTTAAAACTATCATTTAATTTCAAAATGAATTTAGATGCATTTTCAAGGTCTAAGCTTTCAAAGAAGTAATTGCCTTTATTTGTGTAGATGTTTAAATCTACAAAATAGTTAAAGTAAATACTAAATTGTCCAGAATTACGGTGTGCCATAAAACCTTTGAACCCATCCTTTAAAAGACCTACAGATGGATTATAGATTCTATTAACAGGTAAAATCTTAATACTATCAATACTGCTAAATGGAATTGTAATATCTTCATCAGATTTGTTTTTAATCAATAAAGCATCTTCTTCCAAAATAAGTTGTGGAACATCATCAGGTATGCTTGTCATTAAATATTGTGCTTGGATTCTTTTTTCTTCCATTGTAAAGCCCTCCTTTTTCTTAAAATAGGTTTATTACATCTAAGGTCTTTGGATTAAGAATAGTTATTTCTATCTTTAATATATTATACCACATAATATGTAGAAATATTGTGATTTAATCAACATTTTTAATCATCAGGGTGTATCTTTTTCCATAAGTCATAGCAAGCTTTGGTATCAGCTTCCGCACCATGTGCATTCCCTTCAAATTGAATACCTTCAAATTTACATGCACCAGATAATTTGGAATATGAAGATAGTCCTCTAACATTTTGATATTCTTTCATGCAACATTTCTTGTTTGTATTCAATCTATTGTACTCATTAATATCTATGTAGTCTTTTAGCATGTTCAAATCAAAATCAACATTATATCCAATTACAGTTTTAACTTTAGAGAAGATTGCTTGTACTTCTGATTCAAATTGTGTTCTTTCAATACCATACTTATCAATAGATGATGGGCTTAATTTATGTATGCGTTGAGCCTTTTTTCCATTCTGTATGATTTATAGGTTTTACATAAGCACTGTAAATAATTTCTCTATTCTCATTCAAGATACAAATGGATAGAATTTCATGAATAAAATACAGAAATATGTTTTGAAACCACATCCATGTCCTAAAAAAGCAATTATTACTGTAATCAATTTATCCGAACCATACTATGCACATGTGTCAGATGGTTAATTAAGAAAAATAATAGAAAATACAATTTTTGAATATGTAATTTATAAGCATTTTAATAAATTAACAAAATTAGATTAATTAAAAAAGTAAGAATATAATTAGAATCTTACTTTTTTAATGTTTTTGTAAACCATCAAATGAGTACTATCATGCATTTTTTTCATACATTTTTAATTTAAATATACCAATTACATATTATGAAAGATAACGCATACTATTAAGATTAAATAATCAAAAAATCATTAAAATTTTACTTAAAAAAGACAGTATATCCAACAATTCCACCATTTTCCTGATACGGTTCTATATAACCATTTATATTAATATTGCTACTATTCAAAACTTGATTCATATAATTGCTTGCCGCTTGACTACAGGCTGATAAATCATAGTTGTAATCTTTTATATAAAATATCTTCGATTCAACATTTATTGTTTTAGGTGTTTCTACTTTGTTTGATTTATCCCTCTGTTCCTGATTCTTTTTAACCATTGAATCTTCTTTATTTCTAACAGCAGTATTATCTTCGGTTTGAGGTGCTGTTCTAACGTGAACTTTTAAAATAGACACGGCAACATTGCCGTGTTGATCTTTTAATTGATATTCGACTTCATAATCACCATCTTTATTTGTATCAACAGTATTTTTAATTACAACATTATCAGATGATAACTGATCATAATTATCCTCTACTTTTTTAATATAATCTTTTGGAGTAAACTGTTCCCCACTATCAAGAGTAATTTCACTTTGTGTCAATTCAATTGTTGGTTTTGTTTTATCAACGACACTAACTATCAGTGTTTTTTCTTTTGTTTTAACACCATTCGTTACTGAATAAACAGATTTATAATCCTTTATCTTATTTAGTTTTTGATTCAAAGGTATTGTTAATTGTTGAGACTTGTCGTAATACTTTACGTAATACATAAAATGAATATCTTCTCCATATTCAATCGTAACCTTATCCGTTGTAAGTTCTAATGGGACAGGTTCTATATACTTATCAATTGTGTCTTTGTTCATTAAATAAACGACACTTACAACAAAAGCAAATACCATTGTAATAATGGTTAAAGAAATTCTTTTAGTACGTTTCTTTTTTATCTCCTCTTTTGCATCCTCAAAAATACTTTGTTGATCCATAAGACTGTATCTTATTTTTTCCATAGATTCTGCACTAATTTCAGGATCACATAAAGTATCTGGGTTTAATCCATATTCCATTGCTAATGAAATTTCTCGCATCTGTTCCCAGTTGAATCTTGGATCTTTCATTTTAGAAATATCCAGATTTTTTTCATCAGCCAAACGGAGCTGTGTTTTTTGCCTTGGATCATAGGCATAAGTTTTTAATACTTCATCTAGTTGTTTTGACATCTAAACCATCTTTTCTTCAACAACTCGATTGCTTGTTTTTGCAATCAGTTTTAAATATTCTGTGTCATCCAAATGTAAAATATAATCAACTACATCTTCCTCATCCACTTTTGTTTTTGCTATCAGTTCCTGCTGTAAAACTTTATCCTCTGATTTTAATATTTCATAAAGCTCATTTACTTTTTTCATTATTTCAGTATTGTCATCTATTTTTTTTACAAGTTCAATATTGCTTAGCTTTATCAAATCATTATCAAAATATTCAATTGCGTTAGTGTGATCAAACAAACAGGCAATGAATGTTGAACCTTCAATAAAAGAAAGATTGCTAAACTTTGATCTAGCAAAGGATACATGAATAAAATTACCTTTTAAAGATACCTTTTCAAAAATACAGTCATCAAATGTTGTTTTATCAACATCATCAAAATGAAGAGCATTGTTTAAGAAAGTACACTCTTTAAAATCAGTAGTAGCGTCCAATTTAACATTATCAACTACTGAACAGTCTACAAAATGACATTTATAGAACAATCTATTATTTAAAAAATCCTGTGTAAGTTCCTGACTGCTATAGATTTCATTTTTTATAATTTGTCTTTCATTTTCTTCTTTCATTTCTTGATCATCTTCCCTCTTTTCTTCCAACACGGCAACATTGCCATGTTGAATTTCAAGCATTTCTTCTTGAATTAAAATATCTTCAAATCTGTTTTGTTTTTCTTTAAGTTCATTTAAATTAACTTTGCCACCAATTACTGAAACCTCCTGCAAATTATTTTCAATAAAATCAACTGTCTCAATTCCTTTACAGTTAATAAAATAACTGTTTGCCAATATTGAGTTTACAATTATTGAATTATTAAACCTGCAGTTATAAAAGACTGCATTTTTAAAATTACATTTGGAAATTTTAACATTGTCAAATATACAGTTATGAAAGACTATTCTTTCTTTAATATCTAAACTCGACAGACTTGTTGCTTCAATCTTACAGTTTCTTAAAAAAAGTTCTTTCTTTTTTCCAAGCATAGTATATTTGATCAGCATATTTTCAAAACATATGTTCTGATAAATATATTTTTCATCAATTTTTTCCAGATGATTTTCATCCACTAAAAAAGGAACTGAAAAATCAATTCCCTTTGAAATAAGATAAGTTTTTATTTTACTGTTCATTCATGTTTTCCCTCATTTCTATTTCTTTTTTGATATCAAAATATTTTGGTGCTTTTTTAGGGATGTCCCTTACGTTATATTTTTTTAAATTATGATAGTAATTATATTTATTAAAAGGCAATACATTTGTAATCAATGACTTTCCTCTGTCTCCCATGATCAATACTTCTCCAAGTTTAAAATTTTTTAGACGATCAACTGTAACAACTCTTTCTTCTTTAGTTTTAGATGTTTTCTTAGTTCCTAATGTTTTAGATATTTCTTCTAATGTCTGATAATCTTTCGAAAGCAGATAAACAAGATTGGTTGCATTCGACCTTATTGTCTGTGCTTCATTTTTTCCATAGGCAGATTCAAGTTGGTCAAATCCTTGAACGACCATGTTCATTCTCACTCCTCTTGAACGTCCAGCAGTAAGAATATTTGTAATTTCCTGAAACTTAGGAAACTGTCCCATTTCGTCAAACAAGATGTTAAAAGGATGTTTCAATCTCAAATTTGAATTCTTCCTTGTTTCTTTAACCAGACATTGCCAAAGCTGTTTTATAAATAAAGTAACTAAAGGATAGTATGTTTGCTTTTCATCATGAACTTTCAGAAAAATCATTGTCTTACAGGAATCAATATTTTCCAAATCAATTGTGTTATTAGAAAGAATTTTTTTAATTGCATCATTTGTTACGATGGATGTCAGATGTTTCGTTAAAACATTACGCGATGATTTTCTTGTCTGTTCAGCGCTGTCTACATACGAAGACAATCGCTCTTTTGAAATATCAAAGTTTGTTTTAAAATTTTTTAAATAGTATTGAAGAAAAGTAATTTCAGATCGTGTGGTTTTTCTTTTAACTTCATCACCATCCAACATTAACTTATTGACCGCTGGTATATTGACAACATCAATATTACCTGTTTCACATAACAAATGAACATAACCTTCTAAAATTCTTCCAGCCTCTTGATTCCAAAATTCCTGATCCTGTCCCTGTTTCTTGCCTTCGGTAATAGCCTGAACAACATCACGAAGATACTCTTGCGCCTGAGAAAAATCAGCATCTGTCAGAAATGAATTATTTTCTTCATTATAAATATAATCACCCGCTTTGTTTCTGCCCATAAATTCTTTTTTGTCAAACACGACAACATTCCCATGTAAAATCTCAAACTCTTCTTTTCCTTTTTTAAGTTTATTTTTCAAATAGTTTTCCTGTTCATTTTTAATCTTAAGCTGCTTCATATACTCATGAGAGCCAAGATACAAAGGATTCCAGCAATCACTATTCTGTGGTTCGATAAAATCGAGAAAATAAACTCTATATCCTTTACTTTTAAAAAGTTCTGCTGTTGCCTGACTCAGCTCTCCTTTAATATCTACACACAATCCTGATTCTCCTGTCATCGCAAGTAGACATAACATTGGAAGTATAAAGCTGAAAGACTTTCCTGAACCAGTTGTACCAATAATCAGATTATGATGATCTGCATTATCTACATATACATAATTTTTTCCTGTAACAAAAAAAATACCAAATCCTAAATTTTGTTTAGAAAGTGGTATTTTTAAAAATTCAAGTTTATGTTGTTTTATCCATATATTGATCTGAGTTCTTATATCATTTGTCAAAAACAGCTGTTTATTTTCAACTATTTCTGCATGCTGATTAAAAGTGATTTTTGTAAGATTCTCTTTAAAGTAATTAACATTTACAAGTTTAGAATAATTTCGGTTATCTTTTCCTAGGTTTTCAAGATTATTTAAAATTAGCATAATTGCAGGAATCATTCCAAAAGCAATACAGCCTAATAATAAATATAAATTATCAAAAGCATATAAAGGATTAAATGTTATCCCCGTATTTGATAAATTATATGAAATCTGCATAGAACTAAAGAATGACACAGCTATCCCAATAAAGAATACATATTTAATTTTATTATTTATATAGCTCACTCCTTTCACGTCATCATTCAAAAAAATAAAAAAACAAAGCTGTAATTTATATATTCTTGTTTTTAAGTCATATTTTCTGTATTTTATGCAAGATTTCTTTTTTTCAAAAGAAATTTACATCATAATTAAAGCTATAAGGAGGAATGCAACAAAATGGATGAAAGAAAAATAATATTCCAAGTCTATGATGAAATAGACAAAATAGCTTATACATTGAAGGGATTATATCAGACCCTTTACAGTATGGATTTAGAAACACTTACTTCTTTTGTCGATGGTCAGGGAAAAGCTTCTAAAGCATTTTTATGTGATCAATTGAGTCATAATATTTCCAAACTTATTGAATACAATGAAAAGCTTTTTGAAGCGCTGCACAAACCTGTATTTGAGATGCCTGATGATATAGAAGATACAAATCCATCAGACGATTAGATTGTTTTCCATACGTTTGTAGTACTCATCTATGGATTTATTTATGGTATTTTGTTGTTCAAGAGCAACACTGTAAATAAATCCTTCAAGTCTTTTTTCATTGAGGTACTTAACTTTCCTTATTACTTTAGTCTCCTTCTTTACTTTTATTTTTTCTGTTTTTTTATAGTTCTTTAAAATATAATTTCCTATTCGTTCATGAAGTTTATTTAGTTCAGCTTCTTTTAAAGTTGAAATCCCATCTGATTCTTCATTCATGATTCCTTCCAAAACATCAATTCTTTCTATTAGCAAATCATATTGCTTTTTCAAATCAGGACTGTTAAAAATAATCTCATCAATTATTCTGTCAATGACTGGTTTAAATTTTTTCATGTTATAAGAATTGTATTGAAGTCTACCTGTTTTAGGTAATGCATCCAACAATTGATTTAATGTTTTTAACTTTGATAAATCTTTTCCTTTGACAAGAGTAACAAGCTGATTAAATTCCTTATCCTTAATTTTAAAATATTCCCTATAATCATATCCCGTTTTTTCAGCAAGCTTCTGTCTTGCAGCAATACATGTATAAATAGACCTTTTAACATTTTCTAATTTGGCTTTTGATATTTTACCTTTGAATCTTGTCTGATGCTTTTCCATAAATGCAAGATGGACATGTGGATGTTCCGTATTTCGATGAACATCAAACCACCACAAGACGTTGTTATATTCCAAATCATACTGTTTAAATATTTTCGAAAGTGCATCAGACATAACACTATTCCAGTTATCAACAGTTTCAAGACCAAGCTTTGCTGCTTCCTCATCACTTTCCAGTGAAATAACCAAATCCCAGCATATATTCCCTTTTTTATTGAAGTATTTTTTGATTTCTTTTTTGAATTTTTTCCTGTCTTCTCTTGTATTTAACATACCCATTGAGCTAGATGTCCCAACGCTATGACTTCCAGTATAACCAAAATAGCCTGTTTCATTATCCTCTACTTCTTTTTCTACATCTTTAGCTTCTTCTCTTCCTGTATATTCAAAATACCCTGAAATAGAATCCATAGATATTTCTTTTTTCATTCTTGAATTCGATGGTGGTTTATACCCATACACCATAAAACGTGCTTTCGTTATTTTCATATTTTTTATTAAATCACTCGGCAATGTTGCCGTCTTAAATCTTAATTAAGACTCATTCCTTCATCTTTTACATCAGCAGGATCAAACAATTCTACCATAATAGAATCATCATTTTTTATTTCATCATATTTTTTTATAAAACTATCCTGAGAAATATGAAACTTTCGATCACTTTTCTTCTTAGGTTTACTTTCTTCCTTAACCATGTAATCAGCTGTCATCTTTAAAGCAACTTCTTCATTGACTTCAAGAGAATCTGGCGATTTACCAATATCCATTAACAATAAAGATTGATAAAACAGATGCGGTTCTTCTTCCTTTAAATTTTTTAACTGCTTAAACATGACATTCAAAAATTGTCTTTTTACCTGTTCGTCAATCATGACTTCAACAGGCTGTTTTAATATATCCTGATAATGCTTTGCTGGGACATCAGTAGGCTTTTTTGTTTCAGGATTAATGTACCTGTATGTCATATCATGAATGGTCTTACTCATCTCAGTAATTTTCATTTTTACAAAGACATCAAATTGTTTATTCATCTTTTGAATCCTCCAATCCATAAAAATAATCATCTGTTTCTATTTCTTTAACAAAATAATCATAATTTTCAATGAAACTGACCATTCTCTGAATAATTGTATCTTTGATTTTTTCTTCAACTTCATCAAGTTCTTCAATAGCTACTTCATATAGAAATTTAGTCAAAGAACTTTGCTTTTTTGCGGTTATTTTTAAATTTTCTTTTTCTTTTCTTATTAATAAAAAAATCTTAAATTGTGAAGCAACGACCAGCTGATCTTCCAATTTAAGATTCTTAAAATTATATATCTTTGGATCTATTTCATTTATCATCTTTAGCTTTACCTTCTTTCTTTATAATTTCTATTACATGATTGAGCATCTTTGCGTTTTCAACCATGTAGAGCTGCAAGTTGTTACGCAGTTCCTCCTTAAATAATTCATCAAGAATATTTGATTTTAATATAATCCTGCAATAATACAGTTCTATCATTTGATCCAACAATTCACTTTGGTTCATTACCAGTCCTAGTTCGTTTTTATAATAATTCTGAATCATTTCAAACTGTTTTAAAAACTTTTCGGAAACTCTAAAGGATCTTACAGGCATTATCTTTCACCTTTTCATTGATTTTATTTAAATGAAGACAGACAATATTAAATGCTTCTTCCATTGCTTCATCCCATCCTTTAGAATATTCATCATCTGCATCACATCCACCAGCATTCATTAAATCCTGCAGCAAATCTTGTGTATTAAAATTTTCTTTAACCATTTCATCAGTTGATTCTCTAAATTCAACGTCAACAAAATCATTTTCATTTAGAATAATATTACAGTTTTTATATTCATCCTGTAGTTTTTCAAGAGCTTCATTTATTGAATCAGCTTCTATTACCTTTTGTCTTTTTAAAGTTTCAATCACTTCTACTTCATACTCCATATAATTCCTCCCTACACGGCAACTTTGCCATCTAATAAAAAAAGAAAAAAAGAATGAACTTTGTCATCCTTTCAATTTATTTTTCTGTTTACTATTTATTGTTTCATCTCTTTGATGAATAAAGCCGTCAAAATCTGCTGTTTTATATGATTGGTTTCTTTTTCTTTCTTCATAAGCAACCATCACTTTTAAATCTTCCAATTCTTCATCAGTTAAACAGTTATACTCAACACCATCAATCATCACTTTTTTATATTTCATAGTCTTATCTCCTCATACAGAAAATTAAAAGAGAGCACATCAGTGCTCAATTAGATTTTGAACAGGATGCTTAAATAAAAAGCAACCTACTAGAAATGTTACATTATTTATTGAATGATGTCAAAATTACTTGGACGGCAACTTTGCTGTGTTGATTTTATTAGTGATTGCTAAATGATATCTTGATTTTGCTTTAACCAATTCATCAATTTCGTTCATATCAAAAGGCATCTCTTTACCATAACATTTAGCTGGGAGCTGCACATACTCATTTATGATGTTCAGTAGTTCAAGCATATAAGTTATTTTTTTATCTAACGAATTATATTCGTCATTGTTAAACAGCAAATAAGAATCCATCATATCGTTTATCAGCTCCTGTTTATTTTTATGAGTAGTCATCACCAATTTTTCAAATCTTTCTTTTGTATTCTGATCACATCTGAAATTGACCCATGTATCTTTCACTTATTCCACCTCTTTTTTACACGGCAAAGTTGCCGTGTTCTATAATAATTCATCAAATTAAAACAAAAAAAATTTATTTTAATGTATAATTGTATATAGACAAGAATACTCCTTCGCCCATATTGGCGGGGGTGGTATTCCTATCTTTCAAACATTTTCATACATTAGTAAACTATAATTATCTGAAAAGGAAACATAATACTATGATGATCAATCCAACAAAGCAACAAAAACTGTTAAATGAAAAATTTGAAAAAGAAGTTCTTCCATGGATTATATTAAATCCAAAAAACAGTGAAAAAATGTTAAAACCAGAAACACCCATGTATATTAAAGTTCTCTATGATCTGTATATAAATGATGGAAAACCTTCCACCGAAGAATACTTTCAATACTATCAGAAACATCAGCATTTATTCAGATAATTTCCTATAAACCCATATATTGATTAACTGAAAAAACATTTAGCAGGATAAGGAAAACGTAACTCATTTGTTTACACAAATGTGCTACATTTTCATGTTGAACAACTCAACAACGTTGAGTTTTAGCCATTTTTTCATCTTTAAAATGTACCACTTACGTACTACATGTTGTAGTTCCTCAATTATCAATTATTGAACAGTTGAAAACAGGAATCTCCTGTTTATAAAAACATTCTCTGATGGTTTTACCAGAGCGAGTTGCCTTTTCCCACAAATAAAATCGAGCATACTCTCTTTTACAAACCCACCCATATGATTTCATTCCAATACAAACACTATCACTCATCTGTGTTAACTTTTTATTGTTGCCCACTTAATACATCACCTTCTTTTTTATTCAGCAAATCATAACAGTCAATTGAACTCATTAAGTCTGTCATCCACATATATGCAAGCAACGCATCCTTTTCTTCAAATCTTTCAATGAACAAATCACCTTCACGATTATCAACACAAGTAATTGTTTCTCCATCAAAGCAGTAAAAAACACGTCCCATAATACTTGCTTTGTCTTGTTCCCAAAGATTAACAATATGTGCTGTTTCTTCTTCATCCAGACAAGGTATATTTTTAATTTTCAGACTTTCTTCAAGCTGATCCATTGTGATACTGTTTGATTCATACTTATCTTCCTGAATGACTTCTTTACATAACTCCCCAAGTTTATGTTTCAACTCAAAATTACCTTTTTCTAAAACATAGTTTGCTATTCCATCGGCATCCTTAATTGCTTTAAACAGATCATTTGGATTATTATTTAATACATTCAGAAATGACTGAACATAAGCAACACTGTTTTCCAGATAATCTCTGTTAGGTTTTGAAACAATTCCTAAACTGTTGCATATGAAAGCTGATCCTATTTCAGCTCTTAATTCTTCAACAGCATAATCTTTTTCTCCATATCTGCTTTTTAAATCTCTTTTCAGTCTTTTTGCATGTCCAGTAGAATGCGCTATTTCATGATAAGTATCCGAGAAAAAGGCTTCTTCATCTATATAACGATGCCTGTCAGGTACAACAACTTTATCTTCTGACGGCTGGTAATATGGTGTATTTACCCCATCATCTTCAATCATTTTTAAATCTGTATTCTCACAAAAGTCATTCATTACTGATAAAGGTATTTCATACTTTTCTTCATCAAATGCTATATTTTTATTCTGATTTTTATAAGGTGGTATACCTTCCATCTATGTTGCGTTAAATACAGTATAAACTCGACAGATATACGTGATATTTTTTGATCTTTCCTTATCTTCTTCAATAATTCTTTTTGCTTCCGCACTGGTAATTGATTTTCTATTTTTATTATCATAAAGACTCCAGTACTCTATAGGAACACCTTTACTTCCTTTTTTTATAAGATATCCTTTTGAACTTGCCTGATTGAAAGTCATCCAACGTGGATCCTTATAACCATTAACATACTCGTTCATATAAAGAATAAAACGATTGCTGTTACGATAAACGGTATTGGTTATAGGATTGAAACTTGGTTCTGCTGGCATAAATCCCTGATACCATGGAATCTTTCCTCTATTAAGACAGCCAATAAATAGTTCTACAACTTGCTGTCTTGCCTTATTCATTTTCATTGTTTATCAACTCATCTTTCCTATAAACAGTCTCATATGAAGGAATTTCCATTAAAAAAGGATTATCCTCATCAAAGGGATAATCCTCAATAATTGTATTTATATCATTAAAATCATTCATATTATTATACCAACGAATTTTCCATTTCTTTGCTTTTTGAATAATCAACAAATTTATAATGTGGATTACGCTCAATAAAATTTTCAACTACAAAAGATAAATCACTTTCATCCTCTACTCCTATGCAATAATCCATTTGACCATTATTTTCTTCTAAAGCAAAAAAACATCTATGATAGTTTTCCTCATCTACAGGCAAAGATATTTGAATTCCTTTTTTATCCATAAGTTCTAGATTTCCTTCATAATAGAGTACAAATGGTGGATTAGGAATTTCTTTAAGTGGTGAAGGATATTTATCGGATAAGATTGTTTCATTCATCTCTTCAACATCTTCCAAATATAGTTTGATATCTTTATTTGTAAGTCTTTCCTTTTCCCTTAATGCTTCTAAAATTTTAAAAAAATGACCATGATATTTTTGAGAAAAAGCAACAAGTATTTCATTCATAGTTATATTTTCAAAATGTTTTTCTTTGGATTTACTTTCTTTCATTAGATTTCATCTCCTTTTTATATTCTTCTATAGCTTTCATCATATCCTTATAGTCTTTACTTTCTTTTTGTTCATTAGGACATTCGATTTTTTTATAGCCTTTTTGTTTTAATATATTTTCTAATTCTTTATCTAATTTCATTTTTATTTACCTTATACAGAAATTATCTGTTCCTTTCTTTTTTAAGACATAGTTAAATCTTTTTCTTTTGAGTAATCTTTAAAATTAAGTATCTTCAATTCACTTTGTACTTTTTCAATTAAGTCATTCAAATGTTCCTGATTTTCGCACCCAATCATCCAATCACATTCACCATTTTCATCTTCGGCTGCAAATAAGAATCCTCTTTTTTCAGTACCAAACAATCCATTAAAAATTAGCAGATCTGCATTATTACAGATATCCAATTTACCATCATAGAAAACCACAACAGGTGGCTTATTTTCTACTTTCAATGCTCTAGGATAATCAGATGAGTTATGTGTTACATATTTTTCAGTTGCACTGTTTATATATCCAAATAATTCATCCGCTTCCATGACTCTGTTATTCATCATTGCATCTGCTACCTTCTCTAAATCATTGTCATATTTCATTGCCAGTGCAAAAACAATTTCATCATCCGTAATGTCATCTTTCATTTCTTCACCTCATCAATTCAATACAGCGCTTTGGGGCTGTTTATATTTTTTAAACTCTAAATTATCATTTCTTTCAAATACTTCTTCAACTACAGGCTGAAGAACTTCTTGATCTGTAGTGGCAACACACCATTCTGCTTCATCACCTTTATTAACTATTCCAATAAAAATCTTGTCTGCTTTATTAACAACACTTTCATAAACATGTATATCTTTTTGAAATACATCAAGATCACCATCGTAAAACAGACACACTGGTGGATCATCAAGACCCCCAAGTATAACGGGGTAGTCATCTGAAAGAAAAGAAATATAATTTTCATGCACTTCATTTAAGTAATATTCTTTTTCCTTGTCTGTCATAAAAATTTTTTTATCGATTACATCATCTATAATCTCAGTACTGTTTCCAAACTTCTGACAGAGTGCAACAAGAATGTCATCACTTGTAAATTTATCATTTATTTTAATTTTCCTTTTCATTAAGATAAGCTTAATTCCTCTTTTTTTACATGATTCTTCAGATTATATCTATCGCCGTAATCTTCAAAAAATTTATTGATTTCAGGTACTAACTGCTTTTCATTTTCTGTCACGATACACCAGTCAACATCATTTCCTTTTTGATTGATTGCAAGGTAACATTTTCTTCCATCTACTGTTTTTTCAAAATAGTGATCACATTGATCAAATAATTCAAGATATCCTTCATAAAAAAATACAAATGGTGGATTATCGACCCTATGAAAAAAATCAGGGTAGTCATCTGATGTAATAACAACATATTTTTCTTCTACTTTTTTGAGTATCTCATCGATTTCTTCTACAGATACTGGTGTTCCTTCAAAAAGTCTTTGTAAAATTACAGGTGCATTATTTTCAAATTTTAAAGCAAACGCCAAAATCAGCTCATCCATTGTATAATTATCCATAAAATCATTCCTTTCCAATTATGATAAATTCAATTCATTCTTATTCGCATATTTTTTAAAATCTAAATCTTCTTCTAAATCATTTAAAAATTTATTAACTACTGGCAAAAGGTCTTCTTCATGAGTGACCGCAATACACCAGTCCACTTCATTTCCACCATCTTCTGATACTGCCAGATAGAAATCTTTTGTTGAATCCAAAGGATTTTCAAAAGTTGCTCCATTATTATTGAACAATTCTAGATTTCCCTCGTAAAACAGAGCAAATGGTGGCTGAGAGAAATTTCTAAAATACTCTGGATAGTCATTTGAAAACAATATGACATATTTTTCTTCGACATCTTTCATATATTTTTCAACTTCCTCATAATTGATTTTTGCACCTTTTTTCATTTCACCTAAAATTGTTTCAAAATCGTTATCATATTTTAATACGAATGTCAGAAAATATTTTTCTTCTTCTTTGCTAAAAATCGTAATCACTCCAATCTTATATAAATAGTAATAAAATATTAAAAGTCTTTTGACTTTGATGTAATCAAAAGACTCTTCTGCAACTTAACACATGTGATTTATAGTAATTTGTCATATTCTGTCTTTTAACTGTATATTTTGAAGAATTTCCTTTGACAGAAGCATTTCCATTTGCGTGTATCATGTAATTATCTCCTGCATATATTGCTACATGATCCGCTTTCTTATCCCCATTCCAGTCAAAAGCAATCAGATCTCCAACCTTCAGTTCATTAACCGATATGCTTCTTCCGTAATTTGCAAATCCATCTGCTGTCAGTCTTGGAACTGTAATACCTGCCTGATTCAATGTCCAGTAAACAAGTCCTGAACAGTCAAAATAATCTGGGCCACTTTTACCCCACCAGTAACGACATCCAATTTTTGATGATGCTATGTTAATGATATTTGCTCCAGCACTTCCATCATTGTTGAAAGAATAAACATTCAGATAAGAAAGTACCTTATAAACATAAAACATATTTCCATAGTTCCATCTCCAATTACCGCCATCCCAGTACTGATTAGGCTGTAAATTAAACATCAGTTTCAGCTTTGAAGCCGTTGAATAACCTTTTTTATTGTTATTAAAACGATGATCATAACAATATTTGCATGACTCTTCCAAACTGTATTTTTTATTTTTGGAATGTTGTTTGATGATACCAAGTCCCTTGTTATAGGCATCTACTGATGTAAACAAAGCATCATTATTAACAAGTCCCGAAGTAACACTTTGTGAAAGTGCATCCGCAAATTCTTTGACTCCACATTCTATAGAGTATTTTGGATCTTTGATTGAATTTGGTTTCTTAGAATACTTCGTATTTTTTGAACATTCAGAAGATTGCATAGGATCATTGCCTTCTCCACCTGATTCAACCATCATGATTGCCAAAATAACATTTACATAGCTAGAAACATCTAAGTAGCCATTCATATCCTTTGGACACCATTTTTCAACTTCACTTTTATATTTCAACACTTTTACATTGACATTTTCCTTCAGACTGTACGAACTGTTATTCCCAAAGATAATATCAACTGTAGTTGAAATTGGATGTCCCAGCCACTCATTTAAGGCAACAAAAGGCGTACACAATGCACCCATAAATAAAATAAAGCCAAGAATAAAAATTTCTGACTTTTTTCCTATTCTTTTTAAAATAAGATTCATTTTTTACCTGTTATGTCCCAAAGAATTCTTTTTCTTTATCCGACATTAAAATATGCACTGGTATCTTTCTGTTTCCGTTTTCAAACAGGCAATAATGAGGAAGCAGAAAACGAATCGTATCCATTTCCTGATCTGTCAGATGAACAAGTTTACCAAGTTCAAAAATACCATCCAGTTCCATATTGAAATAGACTCGATAGGTTGCATTATTAAAAATTGCTGCTCCATGAACCTGAATTCTATCATTGTTATAATCTTTAACTTCCTGTGTTCCACTGATAGTTACCGTATTGTATTTTCTGGCACGTCTTTGAAACTGAGCTTTTAAAGCTGCAATTGGTTCATTTTGAATATAGGTATGATCTTCATCTGTCACAAATACAGTCTGCTCATCCGTTGAAAGACAATTAGACCATGCGTATTTAAAAATAATTCTTAACAGTGCATTTCTGATATATTCTGGTGTATTCATCAGATGCTTTGTTCCAAAAGAAACAAGTCCAATCGTATCAAGTGAATCCATATTTATATTAGTCGTTCCATTGAAATAGCGTGAAAGATGTCCTTCTATTCCAGCAGTTCCCACAAGACTTCTCATTTTCATTTGAAGATTTAAAAGTGCTTCAATGACTTTTTTATTTTTCAAGGAACTGTTTTCATATTCTTCCAACATCTGATCAATTACTACCGAGAATGTCGTAAACGTTGGATAATCTTCTGGTTTTAAATATCTGAATGATTCTGTACCATCAATTCCAACTACTCTATATGTTTTTTCTGTAATTTCATCAAGAACATTGATTTCATCTTCCGTAATATTTGGCCACAGTGTTTTGAACATAATAATCATGTCTTCAACAACATTTTTAATAGCAATCTTTGTATCATACATCACTTCTTCCGATTCTTTTTCATCAGCGTCTGTTGATACTGGCTGAAGATCAAATATGTTAATAACATTTTTATTCAGCCCTACTTCAATATAATTTCCTTCAAGTTTTCTTGTCAGTTCCCTGTTTTTATTTTCAGGATCTAACCATATAACTTTGCGATGGTTAATGATATGAGAACATATTAGAAGTGTCATAAACACTGTTTTCCCCATGCCTGTTTTACCAATAACCAGCATATTACCAGCCGTTCTTCCCTGTGCCTTTGCATTTTCAGTATCATTTAGATAAGCAAACTGATCAAAGATGATTTTCCCACCTGTGTTGGCTTCAACGCCAATGAAAGTTCCGTATTTATCATCGATACTGTCATAGAAAAATGGCCATAATGCTGCACCCGTAAGTGTAGGTAACATAACACCAATGTGATAGTCAACATATTTGTTTAAAGAATTGCCAATAAATAGTGGACTGTTTTTTTGCATAGCACCTACTTGCAATCGAGGTAAGGTATGAAGTCTCATATGATTATCTGTCTGGATTCTGTTTTTGACTGCAATTGTTTTTTCATTGAGCTTTTGAAAATCATCAGCAGTGATATAAATATTAATAACAACATTCATGGTTCTGCTTTTGTTGGCAACCATCTGTTTGATTGTTTCCTGCATCGTATAATATCTGGTAATCAGTTCTTCTCTTGCTGTATCTGTATTCGTTTTATTAATCTGTTCCTCTAAATGATTGATTTCCTTTTGCATATAGCTTGCAAAATCTATATTCATTAAAGAAGTTGAAAAATCGATATGATAATCAGGTGAACTGATAAACTGTGCAAGAAAACCTTCAGTAATTGCTTTTGGCATAGCAGATACCGTTAATACTCTTACATACTTATCGCCAATAATATAATAATTGTCCTTTTCAACAAGTCCATGAGGGGCAAGTGTTGTTCTTCTGGCCTTTTCAGTTCTTTTCAATTTCATTTTCATATTTCTCCTTGTCAATGATCAGTGAAACAAATTCATACTGATTAACAATTTCAGTTTTTAAATCATGTGATATAACTGCCTCATAGTCGGTAATGGACATTAAAGATGTTGTAAATCCAGCATAGCGTAACATGGCATCTAGTTTAGAAAGTCGGTTATCTACAACATTTTCATTTTCCTGAATGAGTACATAAAATGCCAGTTCATGACGTTCTTGAATAGCATCATCCATCTTATCAATCTGAAGTTCCGTCAGTTTCTTTCGACCAAAAACATCTTCTGTTTTGAGATTTTCGGTATATCTGTTCAGATGTTTGTGCAGTTTCAAAGGACTCTTTACGATCTTAAAAAACAATTCTCCTCTGTAATTGTCAAAGCAACTAGAAAGATTAACAATCATCTGGATCTTCTGCCTTTCGGGAATTGTAAGTATATTAGGACATGACAGCTGCAACCCTCTTACAACCTTTTCTGTTTCCTGATTTTGCAGATAAATTCCATAATTATCTGCTTGTTGAATATGCATCCACTCAAGAATGCTCTTTAAATTCTTATCTTTTTTCTTCAGTTTTTGAAGTTCCTTTTCTTTTTTCTTCTTATCTTTTTGTTCCTTCAAAATCTGTTTTTCTTTGTTTATTTTTCCTCTTCTCATTTTCATCATCGTTAATTCTCCGCATCATCCTTTTCTTCATAATTGTTGTAATTGATCCCACACCATGGATAGCTTTTCTGTCTTAAATGATAGTCAATTTCAACTATCACTCTTTGAAATAAGTTATGAAACATAGGCATTGGCATAAACAGAACGAAATTGAGACAGTCAATAATTAAACCAACAATAAACAGAACCATACAATAATTAAACGATTCATCAGACATCATTGAAATTGAAGCAATCGCAATCAGAGTACCAACAATAACACCAGGCACTAGTATTAAAAGATCCATAACTCCATACTTATTAAAAAAATATTTTCCGTTTTTAAAATCCTTAGGACAGCTATATATCATTTCTTCATCCTCCTTCTGTTTCTTTCCATATTTCTCTGATAAGCTGATTTAAATGTGTAAGGTTTCTTTTCTCTTACAGTTTGAGTTCTGTAACCTCTATTTTCCAGTTCCTTTTGAAGCTTTTCACGTGGCATACTTTTAGCATTTTCGATGCCGTAATATTTAGCTGCATCCAGTTCCTGATTGTAAATTGGATCAATTTTACTTTGACTGCTACTATTCCCATAACTGCTGTTTGAAGGATTAAAATCTGTACTGTTTGTACCAGAAGTACTTCCATTAGAAATATTGGATGACATTCCAGAACTGTATGAAAAATCCGATGAATCCGAAAAATCAATATTATCAAAAGATGGAGCAGACAGATCCGAACCCAATGGTGATGTACCATTCATGCCTATTGTCATTCCAGTACCATCATTAAAAGGATTTGATTGACTTGTCCTAGAACCTTCATTGTTATTTCTTTTATTTACATCACTGTTTGAACTTTGTCCTTCCTTGCCTTTATCAAACTTTCTTGAAAAATCATTTGATCTGTTAGGGCTTGCTGAAGAATACCCTTTATAACCGCTCTGTTGCATTTTATTTGCTGCTTTATTTTTTACACTGTCCATGGTGAATTTTCCGACATCGCTTAACCCGTCACGAATACTGTCCGCACTTTGAATGGTATCTTTCATTCCTTTTAATGAGTTGTATCCATTTCCAATCTTGGCAGCACCTTTAAATCCAGCATCTACTCCTGTTTGGATACCACCTTTTAAAGCTGAAAGACCTCGTTTTGGTGCAGCTAAAACTGAACCCATAAACATCGTCTGTCTGAATGTTTCCATCATCGACTGACCGCTTGAACCAAAGAACTGTGCTATAACATTTGGTATTTCCTGAACAGCAAGCAGTCCACCTATAAATAGAGCAATCTTACTGAAAATACCTATCCAGTCATTTCCAAGTGTATTTTGAATTGCGCTATTGGAACAGAGCATCAAAACAAAATAGGTAAAATAGATCTGGCAAAAGTTAGCAATCAGATCACCTGAAATGCTTCTTACCCACGTTCCAAAGCTCTTATCTTCGGGATCAATAATGCTAGCAACCATATAAGGGGCTAACAGATACTTCATCGAACAAATAACAGATCTCATGGCAATTTGTAACGCTGTCATTGCAAAAATAAACAGGGCAACAATTGAAAGCAGAATTTCTAAGATAATTGATGACCATGTAGGAAAATACTTATAGACTGTACTGTTCCAACCCATTACTCCTGTAATACCTGAAACAATAGACAAAGCATTTTCGCTAGTCATTCCTTCATCATCAAGGTATGAAATGTTATCCAGCAATTCCTTTTTATAGTCCTCTTCTGTTTTTGTTGCATTAATATCAAAGTTTTCATCAAGTTTGATTTCTTCACTTAATTCCTTATTACGATTCGAAAGATTGACTCTGCCTGACTGAATCAGCACATCCGACATATTCATATCCTCTGCACTTTTCTTTTCATCCGCAAAATCACTTGGAATCCAGTAGTTGACATGTTCAATAGCATCACTTGTCATTGAACAAGCTGATTTGTAGATCAATGGAACACCTGAAATAAGCATAGAAGCAAGTGAGATAGAAACTAGAATTTTAGAAAGATTAATGTTTTCACGATACTCATTATCTACAAAAAACTTGATATAAATTTTTACCAGCTTAAAAACAATAAAAATCAGCATACACGCTGACATCAGAATAAAGAATTTAGATGTTATTGTACTTCCACCTATATTTAAAGAGCCAATTTTCAAAACAACTTTCCACAGACAATCCAGCAAAAACAGAAATATTTCAGCAATCGCCCATAATAATGATCTGAACCATTGAGTGATTGCAGTTATAATCTTCGACATCTAATCACCCTATTCCTGAAGATGTAATTCCAAGTGCTTTGAAAATGGCTACGATACCAGTCCCCACAAATGCCCAAAAGACAATTTTTTTAATGATTCGGCTGGGTTTTTCACGCTCCTTAAGTTCATCATCTTTAGTAAACCAGACAGCTAATGTAGCAAGACTAGCAAGAACAGCACCAATAGGAATAAGCCAGATGAGAATATCAATAACAGGATCCGTATAACCTTTGATCCATTTTTGAAGCTCAGCCTTATTGATTGCTCCAACAATTGGATGAATCGTCAAGTTATCCCTTAATAAAATTAATTTATTCATTTGAACCTCCTTTAAAATCCTTGTACTTTTTTACAGACGGCAAATTTGCCGTGTTGTTTAATTCATTCCTGAATTCATCTCTATATTTTCTAGTAACAGTCCTAAATTTTTTTAAAATAACTGAAACAGCAAATAAAAAAAGTGCTATCTCGTATAGAAATAGCACTACTGGAAAAAATATCATAAATCCAGTTTTCAAATTATTTATATAGACTGTAATTAAAGAAATCATCAAAGACAGATTCAATGGAACAAATATCCAATACTTATATCTTTTAATATTTTTTAATACCTTCAAATCTTTCAACCTCTTCATCACTTTCAGATGTTTCTTTATCATTAACTAAAATTACCTGAACGATTTCTTCGCAAAGATTCTTATTTTCAAGTCTTCTATATCCTGCACACTCTAGAAGATATTGCATCTCATCCCAAGTATCCTTATGCATAAAGCTTGCGATCACATCTGGATGGTATCCGAATTCTTGCTCAATAACATCAATCAACAGCATATGATACATCCCATCAAATTGCGGTTCAATCATGCCAATCTGATTGTTATTGAAAAATACATGATGAGCATTCTGAAGATATTTTTTTACTTCATAGCACATATCTAACATATCGCCATCAACAGAATCACAAATATCATAAAAAGTCGCATAATCATTTGCCTGTATGAAATAACATTCCATTTTTTCCTTATGAGAATTATTGGCACTCAAACGAATCGTCAGCTGTATAGCTTTTGAATAATCTGTATCAAAACTACCCTTATCATAAGGTTCTGTTTCAACATCAATTTTATAACCGCCGAGCATTGTATATTGACTCATTTTTCTGTCTTCCTTTCTTTATAAAAGGATAAGAAGTTCTTTAATAAACTAAACTGTCTTATCCTTTTTCATATATTAATATTTTATCATTCATCTTTATGCTTGAAAATAACTAAAGCAAATACAAAACATCCTAGAGCCATTAAAACATAGCCAAATGCTCTTGTATTATCACCTGTTTTAACAACTTTAGCAGCTTCAGGAAGAAGTTCATCATACATGACTACTTTTTGTACAGCTCCTGTATCTTCTACTTTAAAATTAACTGATTCAGCAATTTTATATTTTGCTGGTGCAATAGTTTCAGTCAAAGTATAGCTCTTACCAGCTACCAAGTTTTTAATGATATGAGATTCTTCTTTAGATACCCATTCATCAACTGTATTACCTTCTTCATCGGTTACTTTTAAGTGTGCACCAGGCAATTCTTTTTTCGTTGTGATGTCTTGTTTAGATACTTCTACTTTAGTGTCTTCATCTTTCATTTTTAAAAATGTATCCTTATTTTCATCTGCAACGAATTCTTGTTCTTCAAATGTTGCATAGCCATCAGGTGTTTTAGTTTCTCTTAGAATATAAATTTCACCTTCAACAAGACCTTTGATTCTATGACTTGTTTCATTACCTTCTAAGTCGATATTAGAATAAGTTGTAACACCATCTTTGACGATCATAAAAGTGTAATCATCTTTATTTTTAGAAATACTGTAAGTAACAGTTGAATCTTCATCATCAACATACATTCCTTCAGCTTTTCCATTTTCAGCTAACTGAGATTTCATATCGTCTGTTAAATCAAAGATGTGTTGTCCACTGATCCATTTATCTACAATTTGCTTAGTTTTCATTGAAACAACTGTTAATTCAGCATCTTTTAATAATGTTCCATCTTCTTTAACTTTTGATACTTCATTGATTGTATCAACCATTTCAACTTTTTGATTTTCTTTTTCTTCAGTAACTGCAAATACAATATCATTTGCTAAAATTAAACCTGTTGGAGCGAGATCTTCATGAAGTGTATAAGAATGTCCCTCTTCTAAATTGCTGGCATAATGTTGTTTTCCTTCTGAAATCCATTCGTCAACAATATTTCCATCTTCATCTAGAATTTGCATTGATGCCCCAACGACTTCATCACCGCCAACCATACTTTTTGAAATGCTGACCTGTTTGTCTTTCATATTGACCTTTTGATCTACTTTATCTTTTGATACATTAAATTCTATATCTATTGACTTAACATATCCTTCAGGTGAAACTGTTTCTGAAAGAATATAAGTTTTTCCTTCTTCTAGACCATTAATGAAATGAGATTCTTTTGTAGAAATCCATTCATCAACAATGTTTCCTGTTTCTTTTTCTTTGACAGTAATCGTAGCTCCTTCGACTTCTTTTTCACCTGTAACATCAGTTTTAGTAAAAGACACTTGTTTATCTTTCATTGTAACTGTTTCTAATTCAGAAGAATTTTTAACAGTGAATCTGATATCACTTGCTTTAACATAATCTTTAGCTGTAACAGTTTCAAATAAAGTGTAATTTTCACCAACAACTAACCCTTCAATAGAATGAGGTTTGTCTGTTGAAACCCATTGATCAACAATATTACCTTTCTCATCAGTAATTGTTAATTGAGCACCTTCAACTTCTTTATCTCCTGTAACATCAGTTTTATTGAATTCAAAATGTGTTGTTTTATTTTCAACATTTAACTCTTTACTGTAGTTTTTAGTTTTAAAGTCTTTTTGTTTAAAAGTAAAGGAATGTTTTGCTTCATCCAATACACATCCATCAAGTGTTTTTACTTCTTCAAAATAGTATTTTGCTTCTCCTGTACCCATAGGAAGATTTGAAATATCTAATTGACCATCTTTTGATAAAGCATAAATTCCTTTTCCAATTTCAGTCCCTGTATAGACAATAGCTCCTGAACTTTCAGTCGTAATCTTTTCATCTTTTGCAAACATTAAAGTTCCATCTACTGGTGAATAGATGTTATCCTTTGCCTTCAATACAAACTGAATTTTAGAAAGATCTGAACGGTCTACTAAATCAGTATCAGTATCTAAATCATCTACTGTCTTTGTTAAATGCACAGAACCTTTTGGCTGTTCATCTTTAACTGTAACTGTATAGATTGGATCACCATCCTCATCTTTCGAAAAATCTAATAAACCTGTCATTTCAAAAGATTGTGTTTTCCCTAGTCCAATAAATCCTTCAGGAACTTTTACTTCTTCAAGATGATACTTACCAGCAAAAAATTGAAGTGGTAAGAATACTTCTCCTTTATCATCGTCGTCATTGGTATATTCAGTTTTGACAATGACTACATTTTTACTGTTAGTTGTAAACGTATCATATTTTTTTCCGCCTACTTTTTGAGTAATTGTCTGTCCTTTTTTATAAACTACTTTTCCACCTTCTAAGATGTCTTCATCTGCTACGATTTTAAAAGAGGCTGAATTTAATGAGACATTTTTACAAGTTTCCTGATCTTTTTTAACAAGTTTTAATTGTGTTTCCACTGGACGGTTATTTAAGATAACTTTCTTAACCTTATCTTCATCCTTTTTGATTTCACTTGTATCTTGTGTAATTGAAACAGTGAAATCAGGATTTGTATAAAAATCCTTTGGTGTTACAGTTTCTCTGACTAAATATTCTCCATAAGGCAAATCCTTTGTAATAGCCCAGCCATTTTCATCTGTGGTAATGACATCATAGACTTTTGCACTATCCCAACCTACATGATCAACTTCTGACTTGAGCTTAAAGGTAAAACTAGCGCCTTGTAATCCTTTAACAACTTCAGAGATTCCATTGCGATAACCTGATTTAAAAATAGTTACTTTTTGTTTCTTAACTTTTTCTTGTACGACCATTTGGTTTGCATCATTACCGAATTGTAATTTAGCACCTTTATATTCTTTCGTAATCTTAGCAACAAATTTTCCATCAGTTACTGATGTTACTTTACCTGTTGCAGTATCCGTTACTGTTAATTTGTAACCTTTTAACAAATACCCTTTGGGTGCCTTTGTTTCTTCAATTGAGATTGTACCTAAAGGTAAGCATGGGTTTTCATCATCATAGTAAAGTTCATCTGATCCTTCTTTTAAAAATGATTTAGCAAGACCAGCAACATATTTGCCACTAGCCTGTTTCTTTGTTTTTAAGACCCAAGTTCTAATTGCTTTAGAAGGAAGATTATCCTTGTCATATTCTTTATTGTAATATTTAACTGTAAATTCAGCATCTTCTAATGTGGCATCACCTTGTGGTTCCCCTAATGTTTCAGCATCGTTTTTTACAATTTCAATTCCGATAGGGTCATTCTTTGGTTTTTCATTTGAATTTGCAGTTACAGTCTGATCTTTTACAACTGTGACATTGTAGCTTCCTTCATCAACATCATAACCTGTACTTGCATCTGTTTCTTTAACAACGTATTTACCAACAGGTAGAATATCTGATTTAGCATAGCCATTTTTATCGGTTGTAAGTGTACCTACCAATGTATTTTCTGAGTAAATACCATATTTAGCACCTTCCAACGTATAGCATGTATTTCCATTTGTCATAGTTTCGTTGGCTGATTTTTTATGCAAATCAATATATCCAAAATCCAACCAGTTAACTGAATATTTTAATGAATCAATTGACTCTTGAGCCCATGATCCATGTGTCTGACTGGCACTGTTTCCTGAACTGATGGCTAAAGCACAAAATTTTCCTTTTGCAGAACTGTTTAACGTTCCACTTTCATAATCACTAGGACTGTTTTTAAGTGGAGCCGTTAAATAAAATGATTGTCCACCATAAACTGTTGCAGTTCCACCTGTTTGTTGTGTACTTGTTCCTTCAATATGAATCGTAACATTACTTTGTAAAGGTAACTGTACTGTTTCATTGGAACTTGCGTTGAATTTAATACTGTTTGTTTTTTGAATCATGTTCATTTTATCAAAAACAGCCGTAAATGCAGCACTGTTTCCAGTTGAAAAACTTGCGCCATTAGATGGATCAGGCAATCCTTCTACGTATTGCCATGTTGACTTTAAGCCAATACCTGCCTTTTCCAAGTCATCAATATTGGCACCACACATATCACCAGAGTAAGCTAAACTTAGTAAAACATGTGTATATAAATATCCTGTTTCTTCTTCATTTAAGCCATCATCTGTTAAAGCTTGTCCTTTGAAAAGACATTGTGCTGGGCCACCAAAACCATAAAAAAGAAATTTTCTGACCATCACGTTGTTTTCAATAACGGATGCCGTATAATTTCCTTCTGCTGGTGTCTTCTTGCTGGCTTCTAAACAATACGACCATTGACCATTATATTTACACATATAGGTTGACCATTGTTTGGTGATCTGAGGACATTTTCGCTTCCACCACTCTGGATACGTTATCGATTTTACTTTTGTAAATTCATGGGGAATATTACCATCCCAAGCATTAACTGATATGTTTTCTGCAGAAAAACATATCGAGAAAATCATACCTATCACAACAAGTATTTTTGATAGCTTATCAAAATATTTTTTTCTCATTGTTCTTCTCCTTTTTTTATTCTTTTTGTATTTTCATTCCTAAAAACATAATAATTTTGCAAAATTACTTCTTTTTAATTTTTTAATCCTTTTGAATAGGCTTTACAGTCAAACATGACAGACCTTTAATAAAAAT
>OAWP01000482.1_pt1 | contig 33951 bp, 27 predicted proteins | sample 1517081 | NCBI WGS metagenome assembly OAWP01 (sample SAMEA2580167, study PRJEB22360) | human gut metagenome | biome: human gut; feature: human-associated habitat; material: faeces | place: Denmark | collected 2008/2010 | reverse complement strand
ACGGGTTAATCCCCACCGTACCTATCCTTTTTGTGCTCTTGTCTATAATAGTGAATAGCTTTTTCCGCTGCCTTGCGTGTGCCAGAACACACCCAGCTTGCCATCTCGCAGTTCTCTGGTTTCATAGGCCTCCACCGCCTCGTTGACGCCCAGGTACTGGTGGTTGCGGGCCAGGATTTTTACGGTGTGTCCATCTAAGTGGTCAAACAGGATGAAGTTTTCCAGCAGATCCAGAAAATTCTCCTTTTTGCAGATGCCCCGGAGCATGGTTTCCAAAGCCACATTGCCCTCGTCATGCTCAGACAGTCGCTTCCACTCATGGAAGAACTCATATTTGCTTCCCAGCGTGCCTACCTTGGCCTCCACGCCATTACTGAGCATCAGGAAGGCGTTGTAGTAGAACAGGTGGGGAATGGTGTCCAGATAGTCAGTGTAGTTGTCGTCGTAGGCGTTCTGCACATCCACGGTATTCTTTTTCAGTTCCACGAACAGAAGCGGAATGCCGTTGAGAAAGCCCACAATATCCGTTCTGCGGCGGTAGTAGTCACCGTGGATTTTCAGCTCCTTGATGGCCAAGAAGTGGTTTCTGGACTGGTCTCCGGGATGCTGGAAATCCACCACCATGGCCCGCTTGATCTCCGAGCGGCCACCGGGCTTTTTGACGGTAACGGGAATGCCATCCCGGATATAGCCATACTTCTCCTCGTTGATCTGCATGAGGGAGGCGGTGGACAGGCGGCTTTCCATCTTCTTCTGGGCCTCGTCCATCTGCATGGGGGTGATCCAGGGATTCAGCGTTTTCAGGGCTTGCCGGAAATAACGGGTCAGGAGGATGTCCTTGTAGCTTTTGCGGCCAAAGGTACCGTTTTCACCCAGAACCTCAGTGTTATAGGCGAACTTGACTTCCCAGCCCAGCTCGGTTTCCAGCAGATGTCCTGCGGCTTCCTGCACTAAGATGTTTTCTGAGTAGTCGTAGTTCACAATTACACCTCCACTCCTGCTAAAAGCTTCAATTTTATAATTCTTTCATTTATATTTCTTACTGAATTTGAATTTTTTAGAAGCAATTTGTTGTGTCTATCTGATCTTTCAATTAAGTTGTATACTTTCTTGAAATTCTCTGCTTGTATTTTAGAAATTGTCGTTCTGTATCGTGCAATTTCTTGCAAAGCATTCTCGTCTAAAAACAGAAACAACTTTCCTAGAAGTCCGACAAGCATATCCGAAACTTGAATATATCTATTTTCATGGGATTTAACAAAATGATAGTTAGTAACTTCTTCTCCATTTTCGACCAATTGAATATTCTCAAATTGTTTTTGAACTGTGAGTTCCTCATCAAAGAAGTGGATTGAATGGCTAAAGATCTCACATCTTTCCAAATAAAATAAATAATATTCTTCAATCAGTTGAAAAGGAATGTTATCTTGAATAAAAACAAGTATATCCATTTTTCCGGCTTGCTTAAGCATTTGGCGTAACGTTTCCAAGAAAAAGCCAGGATAAAGTTCTTCCTCGTTATTATACTTGGAAATCAATTCACAGAGTTCTGCACAGAACAAGGAACAGTTTGTAATGTTGGGATATGTATGCCTATATAGCAGATTTAAAATTTCCTCACTATGTTGAACTGTCAAATCATATAATGCACTTTTTATCTCCATTATGAAGCCCATGTTTTCGAACAAATAGGGATATAGTTCGTATAAGGAGTCCACAATATCGACTAATGAATAGTATAAATTATTGAGGGTGCTATAATGCACATACAAACCGCTATTTACCAACCAAGACAAAAAATCAGATGCTCGTTGAGAATTCATAAAAGACAAGAAATCTGTACTCTTATTGTACAAATGCTTGAACTTAAGCTCCTTCTGCCCCTCCATAAAATGCATTGAGTGATACAGGGCTTCAAAATCAGCATTATGTTCTGTTCCCTGATATGCTACTCCACCAAGCAGAAAATTATGGCTTAATCCTTCGACAGAATTAACGTTTCCGTCTTTCAAATAGAATTTACGACAATTTCCCGTTTCATCATAGTAAAATGTATAACAATCATTACCAATAGGGATACCAGAGACAGCTTGAACCATATCTTTTTGTAAGTTTACATCTATTGTAGTCAATATTGCACCTCCATTCTGAATAACTTATCTTAGTAGCGTGTTTATTGGTATTCCGGCTTCAGGAAGGACACATTTGCTTTTTTCATACCTTTCCAGTCGTCGGTGACAAGGCCGACCGAAAGGCTTTCGTAAGCGAACAGCCAAAACTCATCAAAAACTCCGTTTGCCTTAAGCTGTTTAGCGTAGTTTTTTAATGTTTTCTGATCAGCTGTTTTCTTCCGTTTCCTGCAATAAATAAGTGCCATCAAATCAAAAACACAATCCTCGTTCGCAATAACTGCATTAACGTCAAACGAAGAAATTTCAGAGTTGTATTTAGTAGCATAATACAATGCAAAAGAGCATGCTTCAAAATAATTCTTTGCAAAATAGTGCTCATAAACCAGGTTTAAGTATTTTTCAATTTCAGCTGGATCGGTTGAGCACGGAGTGAATACACATTCATCAAGCAACGGCACAATATACGGATAGATCAGTGCTAAGGAAACAGACATTTTTGTGAAGTATTGCTGTGCATTTTGTGTCAACTTCTGCCCTTTCAATACTTTCATGCCATATAACAATATCGAAGCATTGTCTTTATTTTCGGACATCAAATCCACGCAAAAATCGATGAATACTTGAACTTCATGATAGTCTACATAGTCATGAAATTTTCCAAAAGGCAAAATTTGTTTCTGAATTTTTCTTACCCATAACTCTGTCATGGCTGCGGGAAGCGCCTCAATTTTGGTTTTCTTATGATTTAGAGAGAGCCCATACTCTTTAAGACAAGCATTGAGATCAACTAGAAATCGATCGGCATCATCATGCGTCTTTACAAAACAGCAGAAGTCGTCGATATGTCTGGTGTAGTCCCACTTCTTGCAAAGTGTTTCATCAATTTTACAGAGAATAATTTCTGACAAAAGATTGGACGTATGTGGGCCAATTAAAAGGCCGTGCGTTTCACCATTTTTAGAGTTCTGCGCAAAATGATCAATTTGATTATACCACTGGTTCGTTTTAGTTGCATTTTGCTTAGCAGTGGGTTTCCCAACCAAGGCCCACGGGATGGCATGGGTATAAATACTTGGAAAACACTTTGAAATATCAGCTGACACCATGTACTGCTTACCCATCAGAAGATCCGGCTCTGGTGTCCCGTCATCCCTCCAATTGCTGTAGTTCATCTGAAACAATGCATCGGTGTCGTTTGCTTTTCTGATATGAATGCGGCTGACGATATGCTTTTGATTTGCCGTAGTTGTTTGGAAATATTGCTGCAAATTAGGCCATTCGTCTTTTAGGCATTTGCACAAGCGCTCATGTCCCATTGGTGTAGGAATTCCGAGCGGACGAGGAATATTGATATTACGCATACTATCATAGCGTACATAGTCGTGCCACACATCCGAAAAGACGGGACGAGAGGGATCTTTGCAATATGCAAGGAAAGAAGCACCATCGAAAACTGGAGGCAGCTTTTCTGCAAACAGTCCGTACTGAATCATCCGATCATAGAGTTCATCAGCGGTGATGTTGTTCATAAAATCAAAATACGTTTTTGACACAGTATCTTCTCCTCTATCCATGGTACCTATGAATCATTGAACTTGAAACCTATTCCTGGATGGCATTTAGAATTTTAAGTTTCAGTTCCTCATCGTTCTCGTAGGTGCCATCCATGATTGCAGTCATGATTTCGTGCAGAAGATCCTTGCCGATTTTACCAGCAGCTACATGATAGCTGATGTTTTCGGTGATGGCGAAAAAGTTTTTTGCAACACTCATGTACCCGTTGAATAAAAGAAACTGCGCGGACAAAGTAATCGCAAGTCGTTTGTTTCCGTCGGCGAAGCAATGGAATTCACAGGTGCAAAAAAACAAATGGGTCAACTTATCAATAAATGTTGGATAATAATCATCATTCTGAATATGCGCCAGTACACTTTCCAGTTTTCCGGTATCCAGTGGCTCTGTGGTTCCACCTCCGCTATATTGTATTGTCTTTGCGTGAATGGCTTTGGCCTGATCCAGGGTCAGGTAAATAATACCGTCCATTTAATCACGCTCCTTTAACCGACGAAGTACCTCCTGATTTTCCTGCATGAGCCGTTCCAGTTCATCACCGGCTGCACCAAGAAACTTTTGATATTCATCAGCATCCAGCGGCTGAATATACTCTGACAGCTGATAGTGAAATGCATCCCGCAGTGCCATATCACGGCTTGCCATTTTGATTCGGCCACGCTGAATCAGGGGCTTCCAAAGTGTCATTTGTTCAAATTCATGGAACAGCGATTCCGTTTCCCGAACAGACAAGACCCTTCCGATTTGTTCTGATTTCCTCTTGATTTCTTCTGCCAGACCACTTTCATAGGCGGCAATGATATCCAGAATCTCCGTATAAAAGGTATCCCTTACCTTGTCGCTCGCTTTCAGATCCAGGATTTTCTTATATTCCTTAGCCTTCTCACGAAAAATACTGACATAAATCATGTCTGTAAAATGGGCGTATTTGTAGCGATTATCTTCTACATAATTTTTAAGAGCGTCCGTAAATTGGCGGCGATAGTTGTCTTCCTGCAGGGAAGCATGGACATAATCCTTATCCCGCTGGTTAATGTATTTGGTGCCTCCGCCGGTTTTGCGATTGATCAGATCAATCACAACATCCAGAATGACCTGGCGGATCGCACGGGCCTTTTCACTTTCGGAAAGGAGCATTGCGATATCTAAGAATGCTCTAAAATCAAAGACACCCAGCACCGTCGTTTTGGTACCGACATAAATGTCGGTACCAAAATGCTCATCATAGCATCTTAAAAATGCCTTTAATTCCCGGCCTCTCAGCAATTCGTAGCCATTCTGTTTCAGTTCTTCGGAATTAGCGCTGATGTAGCGTTCAATCGTGCGAATATCTACTTCGAAAAAAGAGGCAACCATTTCTTTTGTCATTAAAAGCCGATCCTCAAAAAACACAGCTTCCACCACAGAGGTTTCCTGAATTTCTTGAATTGCCAATTCGTTATTCAGAATGTTTTGTCGATCCAATCTTGATTGCGTCAAATCTTTTGCCATTTTTACACCTCCAATTCGCCGCTCATCAGCTTGGGCAGCAAGCGATCACGAGCTTCCTGCAATAAATGGTTTTGCATTGCAAGTGTCTTAATCCTTTGGGTCATTGAAGAAATTTTTGCTTCAAAATGTCGCTGTATTTTAGACTCGGCAATCAGGATAGGATACACCTTCATCTGATTCCAGTCTGCACGAGGCATTTTAGATCCTTCTTTACAATTTTGATATGTGCAGTCAACAAAGGCATCCGAGGATACCACGCTCAGAAGTAATCCCCACAATTCCTTGTGTGCCGTCATAATGATAGCGTCTGTTGAAGCAATTCCATTATTTAATGCAAAACCGACCTTATGAAAATACGGTCGTATTTTTCCGAACAGAATATCATTTTCATAATATTTGAATTTGTTGCTGGTTACGCTCTCAGAGCTGCCCCAATCAGCAAGGCAAATATCTTTTCTGGGCATATGTTCAAGTCCAATATAGGATAGTCCAGAAGGAATTTGATCAGCTTTAATTGTTTCTTTTCTCAGTTTACAGATATCTCCAACAGTAGCGTTTCTCCACCCCTCCGGGACGCCATCCACAATCGTGGTGTTTTCCCAGCCGGGGAAATGCAGGTCTACGAACCACTCTTTGTAGAGCCGCTGGACGGCTTCTTCCAGCAGCTTGATCTGCTTCTTGTTGTTTTCAATCATGTCATCATAGGTCGAAAGAATGTCGGCCAACTTTTGCTGAGTTCTAATATCTTCATGTACAAAAATCTTAAACTCCCTCATGGTGGAAAGAAGCAAATTTTTCTGTGCAGATCCATTAGATTCGTTTACAAACTGTGCAACACAATTTTTTAGTTGATAATACAGGTATTTAGGAAGCACTTTAGTGCAATCAGGTTTGACAATAGCAACACTTTTTTGGAATGTTGTCTTATATGTCAGAGGCCTATCTTTAATGAACGCCATGCGTCCGATGGTCCCGCTATTAGTAACTAAAATATCGTTGGGTTCCAACTTAGTACGTCTGTGGGTTTCCTCGTAATCTTTTGGGGTAATTTGACGAGCGTCGCTATAATGTATTTCCCCTTCATATACATCCTTGCAACTTATGAAGTAATAACCCGAATTTTCTTGATTTTGACAATCTCCGTGTTTTCCATCTGTAATATTTAACGTGAGATCTTTTAGCGTGCTTTCTCTCATAAACCCATCTCCTCCATATTCTTAGAGATGGTCTCCATGAGCCGGTTGGACTCCTCCTGCAAGTTCAGCAGCTCTGCATGGATCTCCTTCATCCGCTTGCCAAAGTCCACGCCGTCGTCCTCCTGAGCGGCCACGCCCACATAGGCACCGGGAGTCAGAGAATAGCCCTTTCCCTCGATCTCCCGCCGAGATGCGATCTTGCACAGACCGGGAACATCCTGATATTCACCCTCGCCGAACTTTTCATACAGCCACCTTGCCTCCCGCAGCACCGTCAGCAGCTCGTCCACCTCGGCGGTGGCGGCCTCCACGGCGGCATTCAGCATCTTCTTGACCGCAGGCAGGCCCTCCAGTGCAAAGCCGTGCTTCTGCTTGAACTGCTGCTGCAGCACCTTGTAGTTGCTCTTGCTCATGGACGCATAGTAGGCGATCACAGACTGGACGGTCTCAGAAATGGTAGATTTCAGCCCGGTCAGCTGCTGCTCCAGCTGGTTCAGCTTCTCCATGGGAGTTTCCGCCTCTGCCTGCACCGCCTGTGCAGCCTGTCGGATAGTCTCTGTGTGCTCGCCGGAGAGCTTCTGCATGAAGTGATGCTCGATCCTGCGGATGCCGGACAGCCCTTCCGTAATGGCAGCGTGATATTCACCCAGCAGGCTTTGATAGGCCTCCTGCTCGCCTCGATACAGCCAAACAATGGCGTTCATGTTTCGGAGCTGCCATTCGCTCCACTCATTCAAAGTACGGTCCGCCACGGTGTAGTAGTTCCGGGCATCGATGAACAGCACTTTGTCACGCAAGGCCTCCGCTTTGCCCTTATCAAAGAACCATAGGGTACAGGGCAGACTCTTGGTGTAGAAGAAGTTATTGCCCACGCTGATCATCACGTCCACATGGCCAGTCTGGACCAGCTTTTCCCGGATGTCCTTGTCCTTGCCCTGACTGTCGGTAGCCGTGGATGCCATGACAAAACCGGCACGGCCATTCTCGTTCAGATAATCGTAGAAATAGGAGATCCAGAGGTAGTTGGCGTTGCCGAACTCTTTGGCTTTGTTGATGGCAGGCAGACCAAAGGGCAGGCGACCTGCGCTCTGTGCAGATTCAGCCTTAACTTTGTCTACATTGAATGGCGGATTTGCCATCACATAGTCGCAGCAGCCCGCCAGATTGTGAGCGTCGTGATAAAAAGAGTTGGCCTCATCGCCGGACTTCACCACGCCGGTCAGACCGTGAACCGCCATGTTCATCAGGCAGAGCTTGGCGTTGTACTCCACCTTTTCCTGACCGTAGAAAGTCATGGTATTGTTGGCTACCATACCGGCATGGTTCACGAAATCGCCGGTCTGAACGAACATACCGCCGCTGCCGCAGGCGGGGTCCAGTAGGATACCGGAGGTGGGCTCCAGAATATTGACGATCATCTTGACCAGAGATTTGGGCGTGAAGAACACGCCGTCGTCGGAGGCGATGTTCTTTGCAAATTTATTGAGGAAGTATTCATAGATGCGGCCAATCACATCGCCGCCCACATCGTCCAACGCATTGTTGTTGAAGATACGAAGCAGTTCTCCCAGCAGCTCATCAGAGAACATGGTGTACTCCTTCGGCAGGACGCCGGAGAGCTGCTCGCTCTGCTCCTCCACAAGCTCCATGGCATTGTTGACCACTTCGCCCAGACTGCCCATGACTTCGCCCTGACGGTTCAGCAGTCCCATGGCGGTGATGTCCTCCGGCAGATTCACCAGATAATCATACTGGGCCTCCTTGGGCAGAAACAGCGCACTCTTTTCGGCAAAGTCGCTGGCTTCTACCGGCATCACTCTGCCATGGCGCATGGGTCGATCCTTCAGGATTTCAGCCTCCACTTTCTTGAACCGGCTGTATGCATAGCGCAGGAACAACAGGCCAAGGACAGGCATGCAATACTGGTTTGAGGTCAGTTTGGAGCCTGCCCGCAGCAGGTCAGCAGATTCCCACAAATCAGCCTCTAATTTTTTGATGTTCAATGCCTCACTCATGGCAAGATTCCTCCGTGTTCTTTGATTCATCAGGAACGAATTCCACTACATCATCAATTCCGCAATCCAGCACCCGACATATTTTCTCTACCGACTCCAGGGAAATATAGGTGTCATTCCGCAGGCGGGTTGAAATATTAGCACTGTAACCGGCTTCCTTTTGCAGCTCGGCCGCAGTCATGTTTTTGTCGATCAACAGATGAAATAATCTTTTATAGGATACCGACATAGCTCCTCCTATCATAACAAAGACCTACAAACTTCTAATGTTTAATATATCACGAAAAGGTGAAAATCTCAACTGTTCATCCATGTTCGACAAGCAAAAAATCGCTTTATTATAGAAAATTAGCGATGCAGAGCAATCCTGTCCTTTCCATCTTATCGGAACAGAAAGGATAGGATCAGTCTTACTAATATCAGTCTTATTAGCGGCGAATGAGGGACGCAATACGGGCAATCAGTTCGTCCATATCAAACGGTTTTGTCAGATAATCGTCCGCCCCGGCTCGTAAGCCCCGCACTTTAGAAATGCTGTCATTTTTGGATGTGAACATCAAAATCGGCAGGCTGTTCTCTTTGCGGATTTCTTCCAGCGTTTCAAAGCCATCCATACCGGGCATCATCACATCCAGCACCACAAGCTGATACTCCTGCTCTTTTAATTTCTGCAAGCCCTCTTTTCCGGTATTACAAAAATCAGCTTCTATGTTTTCTGCTTGTACGCTGCGTTTAATCAAAGCGCACAGTTCTCTGTCATCATCTATAATCAAAATTTTATTCATGGCGAAGCTCCTTCCCTTGTCTTGTCCGCCCATCAATCGGCTTTTTCGCAGTTTTGGGAATCAGCCAAACACCGGCCATCTTCAAAGCGCCGGGAATACGGCCACCGGCACAATAATAATTTACCCTACGAGGTGTCACGCCCCACTTTTCAGCAGTCTCTTTCAATGTCATATAGTCCATTTCCGCACCTCCACAGAATACATTATAGTTCTCTATCTCGAATAATACAAGTTGGAGCCCACATGGATGCGAAATAAAATACTACTTCTAAGAATTTGATGCAGCCGTCTGCCCATCTGAGCTTTTCAACAAATAAGAACGTATCTCAGCAATCGACAGTGAGCGCAAAAGTGGGTGGCATTACAAAAGCCGAAACCAGTAAGAAAGTGGGTGGTATTACCAGAGCTGATGGCGAGGTAAAAGAAACCTCTACCAGCGTGGGCGGTATCACGATTGCCAATAAGAAAAAGGTTGGCGGTATCACCAGAGCCTAAAGCTATGGTGGCAACCAAGTGTTGAAACGCATATAATACGCTTGAACGAAAATTTTTTGCTTTTCAGTTTCGACTACTTGAACTTTTACGCATTTGTAGTATAATAAAGCTAGAGGATAGCGGCGTTGACCAGTTATCGGTGGCGATGAAGCAGTGGACTGGTTCGGTATCAGCCGATTGTGGAGCCAGACCGTGGGTTGAGCGATAACCACAAGCCGAATAGATTCGATGAATCGAAAGAAAACGCTTAATAGGAGCCTTGCCTTTCGGCAGGGCTTCTATTTTTTTGAGGGAAGGTGAAAATGTGCAGGGCGAACAGCAGGATATTTTGTATCGGGCAGCAGAAGTCTGGAAAGAACTGACCGATTACCACTATGTTTTCACCTACGGCTATAAGGGTGAACTGCACGAGATCAAGCTGACCTTTTCACTGGAGGACTTTCCGCATCTGGCGGGCTTTCACTACCTGAAAGACCTTGCACTGCCCCGGTACAGTCCGCGCAAAACGGTGGATATGATTCTGTCGGGCAAAATCACCCATGAAACCGTGCGAACCAGCGTTCCCGTACCCTGCTCAAGAAAGAGCGGGTACAGATTGAAACCTCTGACACGGTGGTGCTGTACGACCGCCTGCCAAAGAATCCCGAATAACGAACGACGCCCACCAGCTTATGGCGAAAACCATAGGTCGGTGGGCATCGTGTTTTTTATAGGGGCTTAATCTTCCATCCTGCCGTGGTCGCAGCCGAGGGAGAGATGGCACTCCATCTCCCCTCCCAGCACCATCTGTGCATACTCCAAGGGCTTATTGTACAGCAGCCAGTCCAGTTCAGCCCGCCGTGCCGGGGCGTTACCGTATTCGTCCTCAATGGCGATGCATTCGATGGCAAGGGTGGTGCCATCCTCGAACCGGGCTTCCACCCGGTTGGTGTCCATATTGAAGCGGCAGGAAAGCAGTTTGTTCATGGTGAACCTCACTTCTATATCAAACGGTGTCTGTTCGGATGTCCTAAACCCTGCCATAAAACCGGTGGTTGATTTGTCCATTGGGCTTTGTTTTGCCCGTCTGCACATTTTTGCACATTTTTTGCACACCTGAATAGCTGGATAACGGTTGCAAAGCATTACACTGCGTGCAAACAATGCGGTGTGTGCAAATATGAATTTTACGATGATGCGATAGAATTAACGTTTCTTCGCACTTTTGATATTTGACGAATGATGCACCTTGGACTCTTTTAATCAGAGGGACAGGGATTCGAGTTCACTCAGACAATCAGGCCCCGGGTGGTGGCTTTGAACGACAACACGGTTTGCGGAACAAAGTGATAGACCATCTGACAGAGATTTTCAAGCATTGAAAATCATGGTGATAAAGTGGATTTTTGTTACAAATCAATAAAAACGTTGAGGAAAAAATTCTTCTGTGGTAAAATAATTAAAAAGATGCTGCGAAATTGCGGAGGGAGGATCTGTGCTGTATGCACCGGCTCCATAAACGCCTTACAGGTGCAGCCAACAGTTCCATAGAAATCATCATTGCTTGGAGTTTTGCAGATGCGTAAGAGACTGTTTGTTAGAAACTGGATCCGAAGGCTTCTAAGGTACCTTTGTATTCCGGTTGGGTTCTTCCTGGTCGTGGTTCCTCTGTATAGCCTGATGATCCGCCAGACGATCCAAGCGCAGTCCTCCAGCGCGATGGAAATGCTGGCGATCGGCACCACCCAGTTGGAGCGATGCCTGAGCAACATCCGCAGTACAACGAACAAATTGTTCAGCGAAACGGAGTATACTCTGCTTGCCAGCAGTTATGATAACAGTATTCTGGGAGATTATCAGACACTGACGAGAGCCAGCAAATCGTTACAGGATAAGACCTACGATTCCTCTGTGATCACATACAGCTATATTACATTTGAGCGGAATGGCATCATATTGGATGACCGGAGCGCGTATGAAAGCCATAGCAATTTTTACCCGGGAGCACTTGAGTATGAGGATGTGTCTCAGGAGGAATGGGATGCGCAGAATCAGATCGATGTAACGACGATAAAGCCCGCCCATGTTGTCAAACTGATGCATTCCAGCTATGGCAATTCATATACCACGGTATACCAGCCCTATGTGAACACGGCGGGCCGCCTTTGCGGCGCAATGACGGTGCTGATCAAGGAAAAAGATGTCGTTTCAATGTTCCTTTCGCAGCAGCAATGGCGCAAGGAAGGGCTTTTCTGCCTGATCTCCGATGACGGAACGATCCTGGCGGGAAATAACTATGACGGAACGACATTTTCCCTGGCGAGTGATGATACGGGTTGGGAGACCTATCAGGGAAAGCGCTATCTGATGGCAACGCGATATGTGGCATCTCTGAATGCAACGGCGGTCATTGGAATGCCGCCGTCGCTCTACGAAGCGGGTCTGTTGGCAGTACAGCGTGCAATTTGTCTGTATCTGATCGTGGGCGTTCTGGGCTGTGTATTGATCAGCGTCTGCATGACGCTGGAGGATATGAACAGCCTGCGTCCGATGCTGGATACGCTGGACGAATCGGATCTGGCATCGCGGAAAGTGCTGAATGAGATCTTTCTCCGAAATGTGAACAGTCAGCATAAACTGGCACAGGAACTGGAGCATTCACGCAGCGAGCTGGAACACGGCAAAATGGAAATTTTGCTGCGCACAGGGTCTGTGAGTCAGGAAACCCTTCAGCAGCTGACGGATGCGGTGCAGCTGAAAGCCTATAACTTCCTGCTGCTGATCCCATCTCTTCAGGAAAACGCCGAGTGCTCACTGAAAGAAGAGCTGCGTACTGTGGTGGTGTCAGAGCAGATCCGTCAAATTTACGGGCAGAGATTTTATGTACAGGCAACGGCAGATGACCTGATCCTGGTGATCCTGACGCAGGAAACGGATGACGCAGAGGAACTGCGGGAGATGTGTTTCCGCACAGAGCGGCTGTATGATGCGCTGCATTTGACGACCCCCCTGATATTGAGCGATCCTTTTGAGAAAATGGAGCAGTTGTCAGATATTTACTGGAAGGCCCGCAACGTAGCGGCCTATGCAGATCCGACACAGAAGATCTGCTATTTGGGGAACAGCAATGCGCAGCGCGGTACCACGGTCAATGCAACCAATGCAGCGCGGCTTCGGGAGTATCTGCTTTCCGGATGTACGGAAGAGGCGGTTTCACTTCTGAGTGAACTGTTCTCGGTGGATAATCTGGACCCGGAAAACTTTAAGCAGGATTTTTACACGGCAGGCGGCATTCTGCTGAACACGGCAGAAAGGGTACGCTGTCCGGATATCGCCTATCTGTGCAGTTATGACTCAAAACTGACTGCCCGCCAGATGCTGAGCCGGCTGCAGGACTGCTGTGTGGAGATCTGCAGCCATGTGCAATTCCTGAAGCATAGCCACAATGATGCGCTTCAAAAGAATATTCTGGACTGGCTGGCACAGAATTTCCAGAATCCGGAGATCAATGCGGCGATGACGGCAGAGCAGTTCAAGATCTCTAAAAAGTATCTTTCGCAATTCCTGAAGGAGCAAACCGGAAAGAGCTATACAGAGTATGTGGAAGAATTGCGTCTGGATCATGCGATGCAGCTGCTGAGAACGACAGATCTGAATATTACGGATATTGCGGAGCAGTGCGGCTTCTCCACAGCGAATACATTCTATAAGGCATTCCGGCGGAAGTATCAGCTCTCGCCTTCTGCTGTTCGCAAGGGAGACAACTGATTTCAGCGCAGAAAAAACGAACGATGTCAGCCCATTCGGACAGACATCGTTCGTTTCTTTTTACAGGTGGGTTCAGGAATGGATGCTTATGGTCACGGTGCAGGGAGCATCCAATGCAAAGGTCAGCTCAAGCAGCCCATCGTGGCGTGTGGTCACGGTGCAGGGCACAGAGGCTGTAACAGCTTTGGGGCCCGGCTGCAGAACAGCCAGAACAGTGCTGCGGCCCGCTGCGGTAAAATCCAGTGTGGCATCTAAGGCGCTGTTGTCCGGTGCCCAATCCGTATGCCGGACAAAGGCATCAAAACCGGTCGTGAGGGTGCCGGGGCGGTAGTAAGCGGAAAACCACTGTACAATGGGAGAAGAAAGCCCGCTGAACTGATGCCAGCCGGCACCACGGCGGCTCTCGATCATAAAGTGTTCAAAACAACAGTAGCTTTCGGCACACTCGTTCTGCCACAGGGTAAGAGCGGTGTCGGCAATGCGGTAAGCAAAATCGGCAAGGCCCGCATCCAGTGCAGATTTGAAGAACATCCACTGATAAGGCATCCATACAGCACCGTTCCAGTAGCCGTCACGCCGATAGTACGGCGCACTCTGATCTACGGTGGAAAGGCCGCAGGCACACCACAGGTGTTCCGGGCTTTGCAGCTTCTGCCACAGAAGTTCCTTCTGCGGTTCTGTACAGACACCTGCAAACAGCGGCGAAGCGCCATCCATGCCCATATCGTAGTTCAGACCCTGCTCGGTGCGCAGAATATCTGCAGCATCACCGGAAGGATCGTGCAGGAGGTACCCGAAGTAACCGCTTTCCTCGTCCCATGCAGTCTGCAGGGAGCGCCCTAAGCGAAGCGCATCGGCATCAAATGCATCTGCATCGGCTGTCTCACCCAGCAGGCGGGCGGTGTAAGCCAGGATCTTTGCGCAGCGTATCGCATGGGCAGTTGTGACCACGGGCGCGCAGCTGGCCTGCAAACGGCGGCGATGGACCTCCTGCTGTGGGGGATAATCGTCCCATCCACCGGAATTGTAGAAATAATCCCAGGGGCGCAGCAAGCCGCTGTGCAGGTTGGCGGTAGTGGAGCCGCCTTCCTGTCCGGTGAAGAAGCGGTAGTACAGCTTTAGGCGTGGATAGCAGTAGGCGGCAAGTTCTCTGCTGCTGGTGCGATTCAACAGCTCAGCGTACAGATAAAACTGCGTTGGCACCATGGAGCCATGGTGTAAGAAAGCAGCATCCACAGAATCCGGGGGCATCAGGTAGGTGTTCAGGCAGTCAAAGGCATTGCGCAGGCTGGTCTGAGCCAGGCCCATTCCAATGAATCCGGAATCCCATGTGTAGACACAGTCCCACCAGCGTCCGGGAGTGTAGTGGCGGATATACTGTCCCCGCGTGTACACCGGATACACAACGTTGGTGCAGAGAACGGCATTCATCAACTGTTGGCCCAAGGCAAGCGATTCGGCAGCCGGTAAAGCGGGCGGTGCTGCAAGGGAGGCAGAAGCCTGCTGCCATAAATGCTCCCAATCACTGCGCTGCGTCAGCAGCTCATGGCAGCGCAGCGCGGCGGCAGAAGCATCCGGCGCAGCACAGACCGCTCCATAGATCACTTTTGTCTGTCCTGCCTCCAAGGGGATCGGCCCCATAAAGAGATTGACGTAATGCCCTTTTCCGTTGCCGCGCAGCGTGGCATTTACATGGTCGTGTACGGTGTCACGCAGAAAGATGTCCAGTTCGTCGTTTTCGATCGTGCGAATATGGGTGGTGATATCATCCCACAGGATCCCGTAGCACTCCTGAATGTGGGGATACTGCAGGGTCAGATAGTTCTCATCTGCGGCGGGCTCGGCCTGAGGCCGGAAGCCATCTCCACGCAGGGTGACGGTAAAGTTACCAGCGTCCGCTTGCTCGCACAGAGCGAGACAGTCCAGCTTCGCCCCTCCAACACCGGCAGCAGTCAGGGTCAGAGTGAATTTCCCGGCGGGAATGGAAGCATTCAGCGGCAGGATGGCAATAGAAGGCTTCTGACAGGGCGGCAGCCGCAGCGTGACCTGACCATTGACATCGTACTCGGAACTCTCATCTGCCGGATTCCAATACCGTACACAGAGACAGGGGGTATGCAGGGGCGCGGTAAGGGAAAGCGTAAAGGTAACGGTGTCCCCTTTTCCGCTGGGCATGACCTGCCCAAAAGGGCCTTTGCCTTCGGAACAGCCGAACCCCGTGCCAATGCCGTATCCCTGACCAAAGCCGGGAACGGCTTCTTCGCCCCGGCGCAGACCATCCCAGGTCAGACATTCATTGGGACGGTGGATGGAAAAATCCAGGGTGTCATAATCCTTTGCCCAGACAAAGGCCGCGTTTTCAGGCAGGGATACCTCACAGCCCGGCAGGGAGAAGCCGCGGTAGGAAGGAACGGGATCCCAGGCGGATGCCATAGAATGAAGCACCAGATTCTGCGGAGCATCGGTATTGTTGTGGAGCTCGGCACGGATCAACCGGGCATCCTCCCCCAAGGGAGCAAAAGAGATGTCTGCATACAGCTGATCCTTCCACAGAAGCTCGTGGCGGAACGTGTAGCAGCTCAGATCCGGAGCTGCGGCCCAGGGGTGAAAGCCGCTTTCAAACCGTACATTGGGCACATCGACCCGGCGGCGATACATTCCCGGAAAAACGGACAGGTCAAATCGAACGCCATCGTTGGCCGCAGGAACATGGGAAATGCCGCTGTATCGTTTGGTGTAGGGGCCCCACGCAGGCAAGGAAAGATCATGTGATTGCATGGTGTGGTATCCTCCCATCAGCCCTTGACCGCGCCAATGGTAACACCGGCAACAAAGTACTTCTGCAGGAACGGATACAGGCACATGATCGGCAGGGTGGAAACCACCATAGTGGCATATTTCAGGCCATCGCCGATGACCTCGACATCACCGGTGGAACCGGCCATGTTGCCGATGTCGCTTTGGATCAGGACCTCGCGCAGGATCATCTGCAAAGGGTACAGAGAACGATCCCGAATGTACAGCAATGCCGGGAACCAGCTGTTCCACTGCGCAACGCCGTAGAACAGCGCCATAACGGCGAACACTGCACCGGAGAGCGGAAGAACAATGCGGAAGAAGGTCGTGATGTCGTTACAGCCGTCTAAGGCTGCGGCCTCGATCAGCTCATTCGGGATGGTGTTTTCAAAGAAGGTGCGCATGATGATCATGTTATAGGTACTGATGGCGGAAGGCAGTACCAGCGCCCAGATCTTATTCAGCATGCCCAGCTTCTGAATGATCAGGTAGGTGGGGATCATGCCGCCGTTGAAAAACATGGTAAAGATGAAAAGGCTGATAAAGATATTGCGCCCGAACAGATCCTTGCGAGACAGGGGATAGGCGGCGCAGGCGGTAAGGGTCACGCTGATCAGGGTGCCCAGCACGGTATACAGGATCGTGTTCAGATAACCCGTCCAGATGCTGGCATCCTTCAGAACCTTCTCGTACATGGAGGTCGTAAAGCCTTTGGGCCAGAAGGAAACATTGCCTGTCAGCAGCTGCATGGGATCACTGAACGAGCCGCTGATGATGTGCAGAAGCGGCAGAATGATGGTTGCGCTGATCAGGATCAGCAGCAGATACACAACAATGGTATAGATTCGTTCTCCGATGCTTTCCTTCACTTTCGTGGGGTGATTCATCGCATCAATATTCTTTTTCATCACCACAGGCTCACCTCACTGATCTTTTTGCTGAACTTGTTGAACAGCATGATAATGGTAAAATTGATCACAGAATTGAACAGGCCCACAGCCGCGGAGAAGCTGTAATCGCCGCTTTCAAAGGCACGGCGGTAAACGTAAGTGGAGATCACATCGGCAGTCTCATAGGTTGCGGGGTTGTACATCAGCATGATCTTTTCATAGCCGACCGAGAAAATAGAGCCCATGCGGAGGATCAGCATGATGATGATCGTGGGCAGCAGGCCGGGCAGCGTGATGTGGATCAGCTTGTCCCATTTGGAAGCACCGTCAACGGTGGCGGCCTCGTAGAGAGAGGGGTCGATGCCGGTCAGTGCCGCCATGTACACAATGGAACCGTAGCCGGCGCTTTGCCAGATGTCAGAAAGAACATAGATCGTCTTGAAGTACTTGGGCTCGGCCATAAAGTGAATCGGCGTACCGCCAAAGGCGGTGATCAGCTGGTTGATCAGGCCGCTGGAAGGAGAAAGCAGGGCGCTCAGAATACTGACAACGACCACAGCGGAGATGAAGTGGGGCAGATACACCACGGTCTGTACGCTGCGTTTGAAGAATTTACCGCGGACTTCGTTGATCAGCAGAGCCAGAATGATGGGAATGGGAAAGCCCACAATAATTGAATACAGGCTGATGCCAAGTGTGTTTTTGATCAAACGGCCAAAATACTCGGATTTAAAGAACTGGGTGAAATATTTGAAGCCGACCCACTTGCTGCCCGTGATGCCCAGTACGGGAGAGAAATCACGGAAGGCGATCTGCGCGCCGTACATGGGCGCGTACATGAACACGATATACCAGATCAGGGCGGGCAGCAGCATCAAAAGCAGATAGCGGCTGCGCCAGAACTTTTTGCAGGCATGATCAAGGCGGTTCGCTGTTGGCAGTGTGATCGGTTTTGCTGCGGTGGCAGTTTTCATGGTGGTATTCTCCTGTTTTCGTTCTGAAGAACCCAGGAAAAAATAGGCCGGGAACAGGGTGTTCCTGCCCCGGCCGTTATTTTACTGGATCAAAAAATAGGTGCCTGCTGAGGCATCAGCCATTCAGAGTCTTCTGGTAGATGTCGATGACCTCTGCAATGCCCATGCCATTGACCTTTTCAACGTAGGTGTCCCAGTTGGACAGCGGCTCACGGCCGGAAACAAACTTGATGATCATCTCGTCAACGTAAGTATCCACGTCTGCCATCACTGCACGACGGACGGCATCATCCTCAGAGGAGAAGGAGGTGGAGCCGGGAATGACGTACTTCTTGGATTCTTCCAGGAAGGGAATGATGCAGTCCTGCTTTGCTCGGTTGACAGAATCATCATCCAGCTGCGTGACCTCATCCTGGCTCAGAATGAACGGGCCGGAGCTCTGTGCAAAGGTGAAGGTGCCGATCGCGTTTTTGGGAGACAGGCCGTCAGGGTTCTTCATTACATAATCGGTAAAGATCGGCTTGCCGTCCTGCATGGTGTAGTGAGTGCCCTCAATACCCATGTTGATCAGCAGGGTGCCCTCGTCGCTGTACATGTAATCCAGCAGAGCAATCACGCGGTCAACATTCTTGCAGCTTGCGGTAATGGTGGCTGCTGCGATCGCACGAGGCTCCTGATCGATATAAGAATGGATCTGTGCGGTACCCTTGGGCGGCACGGTTGCTTCCACATGGAAGCCGGGGAAGGAAGCAGGCATGGTGGCGTTCTGTGCAGCCAGCATACCGCCCAGCGGGCCGTAGAAGGAAGCCACCGTGTTCTGGGCCAGCTTCGGCACGAAGGAGGCGTAATCCATGGTGATGATCTCGGGATCAATATAGCCCTTCTCATACATGTCATGCATCCAGGTCACGGCCTCTTTATACTTGGGATCAATGGGGCCGTAGTGGACCTTGCCGCCATCGTCCGGGTCGGTGTAGAAGTCATCCAGGCAGCCGAATGCAGTGCAGAAGTTCCGCAGGCCGGTCATATCGTAGGAGCTGAAGGGGATCTCATCGTTGGTGCCGTTGCCGTTCAGGTCGGTGGTCTTGACCAGATGCCAGTAGTTCTCCCAGTCCTCCAGGGTCACGGGGCTTTCGATGCCCAGCTTTTCCAGCCAGTCGGTGCGGACGATGTAGGGCATATTGCCGGAGACCTTCTCATCCAGCATGGGCATATAATAAATATTGCCGTCGCTGTAAGTCAGTGCTTTTTCGACACCGTCCCGCTTGTCGATCTCCTTCTTCAGGTTCGGCATGCTGTTGTCGATGTAATCGTTCAGGGAAAGGATCACGCCGGACTCGCCGTACTTCAGAACTTCGGTGGTGGGCATATCCATAATGATGTCCGGCAGCTGTGCATCCATCATCACGAGATTCAGGCGCTCGTTGTAATTGTCCTGCGGGGGGTTATCAAATTCAAAATCCATATTGAATTTTTCGCCCAGGACCTTCCAGACATCCATCTGCTCGGCAGCAACCTCGTTTGCGGCCTTGGATTTCAGGATGCGCACGGTGATGCGCTCGTTGGAAGCAGCTGCTCCGGAACCGGCAGCAGAAGAAGCGGTCGTAGAGGAAGAGCTGCCACAGCCCTCCAGGACACCCAATGCCAGGGAAGCGACCATAGCGCTGCATACGGCGCGTCTGCTGATTTTTCTTTCTTTCATAAAATCTTTTCCTCCTTGATTTATGGAATGGGACGGGGAAGATCCCCGTGCTTCCATAACCTCCGCTCAGCTCGTACGCTGCCGACCAGTGGTTTTTCCTTACTCAGAAGCATATCATGTTCTTTTTGAAATTGCAACATTTTTCGATACAAAACGCACAAAAGATTTTCTCATTTTTGAGCATGATTGTTGCACAATATCCACAAAGATGCGATTATTCTTCCTTTCGTCATGGTACGGGATGAAATGTCATGCTCCTTCACCTTGACGATTTCGGCACAAAAAGATATGCTGGAAACAAAATTGGAATCGGAGATCCATTCAAAAGAAAGGAAGAGAGAAACTATGAGTAAGCAAATCACGGCCATCATCGTGGGCGCGGGCCATCGGGCGATCCTGTACAGCCTGTATGCGCTGGAACACCCGGAGGAGCTGAAGATCGTGGGCGTAGCAGATCCGGATCCGATCCGGCGGAAAAAGGTTGCGGAGATGCATGGCTTCGGGGAGGAGATGTGCTTCAAGAGTGCTGAGGAGCTGGCAGAAAGGCCCAAGCTGGCAGACGCGGTGATCAATGGAACCATGGACCGCCAGCATGTGCCCACTGCGGTTCCGCTCCTGCGTGCAGGATATGATATGCTGCTGGAAAAACCCTTCGCGATCAGCGAGGAGGAAGTAAACTATTTATATAAGGTTGTAAAAGAGACCGGGCGGAAGGTGATGATCTGCCACGTTCTGCGGTATGCACCCTTCTATGTCGCAATCAAGCAGAGACTGCTGAGCGGGGAGATCGGTGACATTATCAATATTCAGGCCACAGAACATGTCAGCTACCATCACCTGGCCGTCTCCTTTGTGCGCGGCAAATGGGGCAACGAGGAAAAATGCGGGGCTCCGATGCTACTGGCAAAGTGCTGCCATGACATGGATCTCATCATGTGGCTGAAGAGCGGCGTTTCGCCCAAACAGATCGCTAGCTTTGGAAGTGACTTCCAGTTTGATCCTGCCAAAAAGCCCGCAGGGGCAGGCAAGCGCTGCCTGGTGGATTGTCAGTGCGAGGAGACTTGTCTGTACTCCGCCAAAAAGCATTATCTGGATCACCCGGATCGGTGGGCGTTCTATGTATGGGACTGCCTGGAGAATATTGAGAATCCGACGCTGGAGGACAAGCGCAAGTCGCTGATGACAGACAATATCCATGGACGCTGTGTGTGGGATTGTGAACATACGGTGGTGGATCATCAATCGGTGCTGATGAATTTTGCGGATGGTGCAACTGCGACCCTGAACATGATCGGCGGCGCAGCGAAACCGGAGCGCAATATCCACATCATTGGTACAAAGGGTGAGATCAAGGGCGTGTTTGACGATTCGGTTTTCACTGTGCGCACCATAGATACCGCCAGCGAGAAGGGCTGGAACGAGGAAGTGGTAGACCTGAAGATCGGTGGAGATAAGAGCGGCATGACAGGCTCTCATGGCGGCGGCGACCTGCGGCTGGTGGAGGACTTTGTTCATGTGCTTCAGGGGGAGGCGCCTTCCATCTCCTGCACAACGATCAAAGATTCGATCAATGGGCATCTGGGCGTTTTCTGCGCAGAGCGTGCTCGCAAGGAGAGTGCCGTCATAACGATGCCAGACATCAGATAATGCGGTGCTGACATAAAAAACGTCCCCGTGCAGTTTTGATATCCTGCACGGGGACGTTTTGTGATCTTTTTATTTCCTCATTTCCGCATTCACCCATTCCCGCACGCGGTCAGGCCGGTTGGTGACGATGCAGTCGGGGCCAAGGGGCAGCAGGGAACGGACAGCGTCCTGGGTATCCACGGTCCAGAACGCCGCCTGGATGCCCATGGCGTGAAGCTGGTTCACAAGCTCGGGGTTGGAGTAGGCGGTGTGGTACTCGCAGCTGACGATGTCCACAGGGAAATCCAGCGTTTTGATGTAGGTGGCCACATCCGCCTGCTCCTCCAGATGGCCGATGACCTGCTCCACGGTCTCGCCGGGGAAGTTGGCACGGAGCATAGCGACCTTGTCGGCCACAGTGCGGTAGATGAGATTATTCCGCAGGTCGATGCAGTTTTCCTCGCTGAAGGGCTCATCCATGCTGTTCACAAGGCCCAGATCCTTCCACACCACCGGCGGAGGCAGCACCATGCTGAGGAAAGCGCCGTAGGTCAGCGCGCCTACCTTCAGCTCGGGCATCAGCTGCTTTGCCTGCCGCAGCTGAGAGTGGTGGAAGGAGATGAGGGTGAGCCGATCGGTGAGCCCGGCGGCGCGGACTGCATCCAGCACCCGGGGCACAAAGTCGGGGTCGTCCTCCAGTGGGCTTTTCAGTTCCAGCTGTACCTGCGTGCCCTCCATGCCGGCGCAGAGCTCCAGCGCTTCCTGCAGCGTGGCGATCCTCTCGTTGGCGTAGATGGCATCTTTCCAGCTGCCGAAATCCAGAGCCTTCAGCTCGCCCATGGTCAGGTCGTAGATCTGGCCGGAGATGTCGGTGTGCATGTCCACCATGTAGTCGTGGTGGATGACCAGCTCGTTGTCGTAGGTCTTCTGTACATCCATTTCCACGCCGTCCGCGCCAATCTCCATCGCCTTGCGGAAGGCGACCAGCGTGTTCTCAGGGGCCAGATAGGATGCACCGCGGTGCGCAATGATTTGGGGTGTCGTCATCTTGTGCTATGATTCCTTTCCTCACAGTTGGCTCAGGCCAGATCTTCGCCGTCGGAGGCAATGACCTTTTTATACCAGTAGAAACTATCCTTCCGGCTGCGGGCCAGCGTGCCCTTGCCCTCGTTGTCCTTGTCCACATAGATGAAGCCGTACCGCTTCTTCATCTCGCCGGTGGAAGCACTGACCAGGTCGATGGGGCCCCAGGTGGTGTAGCCCAGCAGGGGCAGGCCGTCCTCGTTGATGGCCTTTTCCATCTGCTCAATGTGGGCCCGCAGGTAGTCGATGCGGTAGGTGTCGTGGATGGAACCATCTGCTTCCACCTTGTCCACCGCACCCAGACCATTCTCCACGATGAAGAGCGGTTTCTGGTAGCGGTCATACAGGCTGTTCATGGTGATGCGCAGGCCCACCGGGTCGATGGCCCAGCCCCAATCGCTGGCCTTGAGGTAGGGGTTCTTGACGGCATCCATGATGGCATTGCCGCTGGCCTTGTTCATCAGTTCGGGGTCCACAGTGGTGCAGCGGCTGGAATAGTAGCTGAAGGAGATGAAGTCCACAGTGCCCTCTTTCAGCAGCTGCTCGTCGCCCGGCTCCGTCTGCAGGGCGATGCCAGCACGCTCCATCCGCTTTTTGGCCCAGACAGGGTATTCGCCGCGGGACTGGACATCAATGAAGAAGTAGTTGTCGCGGTCAGCCTCGGCAGCGGCCTGCACATCGGCAGGGGCGCAGGTGCGGGGGTAGAACTGACCGGCGGCCAGCATACAGCCCACCATGGCATCGGGCATGATGGCATGGGCCAGCTTGACGGCCTTTGCGCTGGCCACCAGTTCGTGGTGAGCGGCCTGATACTTGACCTGCTGTACATTCTCGCCGGGCGCAAAGAGCAGACCGGCTCCCATAAAGGGCATGTGGAGCAGCATGTTGATCTCGTTGAAGGTCAGCCAGTACTTGACCTTGCCCCGGAAGCGCTGGAACAGCACCTCACAGTAGTGGGTGTAGGCATCCACCATCCGGCGGTCTTTCCAGCCGCCGTACTTTTTGATCAGGGCAATGGGGGTATCAAAGTGGCACAGGGTCACCAGCGGCTCAATGCCGTACTTGTGGCACTCATCAAAGAGCTCCTCATAGAAGCGCAGGCCCTCTTCGTTGGGCTGCGCGTCATCGCCGTTGGGCAGGATGCGGGTCCAGGCAATGGACAGGCGGTAGCAGCGGAAGCCCATCTCGGCAAAGAGCTTGATGTCCTCCTTGAAGTGGTGGTACATGTCAATGGCTTCGTGGGAGGGGTAGAAGTGCTCGGCATCGCAGTCCAGCATCTTCAGTTGGCCCAGCGCCACGGGGAAGCGGTCGGGGCCAAAGGGTACCACGTCCACACTGGACAGGCCGCGCCCGCCCTCGTTGTAAGCGCCCTCGCACTGGTTGGCGGCAGTGGCACCGCCCCACAAAAAGTCTTTCGGGAATTTGCCCATAGGTCTTACCTCCTGATGCAGTTGAATTCTGATGATTCAATGATACCATGTTCTGAGCCGCTGTCAACCGGGAAAGTACGACTTTAGCCGTCAATTCGACGAAAAATGTTGCTGATTTTTGACACTTTTCACGAAGAAATCGAAAATTGCGAGCGATTTTCCTTGGAATCTGTTTCTTCCAAACGGACAGTAAGTGTGATAGACTGAATAGGTAAACGGAAAACGGCTCACCCTGTCCTTCGTTGCTTTGCAATGCCGGAGCGGGCGAGGACGTTGATGAAAGAGCTATCAGGAAAAATGGAGTGTTTGCTATGACTGAATTTAAGCCCATCAAGGAAGGCAAAGTCCGCGAGATCTATGACAATGGCGACAGCCTCATTATGGTTGCCACCGATCGTATCTCTGCATTTGATGTGATCCTGAAAAATAAAGTGACCAACAAGGGCAAGGTGCTGACCCAGATGAGCAGATTCTGGTTCGACTACACCAAGGATGTTCTGCCCAACCACATGCTGAGCGTGGATACCGCCGATATGCCCGAGTTCTTCCGCACGCCTGCCTTTGAGGGCCGGAGCATGAAGTGCCGCAAGCTGACCATGCTGCCCATCGAGTGCATCGTGCGCGGCTACATCACCGGCAGCGGCTGGGCCAGCTACCAGCAGAACGGCACCGTCTGTGGCATCCACCTGCCCGAGGGCCTGCAGGAATCCCAGCAGCTGCCCGAGCCCATCTACACTCCTTCCACCAAGGCTGAGATCGGCGACCACGATGAGAACATCAGCTACGAAAAGAGCATCGAGGTGCTGGAAAAGCAGTTCCCCGGCCACGGCAAGGACTACGCCACCAAGCTGCGGGATTACACCATTGCCCTGTACAAGAAGTGTGCCGCGTATGCCCTGAGCCGCGGCATCATCATTGCCGACACCAAGTTTGAGTTTGGTCTGGATGAGAACGGCAACGTGGTGCTGGGCGATGAGATGCTCACCCCCGATTCCAGCCGCTTCTGGCCGCTGGAGGGCTATGAGGCCGGCCACGGTCAGCCCTCTTTCGATAAGCAGTTCGTCCGCAACTGGCTCAAGGCCAATCCCGACAGCAACTACGATCTGCCTCAGGATGTCATCGACAAGACCATTGCCAAGTACGAGGAGGCTTATGAGCTCCTGACTGGCAAGAAGCTGTAAACACTCTGATCTTCTTTCTCCCCTCTGCTGTATAACGGCAGGGGGGATTTTTTGTGTCAGCAGCAGTTTCTCCCGGAGGGACGGCGGGGTGTTCCACAAAAAAATCCCCCCGCCCATGAACAGATGGGGCGAGGGGAAAGCTAAGGGTTGGCAGTGTTACAGGATGCGCACCCGGATGACAGCAGGGATGGCGGCCAGCTTCTCAGCCAGCCTGCCGTCCACGGCACCGGTCGCGTCCAGCATGGTGTAAGCCATGTTCTTTTTGCTTTTGTTCACCATGTTTTCAATGTTCAGGCCCGCTTCGGTGGTCAGGGCGGTGATCTGGCTGATCATACCGGGCTCGTTCTTGTGGATGATGCAGATGCGCTTGCCGCCTGCACGGGGCTGATGCACCTCGGGCATGTTCACCGAGTGGGTGATGTTGCCGTTCTTGAGGTAATCGCTGATCTCCTGCGCGGCCATTGCGGCACAGTTGTCCTCGGCTTCCGGCGTGGAAGCACCCAGATGCGGGGTGCAGACGATGCCGGGCTTGCCCAGAATGGCCTCAGTGGGGAAGTCGGTCATGTAGCCGGAGACCTTGCCCGTCTCCATGGCCTCCAGCAGGGCTGCGGTGTTCACCAGCTCACCACGGGCGTAGTTCAGGATCTTCACGCCGTCCTTGCACAGGGCCAGGGTCTGGGCGTTGATGGTATCCTTGGTGGTGGGCAGGTAGGGAACATGGATGGTGATGTAGTCGCACAGAGGGAGCATGTCGTTCAGGTTTACGCAGTGGTGTACCTGGCTGGAAAGGTTCCAGGCGGCATCAATGGAGATGTAGGGGTCGTAGCCGTAGACCTCCATGCCCAGCTCAATGGCGCAGTTGGCCACCCGGGAGCCGATGGCACCCAGACCGATGACACCCAGCGTCTTGCCCTTGATCTCGTTGCCCACAAACTTTTTCTTGCCCTTTTCCACGGTCTTGGCCATGGCGGGGTCGCCGGTCAGGCCCTGGCACCACTGGGCGGCGGCGGCTACATTGCGGCTGCCTGCGATCAGCATCCCAATGACCAGCTCAGCCACGGCGTTGGCGTTGGCACCGGGGGTGTTGAACACCACGATGCCCTGCTCCGAGCAGCGATCCAGCGGGATGTTATTCACGCCGGCACCGGCACGGGCAATGGCCAGCAGGTTGTCGTTGAAGGTGGTGTTCAGCAGGTCGGCGCTGCGCACCAGAATGCCATCGGGGGCATCGGTGCCCACCGAAACATCAAACAGGTTCTTGTTCAGCTTTGCCAGGCCCACCGGGCTGATGGCGTTCAGGGTCTTGATCGTAAACATACTTTCCTATCTCCTATACACAAATCAGGCATTTGCCTTGCGGAATTTCTCCATGAAGTCCACCAGCTTCTCTACACCTTCGGTGGGCATTGCATTATAAATGGAAGCGCGCATACCGCCCACCAGACGGTGGCCCTTCAGGTTGACAAAACCGGCTTCGGCGGCTTCGGCGCAGAACTTCTTGTCCATGTCAGGGTCAGGGCTGGTAAAGGTGACATTCATCGTGCTGCGGTAGCGGTGCTCCACAGGGTTGTGGAAGAACTCCTGACCGTCCAGATAATCGTACAGGATCCTGGCCTTGGCTTCGTTGATCTTCTGCATATTCTCCAGGCCGCCGATGTCATTTTCCAGATACTTGAGCACCAGACCGGTCATGTAGATGCACCAGCAGGGGGGCGTGTTGTACATGCTGTCCTTGGCCAGCAGGGTGGTGTAGTTCATCATGGTGGGCACGGTGTCGGCGGCGTGGCCCAGCAGGTCGTCCCGGACAATGGCAATGGCCATGCCGGCGGGGGCTACGTTCTTCTGCACGCCAAAGTAGATGCAGCCATACTTGCTTACGTCCACAGGTTTGGAGAGGATCATCGAGCTCATGTCCGCCACCAGCGGCACACCCTCCACCTGAGGTACCTCAACGTACTGGGTGCCGAAGATGGTGTTGTTCTGGCAGATGTGGATGTAGCTTGCGTCCTTGTCGTAGTCGATGGCGTTGACATCGGGGATGTAGGTGAAGTTCTTGTCCTTGCTGGAAGCAACGATCTTCACCTCGCCGAACTTGGCGGCCTCCTTGGCAGCCAGGTTCGAGAAATTGCCGGTGACCAGATAATCAGCCTTGCCAGTGGTCATAAAGTTCAGGGGCACCATGGCAAACTGCTGGGTGGCACCGCCCTGGAAGAAACCGACCTTGTAGTTGTCAGGGATGTTCATCACCCGGCGCAGGGTGGCTTCGGTTTCAGTGATGATGGCATCGAACCACTTGCTGCGGTGGCTCATCTCCATCACGCTCTGGCCGGAATCGCCGTATTCCAGCAGCTCTGCCTGTGCCTGACGGAGCACCTTTTCCGGTAACATGCTGGGGCCTGCGCTGAAGTTGTATACTCGTGCCATATGGAACTCTCCCTTTCCTATCCGTACCGCCGCTCTCATCTGCGGCAGGTGTGTGCTTGATTTGTCCGTAGTATACCGGTTCCGGGGGTGCAAAAACAAGAGCATCTTTGCACAAAGATGGGACTGCTCTGCCTGCCTTGAACGCACAAAACACACAACTGTCCTTGAATAAAGAACACCTTTTAAGACAAATGTAAAAATACGCTGGTTTTACCGCATGGCTCCTCACTTTTACTGCTTGCTTGTTTGTGCCGGGTGTGGTATAATCGTGTTGAAATAAGACAAATGTAAAAGTAAAAAATCGGAGGTGAAACCGGTGTACGGACTTTCAGACAGACTGAAACCACTCTCTGCCGCCGAGGAGCAGGTGCTGCTGGCGGTCTGGGACTGCCCCGCCCCGGCCACCCGGCGGGACATCAGCGAAAAGCTGACCGCCACCGGCTGGGCTCCGGCCACGGTGCTCAACTTTTTGTACCGTCTGGAGGAAAAGGGCTGGGTCAAGGGCGGCAAGGCGGGGAGCCAGAATACCTATCTGCCCACGGTCACCCGCCGGGCCTATTGCGTTGCGGCCATGCGCCAGCGGATGGACACCCTGTTCGGCGGCAGCCTGCCCGAAGCGGTCCGCGCCCTTGCCAGCGAGAGCGGCGCTTCCCAGAGCCAGCTGGAACAGGCCATCCGGGTGCTGGAGGAGCAGCATCAGGAGGCAGAAGAATATGACCTGTATGATCCCTATGGGTGACGGAAAACGAAAAAGCTCCCATCACGGGAGCTTTTTCGTTGCATTCGGTCGAAAGATGTGTTAAAATTAAATGCGAAAAGGTACTGCACATAACGGCAGGCGGTTAGCCCACACTTCCGGAAGGAGGTGAGAGCGATGCCTATTACTTTGACGTTCCATATTTTTGGACTGGTATTTACCATCAAGGTGAAAAGCGAAAACCGCCACCCTGGCCGGTGACGGTTTTCTAGTTAAACCTCAAACCTAAAAGGGCTAACCGCTTGTCGCAGTGCCTTTTCTATTTGTAGTATAGTGATTTTTTCTTGTTTTGTCAAGAGGCGGAAGGATATACGATGGAGTGCAGATTGAAAGCAAAAAAATGCGGCGGCTGTCCGATGGGGCTGGATTATGCCGACCAGCTCAAACAAAAAGAAGCCGCTGTCCGTAAGCTGGTGGGGAAATACGGCCCGGTGGCTCCCATCCGGGGCGCGGAAAACCCCTGCCATTACCGCAATAAAGTGATCTCTACCTTTGCAGCGGGCCCCGGCGGGAAACTGGTGTCCGGCATCTATGCGGCAGGCACGCATAAAGTGCTGCCTGTGGAAAGCTGCCTGCTGCAGGACGAAGTGCTGGACACCGTGATGCAGGCGGTGCGGGCGGCGGCCAGCACCTGCCGCTACCAGCCTTACAATGAGGACAAGGGCACCGGCCTGCTCCGCCACTGCCTGCTGCGGCGCGGTGTGGTGTCCGGGCAGGTGATGGTGGTATTGGTGACAGCCCAGCCGGTTCTGCCCGGGGCGAAAAACTTTGTCCGCGCTCTGCTGGCCGAAGCCGAAAAGCGCCATGTCCCCGTGACCACCGTGGTGCAGAACTACAACCCCCGCCGCACCAGCGTGGTGCTGGGCGAAGAGGAAAAGGTGCTCTACGGCAAGGGCTTCATTCTGGATACCCTCTGCGGCAAGACCTATGCCCTGAGCCCCCGGAGCTTCTACCAGATCAACCATGACCAGACCGAGGTGCTGTATGGTCTGGCTGTGGAAGCCGCCCGCCTGACCGGCAAAGAGGTGGTGCTGGATGCCTACTGCGGCATTGGCACCATCGGTCTGACCGCCAGCGGCAGGGCAAAGCAGGTGGTGGGCGTGGAGCTGAACCGGGACGCTGTCCGGGATGCCATCGGCAACGCAAGGCACAACAACGTGAAAAACGCCCGCTTCTTTGCCGCCGATGCCACCCAGTGGATCACAGAAGCGGCGGCCGCCGGGCAGAGAGCAGATGTCATTTTCATGGACCCGCCCCGCGAAGGCTCCACCCCCCAGTTCATCGAGAGCGTGGCCCGCATGGCCCCCAAACGGGTGGTCTATGTCAGCTGCAACCCTGAGACCATGGCCCGTGATCTTGCCCTCCTGACCGCCAAAGGCTACCGCGCCGAGGGCTTTACCCCTGTTGATCTCTTCCCCCAGACCGCCCATTGTGAGGTGGTCGGTGCGCTGACCAGATCACAGAAGTTCAAAGGGTGAAACAAGCCACAATGAATGGATATTTTTATGTATTAACGGCCATTGACCTTTTTGTGCTGAGCTTCATGTGCATCCTCACAAAGCTCAGCGAGTCCCTGAACAAAAAGCAGAAGCAGGGATTTTTCTTTGCCTTTGTGCTGATCGCGGTGATCTCGGTGCTGGAGGTGGTGACACTGGCGGTGGATGGCACCCCGGCGGGCTACCGCTGGCTGAACATCCTGTCCAACTATCTGGGGTTTGGCCTGTCCCCGGCAGTGTGTCTCTGCCTTGTGTATGTCATGGACCGGAAAAAGAGGATGAACCGCTGGTTCAGGGCGGCGGTGTGCTGCGAGGCGTGCTACCTGCTGTTCCTTGCTCTGTCCATCCCCGCCGGGCTGGTGTTCTCCGTCAGCGCCGACAACGTTTATTCCCGCGGGCAATACTTCTATATTTATATCATCATGTACTTTGCGGCCATCGTGTATCTTTCGGTGTCCACCTTCGTCACGGCGCGGGAATTCCAGAACCGCAGCCGGGCGCTGATCTACCCTCTGATGTTCTTTCTGCTCATTGAGACCATCATTCAGGTGACACTGCCGGAGCTTCACGTTACATGGCTGTGCGTTACCCTGTTGTCGGTGCTGTACTTTATCTACTGCAGCGAGATGTGGAACCAATTGGATGCCCTTACCGGGCTGCTGAATCAGAACAGCTATCTGAACCGCACTGCTGAGATGCGCCGCCGCGGCGGGGTGCTGGTGGTGTTCGATGTGGACGACTTCAAGCAGATCAACGACCGCTACGGCCACCTGCAGGGAGATATCTGCCTGGCCGAGATCGGCCGCTGCATCAAAAAAGCCTATGCCCACAGCGGCTACTGCTACCGCACCGGCGGCGACGAGTTTTGTGTGCTGATGGAAAACGCAGACCGGGAGGCCCAGTGCGCGCAGGAGTTTGTACGCCAGCTGGAACAGCGGCGAAAAGCCGTGGACTTTCTGCCCACGGTGTCCTTTGGTTCAGCTCCCTTTTTGGGGGAGGACGTGCTGGCTGTGAAGAACCGGGCCGACCGGGAGATGTACCGCTACAAAAAGGCCCGGAAACCCGATGCCGCTCATTGTTCTCCGAATCATACCCTCCTATGAAAAGGGACTGCTGCACTGGGATCTCCCCTGTGCGGCAGTCCCTTTCCTTGTTCTGGCAGGGCACGGTGCGCAATGGCGTGATTTGAACTGGCTTTTTTGCATTTCCTGTACTATAATAAAGAACTGTGAAGTTTACACCCGCTATCACTGGGAAAGGAGAATCACCCCTTGAATAAAATGCTTACCCACCTGAACGGCTACAAGCGCGAGGCTGTGCTTGCACCGCTGTTCAAGATGCTGGAAGCCACGTTCGACCTGTTTGTGCCGCTGGTCATGGCAGACATCGTCAACGTGGGCATTGCAGCACATGATTTCCACTATATCCTTGTGCGGTGCGGCATTCTGCTGCTGCTGGCCGTTGTGGGCCTTGCCTGCAGCCTGACGGCCCAGTATTTCTCGGCCAAGGCGGCGGTGGGCTATTCCACTTCCCTGCGCCATGCCCTGTTTGAGCACATCCAGAGGCTTGGCTTTACCGAGATGGATACCATGGGCACCAGCACCCTCATCACCCGCATGACCAGTGACATCAATCAGGTGCAGAGCGGTCTGAACCTCTTCCTGCGCCTGTTCCTGCGCAGCCCGTTCGTGGTGGTTGGTGCCATGGTCATGGCGTTCACCGTGAATGTGCGGGCCGCCTGGATCTTTGTGGTCGCCATCCCGCTGCTGAGCGTGGTGGTGTTCGGGGTCATGGTCATCACCAACCCGCTGTACAAAACGGCCCAGGCCCGGCTGGACCGTGTGCTGGGCCTGACCCGCGAGAACCTGACCGGTGTGCGCGTGGTCCGCGCCTTTGATAAGGAGCAGAGCGAGATCGACCGCTTTGAGTCGGCCAACGACCTGCTGACCCGGATGCAGCTCCATGTGGGCCACATCTCCTCCCTGATGAGCCCGCTGACCTACGTCATCATCAATCTGGCCATCGTGGCTCTGCTCTATGTGGGCAGCATCGAGATCAATGTGGGCGGCATGGCCTCCGGCGATGTGATCGCGCTGGTGAACTACATGAACCAGATCCTGGTGGAGCTGGTCAAACTGGCAAACCTCATCGTGCAGGTGAGCAAGGCGCTGGCCTGTGCCGGCCGTGTGCAGGCTGTGCTGGACACCGAGCCCGGCATGGAGTTCCCCGCGTCCCTCAAGGGCGAGGCACCTGCGGACAAGGCCGGGGATGCTGTCCGGTTCGACCATGTCAGCCTGACCTACGCCGGTGCCGGTGCCCCCAGCCTGACCGATATCAGTTTTACCGCAAAGCGCGGCCAGACCATTGGTGTCATCGGAGGCACGGGCAGCGGCAAATCCAGCCTCATCAACCTGATCCCCCGCTTCTATGATGCCACGGAGGGCACCGTGGAGATCCTGGGCCGTCCGGCGCAGGAGTACCCCCGCGCAGCTCTGCGCGGCAGTGTGGCGGTCGTGATGCAGAAAGCCCAGCTGTTTGGCGGAACCATCCGCTCCAACCTGCTGTGGGGCAACAAGAACGCGGCGGACGCTGATCTGTGGGCCGCACTGGAGACTGCGCAGGCTGCGGATTTTGTCAGGGCAAAGCCCCTTGGGCTGGACGAGCCTGTGGAGCAGGGCGGCCGGAACCTGTCCGGCGGCCAGAAGCAGCGCCTGACCATTGCCCGTGCGCTGGTGGGCAAGCCCAAGATTCTGATCTTGGACGACAGCGCCAGCGCGCTGGATTACGCCACCGATGCGGCCCTGCGCAAGGCGCTGGCCGCTCTGCCCGGTGACCTGACCGTGTTCATCGTGAGCCAGCGTGCCGCCAGCCTGCAGCACGCCGACCAGATCATCGTGCTGGATGACGGCAGGATGGTGGGTCTGGGCAGGCACGCCGACCTGCTGAAGACCTGCCCCGTTTACGAGGAGATCTACGCCAGCCAGTTCAAGAAAGGGGATGCGCAGAAATGAGTGCAAAAGCAAAGAGTAAGCTGACCCCGGAACAGCGCAACGCAACGCTTCGGCGGGTGCTGGAAAAGATCCGCCCTTACGGCTTTTTTGTGGTGTGCAGTCTGATCGTGGCCGCTGTGAGCGTGGCTGCCCAGTTGTATATCCCCATCCTCTGCGGCAGCGCCATTGATATGATGCTGGGCAAGGGGAATGTGGACTTCAACGGTGTTCTGCGCATCGTGGTGGAGATCGTGATCGTGGCCGTGGTGGCTGCATTTGCCCAGTGGCTGCTGAGTGTCTGCAACAACCGCATCACCTTCTCGGTCAGCCGGGACCTGCGCAACGCCGCGCTCCGTAAGATCCAGACCCTGCCGCTCTCTTATCTGGACAGCCACCCCTCCGGCGATATCGTCAGCCGCATGGTCGCCGATGTGGACACCTTTGCGGACGGCCTGCTCATGGGCTTTACCCAGCTGTTCAGCGGCGTGCTGACCATCCTTGGCACCCTGCTGTTCATGCTCAGTGAGAATGTGCCCATCACGCTGGTGGTGGTCTGCATCACCCCGCTGAGCCTGGTGGTGGCAAGCTTCCTTGCCAAGCGCAGCTACAAGTATTTCCAGGGCCAGAGCACCGTGCGCGGCGAGCAGACCGCCCTGGTCAACGAGATGATCGAGGGCCAGAAGGTCGTGCAGGCCTTTGGCCATGAGGCCGAGAGCCTTGCCGCCTTTGATGAGGTGAATGGCCGCCTGCAGAGCGTGAGCCTGAAGGCCATCTTCTTCTCCAGCATGACCAACCCCGCCACCCGCTTTGTGAACAACATCGTTTATGCAGGTGTCGGTCTGGTGGGTGCCGTTTACGCTGTGGCGGGCGGCATCACCATCGGCCAGCTGAGCATCTTCCTGAACTATGCCAACCAGTACACCAAGCCCTTCAACGAGATCTCCGGCGTGGTCACCGAGCTGCAGAACGCACTGGCCTGCGCGGCCCGTGTGTTCGAACTGCTGGATGCCGAGGACCAGGTGCCCGAGGCGGAGAACGCCAGGGTGCTGGAGACCGACGGCCATGTGGAGCTGAAGGACGTTTCCTTCCGCTACCTGCCGGACCGCCCCCTCATCGAGGGCCTGGATCTGGATGTGAAGCCCGGCCAGCGCATCGCCATCGTCGGCCCC